>ULQN01020795.1_pt1 | contig 16997 bp, 15 predicted proteins | sample 1954491 | NCBI WGS metagenome assembly ULQN01 (sample SAMEA4835656, study PRJEB28245) | human gut metagenome | biome: gut microbiome; material: fecal sample | place: Denmark | collected 2008
CGACACCACCGGGGCCAGCCGCGAAACGCCGGTCACGCTGCCTGCGACCATGAAGCTCTACGCCGGGGATGCCCCCGCCGCCGCCCTGCCTGTGGGCTGCGCGGCCCGCATCATGACCGGTGCCCCTCTGCCGGAGGGCGCGGACTGTGTGCTGATGCAGGAGCTGACCGACAGCGGCGAAGAAGCGGTGCAGCTCTATTCAAGCCTGAAACCGCAGCAGAACGTGGTGCCCCGGGGCGGGGATATCGCCGCCGGAGCCATCATTGCCGCCGAGGGCACACCGCTGACCCCCGCCCATCTGGGTGTGCTGGCAGGGCAGGGCTATGCCGAGGTGCCGGTGTACCGCACTCTGACCGTGGGCATTCTTTCCACCGGCAGTGAGCTGCTGGCTCCCGGTGAACCGTGGGCTCCCGGCAAGATCTACGATGCCAACGGCATCCAGAACGCCGCCCGGCTGGGGCAGCTGGGCTTTGCCGTGCAGCGGCGGCACTGCTCGGATGCCCCGGAGGTCATCGCCTGCCAGCTGCGGGAGCTTTTGACCGGCTGCGATGCTGTCATTACCAGCGGCGGCGTTTCGGTAGGGCAGAAGGACTATCTGCCCGCCGTGCTGGAACAGCTGGGGGCACAGATGCTCTTTGCGGGCGTGGCACAGAAGCCCGGCAGCCCCATGCTGGCGGCAGAGATCGCCGGCAAACTGGTGTTCTGCCTGTCCGGCAACCCCTTTGCTGCAGCGGCAACCCTGGAACAGTACGCCGTCCCGGCCCTGCTGCGGGCGGCAGGGCGCCGGGAGGAAAGCTGCATTCTTCCCCGCACCACCTGCACCCTGACCACCGGCTTTTCCAAATCCAGCAAGGGCGACCGCTTCCTGCGGGCGAAAGCGGCAGGCGGCAGCGTGACCATCCCCGGCGAGGGCAGCGCCGAAGCGCATTCGTCCGGCAGCCTTTCTGCCATGATCGGCTGCAATTGTCTGGTAAAGCTGCCCGCAGGCAGCGGCCCGGTGGCTCCGGGCGAAGAAGTGGAGGTGCTTTACTTTGTATATTGAATCCAAACAGGCTCTGGCAGAAGAACTGGAGCTCAAGCGCCCGGCGGTGCTGGCCGTCAGTGGCGCACACAACAGCGGCAAGACCACTCTGCTGGAAAAGCTGCTGCCCGTCCTGCGCAGCCGTGGGCTGAAGGTGGGCATCATCAAGCACGACGGCCACGATTTTACCCCGGATGTGCCCGGCACCGACAGCTTCCGTCTGCGGGAAGCAGGGGCCGAAGGCGTGGCGGTCTACTCCGGCACCCGCTATCTGCTGACCGAAGAATTCCGCCTGACCGAGCAGGATCTGCTGGCCTTGTTCGAGCGGCATGGCTATGATCTTGTGCTGCTGGAAGGCTTCAAATCCAGCGGCTGGCCCAAGATCGAGGTGGTGCGCAGGGAGATCGCGGATGCGCCGGTGTCGTTCCAGCCGCTGGCCGTGGTGGGCGACATCCCGGGTGCAGACTTCGGGCTGGAGGATATCCAGCCGCTGGCCGATTGGATCATTGCTCAGATGCCGACTCTGTAAGGAGAAGATAAAATGAAACTGATTCGTACCGAAGATGCGGCAGGGCAGGTGCTCTGCCACGATATCACCCAGATCATTCCCGGCGAGTTCAAGGGTGCCCGCTTCCGCAAGGGGCACGTCATCCAGCCGGAGGATATCCCGGTGCTGCTCTCCATCGGCAAGGAGAATCTCTACGTCTGGGAAAAGCATCCCGGCATCCTCCACGAGGATGAAGCCGCCGCCCTGCTGTACAAGGCTGCTGCGGGCAAAAATATCCACGGCACCGAGCCGAAGGAGGGCAAGATCGAGCTGATCGCGGACTGCGACGGCCTGCTAAAGATCCACCGCAAGGCGCTGCTGGCGGTGAACAGCCTCCCGCAGATGATGATCGCCACCATCCACGGCGACCTGCCCGTGAAAAAGGGCCAGAAGCTGGCAGGAACCCGCATCATCCCGCTGGTGATCGAGCAGGAGAAGATGGACGCCATGCAGGCCGCAGCCGGGGCAGAGCCCATCCTGAACGTGCTGCCCATGCAGGCCAAGAAAGTGGGCATCATCACCACCGGCAGCGAGGTGTTCAAGGGCCGCATTGAGGATAAATTCACCCCCATCCTGCAAAACAAGTTGGCCGTCTACGGCTGTGAGGTGATCTTCCACAAGGTCTGCGATGACGACCCCGCCGGGATCACCGCCGCCATTCTGGAAGCCAAGGCCGCAGGATGTGAGCTGATCTTTACCACCGGCGGCATGAGTGTGGACCCTGATGACCGCACCCCGCTGGCCATCAAGAACACCGGGGCCGAGATCATCACCTACGGTGCCCCGGTGCTGCCGGGTGCCATGTTCCTTGTGAGCTATCTGGACGGTGTGCCGGTGTGCGGCCTGCCCGGCTGCGTGATGTACGCCAAGCGCACCATTTTTGACCTGCTGCTGCCCCGTCTGCTGGCGGACGACCCCATCACCGCCGAGGACATCGCCCGTCTGGGCGAGGGCGGCCTGTGCCTGAACTGCGAAGTGTGCCACTGGCCCAACTGCGGGTTCGGGCACTGCTGAGGGCAGCTTGCTCGCCCTCTCCGTCTGTTCACTACGTTCGCATCCACCTCTCCCAAAGGGAGAGGCTTTGGCAAAGAGATGAAGTTTGTGTGGACTGCCAAGGGCTCCCACTTTGGGGGAGCTGGCATCGCGCAGCGATGACTGAGAGGGTGAGGACGTTTGCAAAATCTGATTCATTTTAAAATAAGAAAGATACGATCTTTATGAACGAAAATAATCTGACCCATTTTGATGCCGCCGGGAATGCCGTGATGGTGGACGTGAGCGAAAAGCCCACCACCTTCCGGGAAGCCACTGCCCACGGCATCATCACCATGAACGCCGAAGCCTTTGCTGCCGTGCAGAGCGGCACCGTGAAAAAGGGCGATGTGCTGGGCGTGGCCCGCATTGCGGGCATCATGGCCACAAAAAGAACCAGTGAGCTGATCCCACTGTGCCATCCGCTGCCCCTGACCAAGGTGAGCGTGGATTTCCGCCTGCTGCCCCAGCGGCAGGCTGTGGAAGCCCTGTGTACCGTCAAGACCGCCGGGGTCACCGGTGTGGAGATGGAGGCGCTGACCGGCGTTTCCACTGCACTGCTCACCATCTACGATATGTGCAAGGCGGTGGACAAGGGCATGGAGCTGGGCGAGATCCATTTAGTGGAAAAGACCGGCGGCAAGAGCGGCCATTACATCCGGGCGGAGGGCGGCTATGTTTGATTCCACCCGGCGCGATATCCACTATCTGCGCCTTTCCGTTACCGACCTGTGCAACCTGCGCTGCCGCTACTGTATGCCGGACGGCGTGGAAAAGCTGGAGCGCGAAGCTGTGCTCACCTACGAGGAGTTCCTGCGTCTGGCGGAGCTGTTCGCCCAGTGCGGCATCGACACCGTGCGGGTCACCGGCGGCGAGCCGCTGGTGCGCAAAAACGTGGCGCAGCTGGTGGCCGGGCTCAAGGCCATCCCCGGCATCCGCAAAGTTACCATGACCACCAACGGCATCCTGCTGGCGCAGCAGCTGCCCGCTTTGCTGACGGCCGGGCTGGACAGCGTGAACATCAGTCTGGACACCCTGCGCCCGGAGGTGTTCCGGCAGATCACCGCCCGGGACGAGTTTGCGGCCGTGCAGGCAGGCTTGCAGGCGGCGCTGGAAAGCGGCATCCCGGTCAAGCTGAACTGCGTGCCGCAGGCGGGGGTGAATGAGGGCGAGCTGGAAGACCTTGCGGCCCTTGCCGAGAACCGCCCGCTGCAGGTGCGGTTCATTGAAATGATGCCCATTGGCTACGGCGCGGCCATGCCCTGCATCTCCGGCCCGGAGCTGCGGCAGCGGTTTGCCCGCCGCTGGCCGGAGCTGCAGCCGCTGGCAGAAGCAGACTTCGGGGACGGCCCGGCGGTATACTACACCGTGCCTGGCTGGCAGGGCAGCATCGGCTTTATTGCGGCGGTGCACGGCAAATTCTGTGCCAGCTGCAACCGGGTGCGGCTGACCAGTCAGGGCTTTTTACGTCCCTGCCTTGCCAGCGAAGCCGGGTGCGACCTGCGTGCCCTGCTGCGCAGCGGCGCGGACGATACGCAGCTGCTGGCCGCCATCCGGGAGACCATCTGGGCCAAACCCCGGGAACACCATTTTGAAGACAGTTCCATGCCCGCTACCTGCGGCATGTATCGCATCGGAGGATAAATTTTTATGGGAAAAATTCTGGCCATCTGCACAAGCCCCAAGCGCGGCACCGTCAAGACCGAGGTGCCCAGCGCCGTGCTGACCCCGGAATGGGGCATCGTGAGCGATGCCCACGGCGGCAGCTGGCACCGGCAGGTCAGCCTGCTGAGCGCGGAAAAGATCGAGGCTTTCCGTAAAAAGATCTGGGTGGACTACGGTGCCTTTGGCGAAAATCTGGTCATTGAGGGCTTCGATTTCCGCAATCTGCCGGTCACCAGCCGGTTCGCCATCGGGGACGTGGTGCTGGAAATGACCCAGATCGGCAAGGAGTGCCACAACGACTGCGTCATCAAGCAGCAGACCGGCGAGTGCATCATGCCCCGGGAGGGCGTGTTTGCCCGGGTGCTCACCGGCGGTGAGATCCATGTGGGGGACGAAGTGACCCTGCTGCCCCCGCTGGAAAACCCGCCCCTGCGGGCTGCGGTCATCACCCTTTCGGACAAGGGCAGCCGTGGGGAGCGGGAGGATAAGAGCGGCCCGCTCATTGTGGAGATGCTTACCGCCGCAGGCTATGTGGTGGAGGAGACCATGATCCTGCCGGACGAAGCAAAGGCCCTGAAGGCTCAGCTCATCCGTCTGGCTGACGGCCGTCAGGTGAATCTGATCCTCACCACCGGCGGCACCGGCTTCTCGCCCCGGGATATCACCCCGGAAGCCACCTGTGCGGTGGCAGACCGCAACGCCCCCGGCATTGCCGAGGCCATGCGCTATCACAGCCTGAGCATCACCCCGCGGGGGATGCTCAGCCGCGGCGTCAGCGTGCTGCGCGGCAAAACGCTCATCGTCAACCTGCCGGGCAGCCCCAAGGCCGTGCAGGAAAATCTGGAGTACATCCTGCCCAGTCTGGAACACGGTGTGCGCATTGCCGCCGGTCTGGACGGCGAGTGCGCCCGCAAATAAGGTTTCCCTGCCCTGTTTTCCTTTGCGGGGCGTAGAAATAGAATGTTGTTTTACTTGAAGGAGAAAAACAGATATGAACGACCATCGCATTTCCCGCCGGAGCTTTCTGGCTGCTGCCGGCATCGCCGGTGCAGCCGCTGCCCTTACTGCCTGCGGCAGCGCTGCTTCCAGCACAGCTGCTTCCGTGGCATCCTCTGCCGCCGCTTCCTCGGAAGCAGCCCAGAGCGTGGAGCTGATCGTGTTTGCTGCCGCATCCCTCACCGAGACCCTCACCGCCATCGGTGAGACCTACTCGGCAGAGAACCCGGGCGTGACCTTCCGCTTCAACTTCGACTCCTCCGGCACCCTCAAGACCCAGATCCAGGAGGGCGCGGACTGCGACCTGTTCATCTCTGCCGGTCAGAAGCAGATGGACCAGCTGGACATCATGGCTTCGGCCGATGTGAACAAGGACAGGCTGGACTTGGTGGACAGCGACACCCGCGTGGACCTGCTGGAAAACAAGGTGGTGCTCTGCGTGCCGGAGGGTAGCGACAAGGGCATCGACAGCTTTGACGCTCTGGCCGAGCACCTGAAGGCACAGGATATCCTGTTCTGCATGGGCAACAGCGATGTGCCCGTGGGCCAGTACACCCAGAAGATCCTTGCCTACTACGATCTGGACGAGGAGGCACTTGCCGCTGCCGGTGTCATCACCTACGGCTCCAACGTCAAGGAGGTCACCACCCAGATCACCGAGGCCAGCGTGGATGCCGGTGTCGTCTACTGCACCGATGCTTTCAGCGCCGGTCTGACCCCCGTGGATGAGGCCACCAAGGAGATGTGCGGTCAGGTCATCTATCCTGCCGCCGTGCTGAAGGCCGCCCCCAACGCCGAGGCCGCCAAGGAGTTTCTGGCCTATCTGCAGACCGACCGCGCCGCCACCGTGTTCGAGGGTGTGGGTTTCAGCGCCGTATAAAAAGGAGCAGGCATGGACTGGTATCCGTTGTGGAACAGCCTGCGCATCGCCCTTATCAGCTGCGCAGCAGTGTTCTTTCTCGGCATTTTTGCCGCCTACTATATCGCAAAGCTGCCGCGCACCGTCAAGGGCGTGTTGGACGTGCTGCTCACCCTGCCCATGGTGCTGCCGCCCACGGTGGTGGGCTACTTTCTGCTGCTGCTCTTTGGCGCAAAGCGGCCGGTGGGCATCTTCTTCATGGAGCAGTTCGGGGTCAAGCTGGTCATGAACTGGTACAGCGCCATCTTTGCCTCCATCGTGGTGGCCTTCCCGCTGATGTACCGCACCGCCCGCGGCGCCTTTGAAAGCTTTGACGAGACGCTGGCGTGGTCGGCCCAGACGCTGGGCCAGTCCAACAGCTGGATCTTCTGGCGGGTGCGGATGCCGTACTGCCGTCAGGGCATTCTGGCCGGAGCTGTGCTGGCCTTTGCCCGGGCGCTGGGCGAGTACGGTGCCACCAGCATGATCGCAGGCTACACCCCCGGCAAGACCGCCACCATCGCCACCACGGTCTACCAGCTGTGGCGCACCAACGATGAGGCCGGTGCCATGCGCTGGGTGCTGGTGGATATCGCCATCTCTGCGGCGGTGCTGCTGGCGGTGAACCTGCTGGAGAAAAAACAGAAAGCGGGTGGCCGGAAATGAGTCTGGAAGTGAACATTACCAAAAAGCTGGAGGGCTTCACCCTTCGGGCCGAGTTTACCGCAGGCAGTACGGCCACCGCTCTGCTGGGGGCCTCCGGCTGCGGCAAAAGCATGACATTGCGCTGCATCGCGGGCATTGTAAAGCCGGATGCGGGCCGCATCGTACTGGATGGCCGGGTGCTGTTTGACAGCGAACAGCACATCGATCTGCCGCCGCAGCAGCGGGGCGTGGGCCTTCTGTTCCAGAACTATGCGCTGTTCCCCAACATGACTGTGGAGCAGAACATCCTCTGCGGGCTGAAAGCGGAAAAAGACAAGGCAGTCCGCAGGGAACGCTGTGCGGAAATGCTGCGTGCCATGCGGCTGGAAGCACTGGCGAAGCGCTGCCCGGCCCAGCTTTCCGGCGGGCAGCAGCAGCGTACGGCGCTGGCTCGCATTCTGGTGGGCAGGCCCCGCATCCTGATGCTGGACGAGCCTTTCAGCGCGCTGGACAGCTATCTGCGGGAAGAGGTGGAGAGCGAAGTGGGTAGCCTGCTGGCGGGATTTGACGGAACGGCTCTGCTGGTGACCCACAACCGGGACGAGGCCTACCGCCTGTGCCGGGAGATGGCAGTGATGGACGGCGGGCGGGTGCTGCGCACCGGCACCACCAAAGAGGTGTTTGCCGACCCGCAGAGCATTACCGCCGCACGGCTGACCGGCTGCAAAAATATTCTGCCCTGCACCCGCGTGGATGCGCACACGGTGCGGCTGACCGGTTGGAATGCTCCGTTGCGCCTTGCAGCCGAGGTGCCGGAACACTGCACTGCCGTGGGGATCCGCGCCCACGACCTTGCGCCCTGCGCACCGGGAGCGCAGAACGCGCTGCCGGTAAAGGCGGTTTCCAGCAGTGAAAATCCGTTTGACTGGAATCTGATTTTTCTGGCACCCGACGGCACGACCCGCCTGTGGTGGAAGGTGAGCAAGGCAACGCTGGGGGCTGCTGCACCCGCCGCGCCGCAGTGCTTTGCCGCTGCGCCGGAAGGCATCATGCCGCTGGTATGAAAACTGCCCCTGCATGAATCGACAAAAAATAAGGCGAGATTTTGTGTAACTTTACAAAACATAAAAAATGTGATGGCAAAGTTGTTGCAACTTTCAGATTGAAAGAAATAACAGAAAACGCTATATTTTAGGCATCAAAGGCAAAGACGCTTCGCGAGAGATCGCAAGGCGTCTTTTTTTGTTACCCTGCAAGGCAAGGCGGCCTTGAGGGAGAGATGAAACAGGAAAAGGGGAATGCAACGTGATACGTTGAGGTTTTTTGGTGGGCGCGGGTGGATATCGCGAGCCGCGCATCTAAAAAAGCCCCGCAGGGGCTTTTTTTGCCCGCCGGACTGTACGGCGGGCCGATGCTGTTCGAATCCACCCTTGAGGGTGAAACTTAAGATACCGGATAAAACAAAAAACCAGCGTATTTTCTACGCTGGTCTTTTTGGTGGGCGCGGGTGGATTCGAACCACCGAAGCTGAAAGCAGCAGATTTACAGTCTGTCCCCATTGGCCACTCGGGAACACGCCCATATTCGTTTTTTGTGCGTCCGTTCGCCGGACGACTTGCTTATTTTAGCATGGGAAATGGATTTTGTCAACTGTTTTTTACTTTTTTCTTCAAAGCTTTTTTGCACCCGTCGAAGGCAGGGTGCGGCAATGCGGCTGGCTTTGTGCGAAAACGGCGGATATCCGTCTTTTTTGCTGCAAAAATATTTATTGGATAAGCGGCAGATCCGGCGGTTCCGGATTGCATTCTGCGCAATTCTATGTTATAATTCCGGACGAACTGAACAGAAAACAGCAGGTGCCTTCTGCCGCTTTGCGCGGTGGGAAGGGTAAAAGGGAAGCGGGTGCAGATCCCGCACGATCTCGTCACTGTGATAAGGGAGTCCGCGTCAGGGTGCTGTGTGCACCGGCCACTGGAGCATTGCTCCGGGAAGGGGATGCCGGGCGGCGATCTTTCAGTCAGGAAACCTGCCTGCTGTTGGTACGGGGGCCTGAGCCCCAGATCACGAGGAATTGGTTGTACCAAAAAGCCCTGAAAAAATCAGAGGTCTTTTTGTCATGCCATCCGCAGGACAAAAGGACCTCTTTTTTACCTCACTTTCCTGTACCCTTTGTTCGGTTCGGCCGCAATTTTATCCACAGGAAAGGACAAGACAATGAGAAAGATCGAAACCAAGAAGCTGGCTGCAGCTGTTACGGCTCTGGCCCTGTGCGCCGGCGTGCTCACCGGCTGCGGCGGTGCTGCTTCCGGCACTGCATCCAGCACCGCTGCGTCTGCCGCTTCCAGCGAAGCGAGCAGCGAGGAGGCTGACGAAATGGCAGCAAAGAATGTGGCAGACCTGATCGATGCCATCTATGTGCAGGAGCGCAATGATGACACCGACGCCCAGTGCGAAGCCGCCAAGGCTGCATGGGATGCTTTGACCGACGCCCAGAAGGAACTGGTGGAAGGCGAGAACGCCGACCCCGACTACTTTGGCCGTGACACCGGCGACGCTTCCAAGGATGATGCCCGCAATCAGGACGACATCGGCGACAACGAGCTGCTGGTGGTCTCCTTCGGCACCTCCTTCAACGACAGCCGCGTGAAGGACATCAAGGGCATCGAGGATGCTCTGCAGGCCGCATACCCGGACTGGAGCGTGCGCCGCGCCTTCACCGCACAGATCATCATCAACCATGTGCAGGCCCGTGACGGCGAAAAGATCGACAATATGCAGCAGGCCATGGACCGCGCTGTGGCAAACGGTGTGAAGAACCTTGTCGTCCAGCCCACCCACCTGATGCACGGCGCTGAGTACGACGAAATGATGGAAATGATCGACACCTACCGCGACAAGTTTGAATCTGTCGCTGTGGCTGAGCCCCTGCTGGGCGAGGTCGGCTCCGATGCCACCATCATCAATCAGGATAAGGAAGACGTTGCCAAGGCTGTCGCCGCTGCTGCCGTGAAGGAAGCCGGCTACGACAGTCTGGATGCCGCTGCGGCGGACAAGACCGCCTTTGTCTTTATGGGCCATGGCACCTCTCACACCGCAAAGGTGAGCTACAGCCAGATGCAGACCACCATGCAGACTCTGGGCTATGACAATGTGTTCATTGGTACCGTTGAGGGCGAGCCGGAGGAGACGGCCTGCGAGAACGTCATCGAGGCTGTCAAGGCTGCAGGCTACACCAAGGTGATCCTGCGCCCGCTGATGGTGGTTGCCGGCGATCACGCCAACAACGACATGGCCGGTTCGGATGATGATTCCTGGCTGAGCATGTTCAACGCTTCCGATGCATTTGAGTCGGTTGACTGCCAGATCGCTGGTCTGGGTGAGATCGAGGATGTCCAGAAGCTGTATGTCGCCCACACCAAGGCGGCGATCGATTCTCTGAACGGTTGATTAAACGAACCCTCTCCGTTTCGCGGCCGCTTTGCGGCATCCGGTGGAGAGGGTTCATTTTTTATCCGAACAATGGTATAATAAAAGCTGATTTTTATAATGTAGAGGTATTTCCTATGAAACGCGTTTTTTCCTGTGTTGTCGCTGCTTCTCTGGCGCTGAGCCTGCTGGCGGGCTGCGGCGCTTCTTCCACGGCATCTTCTGCAGCGTCCGGCGCTGCTTCTTCCGAGGCGGCATCCTCTGTGGCTTCTTCTGCCGCTGAGACCGCCGCTTTGCCGGATGGTGTGTATACCGCCGACTTTGACACCGACAGCAGCATGTTCCATGCCAACGAAGCCTGCGACGGCAAGGGCACCCTGACCGTGGAGAATGGTCAGATGACCTTCCACGTCAGTCTGGCGTCCACCCACATCGTCAACCTGTATCTGGGCAAGGCTGCAGACGCTGCGGCCAACGCGTCCGACTGGCTGCAGCCTACCACCGACACCGTCACCTACTCCGATGGCACCTCGGAGGAGGTGTACGGCTTTGATATCCCGGTCTCTGCCGTGGATGCCGACTTTGATCTGGCTATTCTGGGCACCAAGGGCAAGTGGTACGATCATGTCGTCAGCGTGCGCAATGCGGTCCAACAGGCTGGCACTGCAGCTCCCGCCGACGGTACCTACACCTGTGAGGTGACGCTGGAAGGCGGCTCTGGCCGTGCCACCGTGGAGAGTCCCGCTGCCCTGACCGTGGCAGACGGCAAAATGACCGCTACCATCGTGTGGAGCAGCCCCAACTACGACTATATGCTCGTGGACGGCGAGAAGTATCTGCCCACCAACACCGAGGGCAATTCCACCTTTGAGATCCCCGTTGCCGCGCTGGACACGTCACTGGACGTCACCGCCGACACCGTGGCCATGAGCACCCCCCACGAGATCGAGTACACGCTGACCTTTGATTCCGCAAGTCTGAAGTGACTCCTCCAGTCACCTTCTTTGGCAAAAAGATAAACTTTACCGTACTGCCAAAGCCTCCCTCTATGAGGGAGGTGGCGCGGCGCAAGCCGTGACGGAAGGAGTTACCTATGAAGATCGCTCGCAACCAATTTCTGAAACTGATCCCTGCTGCGGCGCTGACGCTGACCGGCTGCGGCAGCAAGACCCAGCCTGCCAATACGGAAAGTCTTGTTTTCTCCCATCATTACCAGCTGGACTATGCACAGCAGTTCACGGCGGACTGCTATGAGGGCGGCTATACCATGCTGACCATTGCGGAGTCGGATACGCGGTTCCTTGTTGTGCCGGAAGATGCTGCGGAGGTGGACAGCCTGCCCGCTGACGTGACTGTGCTGCGCCAGCCGGTGGAGAATATTTATCTGGTCTCCACCTCGGTGATGGATCTGCTTTTGCATCTGGATGCACTGGACAGCGTGGCCTTTTCCGGCACCAAGGCCGAGGGCTGGTATCTGCCCGCGGTGCAGCAGGCCATGGAAGAGGGAAAAATCGCGTATGCAGGCAAGTACAGCGCCCCGGATTACGAGCAGATCCTGGCGGCGGGCTGCTGCCTTGCCATTGAGAATACCATGATCCTGCACACGCCGGAGGTAAAGGAACAGCTGGAACACTTTGGCATCCCGGTGCTGGTGGAGCGTTCCAGCTACGAGAGCGACCCGCTGGCCCGCATGGAGTGGATCAAGCTTTACGGCATCCTGCTGGGCAGGGAAGAACAGGCCGAGCAGGTGTTTTCCGCGCAGGAGACGGCCGTTCAGCCCATCCTCTCGCAGGAACCCACGGGAAAAAGCTGTGCCTTCTTCTCGCTGACCACCAACAACCTTGCCACTGTGCGCAAGGGCAGTGACTATGTGGCCCGCATGATCGAAATGGCAGGCGGCAGCTATGTCTTTGCGGACCTGACGGACAATGGCAACAGCCTTGCTACCATGAACCTGCCGCTTGAGGACTTCTATGCAGGCGCAAAGGATGCCGATGTGCTCATCTACAACAGCGCCATCGAGGGCATGATCGCATCGGTGAGCCAGCTGACCGAGCGTTTCCCGCTGCTGAACGAGTTCAAAGCGGTGCAGAACGGTCAGGTGTGGTGCACCACCCAGAGCCTGTTCCAGCAGAGCATGGAGCTGGCAGACCTGATCGTGGATATGAACCGGGTGTTCACCGAGGGGATACCTGCCGCCGGTGAACTGAAATTCCTCACCCATGTGGATTAAAGAAGAGAAATTTTACAGAAAGGAAAGCCTATGACCCGTACCAGACGCCTTGCAGCCGCCTATATTGCCCTTGCGGCAGCCGTGGCGGTGCTCTTTGCGCTGAACCTGTTCTGGGGCAGCGTATCCCTTGCACCGGGAGCGGTGCTGACGGCACTGCTGGGCAAGGGCGGCGATGCGCTTGCGGGGAACATCATCCTGCAGCTGCGCCTGCCCCGCGCGGTCATGGCGGCGCTGCTGGGGGCAGCCCTCAGCGCAGCGGGATACCTTCTGCAGACCTTTTTTGCAAACCCCATTGCCGGGCCCTTTGTCATGGGCGTTTCCAGCGGCGCAAAGCTGGCGGTGGCCCTGACCATGGTGGTGTTTCTGGACCGCGGGATGCTGACCAGCTCGGCCACCATGATCGCGGCGGCCTTTGCGGGTGCCATGGCGGCCATGGCCTTTGTGCTGGCGGTGGCCCGGCGGGTGCAGCGCATGAGCATTCTGGTCATCTGCGGTGTGATGATCGGCTACATCTGTTCCGCTGTCACCGACATCGTGGTGGCCTTTGCACAGGACTCCAACATCGTCAACCTGCACAACTGGTCGCAGGGCAGTTTTTCCGGCATGACATGGGCCAACGTGCAGGCGGCGGCGCTGGTGACGCTGCCTGTGCTGGCAGCTGCCTTTCTGCTCTCCAAACCCATGGCGGCCTACCAGATGGGCGAGGAGTACGCCCGCAGTGTTGGCGTAAACGTCAGGCTTTTCTCGGCGGTGCTGGTGCTGCTTTCCAGTCTGCTGGCCGCCTGCGTCACCGCCTTTGCGGGGCCGATCTCCTTTGTGGGCATCGCGGTGCCGCACCTTGTAAAGCAGCTGCTGGGCAGCGCAAAGCCGCTGCATGTGCTGCCCGGGTGCTGTCTGGGCGGTGCGGCTTTCTGCCTGTTCTGCGACCTGCTGGCCCGCAGTCTGTTTGCGCCCACGGAGCTGTCCATCAGCTCGGTCACGGCCGTGTTCGGCGCACCGGTGGTCATCTGGCTGCTGGTGCGTCGCAGTCAGGAGGGTGCACGATGAAGGAACATTTTTTGTGCGGAGCACAGGGTCTTGCCATCGGCTACGGCAAGACACCGCTGCTCTCGGATATTTGCCTCGGGGTGCAGCCGGGCCAGATCCTGACCCTCATCGGCCCCAACGGCGCAGGCAAATCCACCTTGCTGCGCACGCTGGCGGGCCAGCTGGCCCCCATGGGCGGCACGGTGCTGCTGGAAGGCAGAAGCCTTGCCGATTACACCGGTACCCAGCGGGCGCAGAAGCTGGCCCTCATGGCCCCGCACAGCCGCCGGATGGAGCTGACCACCTGCTTTGATTTTGTTTCGGCGGGGCGCTATCCCTACACCGGACGGCTGGGCATTTTGTCTGCCGAGGACAGGCAGCAGGTGCACAGAGCCTTGGAGCTGGTGGGCGCGGCGCAGCTGGCAGACCGGGATTTTAACCGCATCAGCGACGGCCAGCGCCAGCGCATCCTGCTGGCCCGGGCCCTGTGCCAGCAGCCGGAAGTGATTCTGCTGGACGAACCGACCTCTTTTCTGGATATCAAGGGCAAAATTGAACTGCTCACCATCCTCGGAACGCTTGCACACACCCAAAAGCTGGCGGTGATCCTGAGCCTGCATGAGCTGGAACTGGCCGAAAAAATAGCGGACACGGTGGTGTGCGTTTCGCCCGGCGGTGTTTCCGGCGTGCTGACCCCGGAACAGGCGTTTCAGCCGGAGAACATCCGCGCCCTATACGGTCTGACCGAACAGCAGTACACGGCTCTGTTCGGCACGCCGGAGCCAGAAGCCGAAAAGGCACCCGCCGGAAAGCCGCAGTTTGAGCATTACGTCCGCAGCGGCCAGAAACTGCTGCGCTGCGGCTACACCACCGGCACCTGTGCCGCGCTGGGGGCTGCCGGGGCGGCGCGTCTGCTGCTGACCGGCCGCGAACCGGAAACGGTGGCCCTGCGCACGCCCAAGGGCATCGTGGTGGAGGTGGCCCCCCTCTGGTGCCGCAGAACGGACACGGGTGCCGCATGTGCCATCCGCAAGGACGGCGGCGACGATGTGGACGTGACCACGGGCCTGCCGGTAGTTGCATCGGTGGTGCTGGAACCGGATGCCCCCGGCGTGCGCATCTTTGGCGGCGAGGGGGTGGGCCGGGTGACGAAGCCCGGCCTTGACCAGCCCGTAGGGAAAGCTGCCATCAACCATGTGCCGCGCCGGATGATCGCCGAGGCACTGGAACGGGAAGCTGAAAATGCTGCCTACACCGGCGGCTTTGCGGTGACCATTTCCATCGAGGGCGGTGCCGAGACCGCAAAGCGCACCTTCAACCCGCACATCGGGGTGGAGGGCGGGCTTTCCGTGCTGGGCACCAGCGGCATCGTGGAGCCCATGAGCCAGCAGGCGATTCTGGATACCATCCAGCTGGAAATGAATCAGGCTGCGCTGCGGGCAAAAAATGCCCCCGGCCCCCGGCGGTTGGTGCTGGCACCCGGCAACTACGGGCTGGACTATCTGGCCTCCGCCCTGCCGCAGTTCGAGCGGTTCCCGGTGGTCAAGACCTCCAACTTCATCGGGGATACGCTGGATATGGCGGCAACGGCAGGATTTGAACAGGTGCTTCTGGTGGGACATGTGGGTAAGCTCTGCAAGCTGGCGGCAGGGGTCATGAACACCCATTCCCACACGGCGGATGGCCGTGCCGAGGTGTTCTGTGCCCATGCGGCGCTGTGCGGTGCTTCGCGCGAAGTGTGCGCTGCCCTGATGGACGCCGCCACCACGGATGCCTGCCTTGACATTCTGGACGGCGCACAGCTGCGTGCACCGGTGCTGGAAAGCATCCTTGCGGCCATCCAGATGCATCTGGACCGACGGGCAGGCGGGGCGTTCCGGGTGGGCGCGGTGCTCTTTTCCAACCAGCACGGCCCGCTGGGCGAGACCTGTATTGCAAAGGAGCTGATGAAGGAATGGCAGAACTGAAAGGCACCTTTTACGGCGTCAGCGTAGGCCCCGGCGACCCGGAGCTGCTGACCCTGCAGGCGGTGCGGCTGATCCGGAAATGCCCGGTGCTGGCTGCGCCGCAGACTTCTTCCGGCCAGATGCTGGCGCTGGACATCGCCCGCAGTGCGCTGGGAGAAGCGCTGGACGGCAAGACCATCATCCCGCTGCACTTTGCCATGAGCCGCGACCCGGCCGTGCTGGCGGCTTCCCACAAAGAGGCGGTGCAGGCGGTGCGGCCTTATCTGGATGCCGGGCAGGACACTGCCATGCTGAACCTTGGGGACGTTTCCATCTATGCCACCTTTGGTTATCTGCAGTGCCTTCTGGAAGCAGAGGGCTATCCCACCGCTATGGCGGCGGGGGTGCCAAGCTTCTGTGCGGCGGCGGCGCGGCTGAATGTGCCGCTGACCGGCGGCATGGATGCGCCGCTCACCATTGCGCCGGGCAGCTGGGCGGGCCGCGTGCTGGAAACGCCCGGCACCAAAGTATTGATGAAGACCGGCAGGCAGCTGCCCGCTTTGCTGGCTGCGCTGGAACAGGCTGGCAGGCTTGAAAACAGCGCCCTTGTGTGCAACTGCGGCCTGCCGGATGAACAGGTCTGCCCGGACCTTTCCCGCGGGCAGCCGCAGGTCCAGCCGGGCTATTTTACCACCGTTCTGGTAAAGGAGTGATGTTATGATACATTTTGTAGGCGCAGGCCCCGGTGCTCCGGACCTGATCACCCGGCGCGGCGCGGCCCTTCTGCAGGCAGCCGACTGCATCATCTATGCGGGCAGCCTGGTCAACCCGGCGCTGCTGGGCCTTGCCAGAGAGGACTGTGCAGTTTACAACAGCGCCGAAATGACGCTGGAACAGGTGCTGGCAGTAATGCGGCAGATGGAGGCCGCAGGCCGCACCACCGTGCGTCTGCACACCGGCGACCCCTGCCTGTACGGTGCCATCCGGGAGCAGATGGATGTGCTGGACGCCGAGGGCATCCGCTACGATGATACACCGGGCGTGTCCAGCTTCTGCGGTGCGGCAGCGGCGCTGAACGCCGAGTACACCCTGCCCACCGTGAGCCAGACCGTCATCATCACCCGTATGGAGGGCCGCACCCCGGTGCCGGAAAAGGAAAAGCTGGCTGGCCTTGCCGCCCATGGGGCGACCATGGTGATCTTTTTGTCCATCGGCCTTGTGGAAAAGGTGCAGCAGGCGCTTCTGGCGGGCGGAGCCTACACGCCGGATACCCCGGCAGCGGTGGTGTACAAGGCCACATGGCCGGAAGAACGGACCGTCCGCTGCACTGTGGGCACGCTGGCGGAAAGCGTTCATGCAGCGGGCATCACCAAAACGGCGCTCATCGTGGTGGGTGACTTTTTGGGCCGGAACTACGAGCGCAGCAAGCTGTACGACCCGGCCTTTACCACCGAGTTCCGCAGGGGGACAGACCAGTGACCCGGGCCTACCTTGCCTTTACAGCAAAGGGCCTTGCGCTGGCGGAAAAACTGGCTGCAGAATATCCCGGCAGCGTGGCCCGC
>ULQN01040859.1_pt1 | contig 16795 bp, 9 predicted proteins | sample 1954491 | NCBI WGS metagenome assembly ULQN01 (sample SAMEA4835656, study PRJEB28245) | human gut metagenome | biome: gut microbiome; material: fecal sample | place: Denmark | collected 2008
TTACTATTTATAAAGACAGTATACCAAACCGATAACGAAAAGAAGCTGTCTAACAATTTTTTTTTAACGGCTTCACCTCTATCAAACAAACTCTGACAGATTATATACGATAGATTATCCATACGTGAAGAAATAGGATTTACAGTATCATTTTTATTAAAAAGAAAAAACAAGAGGCTTCCTCAAATTATATTTTTGAGTTTGGCCTCTTATTTTTTTATCTTTATATGTTTCTTTTGCACTCCTCAAAGAAACTATACTATACACTTATGAGAATATAATACACTTCAACGAAGTGCACATCCATCTATAAATCAAGCTTTTAAATAGTACAGCATATAAATACGAATATCCCTGCCTCTTCTAAAATCATTCCCCAATATCATCCTCTTAAAAACATGTTCTTGAGCATGTGTACACCTCTTTGAGAATATAGTAAACGCTTTCCTGTCTTTCATCTCATACTTTTGTTCACAGAAATAATCACTAATCGAAATATTATGGATATAGCTAAAAGATGTGAGCAGAACCCCCTACTGGCTCCAAAAGATTTAAAAGCGGGAATCAACGGAATGGAAATTACATGTTTGTTAAATCCCGGAGTTTTCAAATATCAAGGCAAAATTTGGTTACTTTTGCGCGTCGCAGAAAGACCTATACAGAAAGAAGGAATTATCAGTTTTCCTATATATAATGAAAAAGGAAAAATAGAAGTGGTTTCGTTTTTAAAGAATGATCCCGATTTAGATGCTTCAGACCCACGCGTTATCGGTTACAAAGGAAAGAATTATCTGACCACGATGTCTTACTTACGATTGGTTTCAAGTACCGACGGTATTCACTTCAAAGATGAACCGGAATTTCCACCTATTTTCGGAAAAGGAGAGCTGGAAGCATTCGGTATTGAGGATTGCCGTGTTGCAACAACCAAAGATGGTTTTTACCTTACTTTCACAGAAGTATCGTCGGTAGCTGTAGGGGTTGGACTGATTCACACCAATGATTGGAAAAACTATACACGGCATGGAATGATATTCCCACCGCATAACAAAGATTGTGCATTATTCGAACAGAAGATAGGTGACAAGTATTTCGCTCTTCATCGCCCGAGCAGTCCCGAACTTGGCGGCAATTATATATGGTTGGCAGAATCGCCCGACCGCTTGCATTGGGGAAACCACAAATGTGTGGCAACCACTCGTGACGGAATGTGGGATTGCGCACGTGTAGGGGCAGGGGCAGCTCCAATAAAGACAGAAGAAGGCTGGCTGGAGATTTATCATGGAGCCGATTTTAATCACCGTTATTGCTTGGGGGCTTTATTACTCGATTTAAATGACCCTTCAAAAGTGATTGCAAGAAGCGAAGAACCGATCATGGAACCTATCGCCGCTTATGAGCAAACAGGTTTCTTCGGAAATGTAGTTTTCACTAATGGGCATTTGGTGGACGGCGATACGATAACCATGTATTATGGAGCAAGCGATGAAGTGATTTGTAAGGCAGAGCTTTCCATTTCAGAGATATTAAACGTATTAAAACAGACACAAAAGAAGTAATGAATAAACTGAAAAAAGAATATCTGTTCTTTAAGCAACAGGAACCTAACATGAGAACACTGTTGGTTACCAATATGCTTTATGCATTGGTACTACCGATAGTAGAAATCTTTGTGGGAGCCTATATCATGAGGAACACGAGCGATCCGGTGATGGTTGCTTTTTATCAGCTGGCAATGTATATAGGCATCATTACTACCTCTCTTGTTAACGGTTATCTGCTAAAGAAATACAGTGTGAAGACGCTTTATTCGGTAGGAATCCTGGTAAGTGGCATTTCCATGTTCGGTATGATGACTATCAAGTCACTTGGCTTCGTCGAACTTGGTCTGGCCGGCTTTTTAATGGGAGCAGCTTCTGGTTTCTTCTGGACCAACCGATACCTGCTGGCTCTCTATAATACCAACGACAACAGCCGTAACTATTTCTTCGGACTAGAGTCTTTCTTCTTTTCTATTACCTCCATCGGTGTTCCTTTAATTATAGGCGCATTTATCAGCCAGATAGATGGAAAAGAAGTTTTCGGATTCCTCTTCAATATCAATACCTCTTATTGTGTAGTTACGATGGCAGCAGTAGTCATTACCGTTATCGCCTGTATGACACTGTGGAAAGGTAAATTCGAGAACCCCAAAGAAACGAACTTCCTCTATTTCCGCTTCAACATACTTTGGAAAAAGATGCTGTGGCTAGCCGGATTGAAAGGAATGGTTCAAGGTTTTTTAGTAACAGCACCGGCTATATTAGTATTGAAGCTGGTAGGAGATGAAGGAGCGTTAGGATTGATTCAGGGAGTTAGCGGAGCATTGACCGCTGTCCTGGTGTATGTATTAGGACGTATGGCCCGCCCGCAAGACCGTTTGAAAATATTTGTAGGAGGACTAATCGTATTCTTTGTCGGTACACTATTCAACGGTATTCTCTTCTCTGCTACGGGAGTGATCCTTTTCGTCCTTTGCAAAGTGATATTCCAGCCTTTGTTCGACCTGGCTTACTTCCCCATTATGATGAGAACAATTGATGCAGTTGCAAAGATTGAGAATAGAAACGAATATGCATATATCCTAAGTCATGAGTTCGGCCTTTTCCTTGGAAGAGCTTTCGGTTTACTACTGTTTATCTTCCTTGCTTATTGTGTATCGCAGGATTTTGCATTGAAATATGCGCTGGTGATTGTTGCCGGATTACAATTAGCGGCATATCCTTTAGCTAAGAATATTACTAATCAAACTGATACTATTGAACATGAAAATGACAAGTAAAGGTGTTTTTGTACTTATGACCGTTTGTCTCCTGGCATCTTGCTCGGGCAACGGAAATAACTTTGGTGAAAAGGTAAAGCAGGTTTCCATCCATAGGGTAGACTCTATGCCTGATATGCCTGAAACTTATAAAATGCTGGACTGGAAGCAAAAAGCCCAAAAGTATGACCAGTTTATTTTTGACTGGAATAATAAAAGTGAAGTCGGACCATTAATCTGGTTAGATGACGCCCGCAGAAATATGGACCAGACTACATTTGGCTTATATACTGCCATTAAAGATATTCGTCAGGGAAAGAATGCCAATAACGGAGAGTTCCATGAAAGTCTGAACTCATTGGCTGCTATTCTTGGTGCCGGCCTTGTAGGGATTGACAAGACGAATCAAGACGGATATAACTATGTAAAAATGGTGCAGAATTATTTCAATTCTGATAACGGCTGGAATATAGTCATGAACAATACGACTCCGTCAGTAGCCCTTTTAGGAGGAGGCTATGGCCGCGACTGGTGGTATGATGTATTACCCAATGCCTTATATTATGCTATTTGCGATGTTTTCCCCAATGTAGACGGGGCAGAGAAGATACAAAAAAGTATTGCAGAGCAGTTTGTTAAAGCAGATTCCGTATTGAATGGAAATTACGACTATTCTTATTTTGACTATGCACAAATGAAAGGAATGGTTAATAATATTCCATTGCAACAAGACGCCGCCGGTGGTCATGCTTATGTATTGTTGTGTGCTTATCACAAGTTTGGTGATCCACGTTATCTGCAACATAGTAAAAGTGCCATCGAAGCCCTGCTTGCCCAAAAAGAAAGCCGTTTTTACGAGGCTCTTTTACCACTCGGAGTTTATACGGCAGCCTATTTGAATGCAGTAGAGGGAGCCAACTATGATGTAGCCAAACTTCTTGATTGGGTATTTGACGGATGTAAAAGCCCTACAGGAAGAACCGGTTGGGGGATTATTGTAGGAAAATGGGGTGATTATGATGTAAGTGGTCTGCAAGGAAGTATCACAGACGGCGGAGGATATGCATTCCTCATGAACAGTATCAAACCTGCCTGGCCCTTCATTCCGATGGTGAAATATCAGCCTCAATATGCAAAAGCTATCGGCAAGTGGATGTTGAACAATGCAAGTGCATGTCGTTTGTTCTATCCGGGAGAAATAGATGAAACACATCAATGGGCTCCGGAATTGAAGGACATTACTTATGATAATGTTTCTTATGAAGGTTTACGAAAAACGGATGACTATGGAAAAGCATCATTAAAAGGGGTTAGTCCGGTTGCAATCGGCGATGGTCCCAAATGGATAAAAGGTAATCCGACGGAGAGCATGTTCAGCGTTTACAGTTCTTCTCCTGTTGGTATTTTAGGGGCCATTGTTTGTCAAACGAATGTGGAGGGTATCCTCCGGCTGGATTGTAATGTCACAGACTTCTATACAGAGAAACCTTATCCGGTCTATCTCTATTATAACCCTCATAAAGAGACCAAAACCATTACTTATCAAGCTACCCAACCATGCGATTTGTTTGATATTGTTGCCAAAGAATATATAGCAAAAAATATAAAGACAAATGGCTCCGTTGAGATCCCGGCCAACGACGCAAGAGTAATTGTGGAACTTCCCGCCGGAACAGAATTAGAACTGAAAGATGGTAAGATTATTGCGAATAAACAAAATATCATTTCATATAATTAAATCTAAGTGTATAAACTATGAGTAAGCATTTATTATTCATTCTTATTCTTGCTGTTTGCACAAATGTCTTTGCACAGCAAACCAAGAGTATTTCGGGTGTGGTATACGACAGTAATACCGGAGAGGCTTTAATTGGAGTTTCTGTTCTTGAAGTGGGAACGACCAATGGTACTATCACTGATTTTGACGGTAAATATACATTAAAAATATCGTCAAATAAAGTTTCATTCTCGTATGTCGGTTTTAAAACTGAAATTGTAAACGTAACAAATAGCGGAACGTACAATGTAAATCTAGTGTCTGATAATAAATTGGATGAGGTTGTAGTTATTGGTTACGGTACTCAAAGAAAGAGTGACCTTACCGGTGCTTTGGCTTCTATAAGTAGTAAGGATATTAAGAACTATGCAGTATCTAATGCATCCGAACTACTAACAGGTAAGGCAGCCGGCGTATTTGTTGCCGCCAGTTCCGGCCAGCCGGGATCGGATGCAGTGATCCGCGTGAGAGGTTTAGGGACCGTCAATGACAACAACCCATTGTACGTGGTTGATGGACAGTTCATGGATAACATCAGCAGCCTGAATCCATCTGATATTGAACGTATGGAAGTATTAAAAGATGCTTCAGCCTGCGCTATCTATGGTTCGAGAGGCTCTAATGGAGTAATCCTCATTACTACCAAGGGAGGGGTGAAAGGTGAAACGACCGTAACATTGGATGCTTATGTAGGTGTAAAAAACAGTTATAAAGCATTGAACATGATGAACAGCGACCAATATTACAACTTCATCATGAAAGCGTATGAAAACGATGCAAGCTTTCAAAACTCAATGAAGGATAAGTTTACCAATCAGTATCAGAAAGGTTATAATACCAACTGGTGGAATGAAGTAACCCGTACAGCTTTTAACCAGAACTATAATCTAAGCATCCGTAAGGGGACAGATAATTCGAGATCTTCTTTAAGTTTAGGATATGTAGACGATCAGGGTGCGATCATCACTACTGAATTCAAAAGACTTTCACTTAAGGCGAATCTTGAATATGATATCAACAAATTTATCACTGTTGGCGCCAATGTCAATCTGGCAAAGATAAGAAAGCGTGACGCAGGAGCAATTCCTTCATTCGATTTCATTCAAAAAGCCGATCCTTTTACCCCTGTTATCAGCCCGTTGGTAGATCCGTCTTCTGAAAATTACGAATATAACAAATATGCTCCTACCGAGTGGTCTTACGACCCTAATCCGGTAGCCATGCTCGAACTTCCTAATAGATACAATGACATATTCAATGTATTTGGCAATGTGTTTGCCCACATTAAATTGTATAAAGGATTGAGCTATCGGGTACAATATAGCTTCGAAAGATACCATGATACTTTCAAGGATTTCCGCCCTGTCTATTCGTCTACTTTTTCGGAGGATAACTTAGCGAATCAGGAAAGTAAATATAATAAAGAAACTCAATTGAATAATAATAGCGCTGTTACTTCTAACTATCTGGTAGAACAACGCCTTAACTACAACACGACAATAGGCAGGCATAAACTGGATGCAATGGTTGCCATGACTTATGAGAAGAACAGCAGCGAAGGCATTAATGCATTTAAGAGAAAGGCTTTAGGTAACGATGAAATCTATCAGATACTTGATGCACAAACAGCTGGAGATAACACCTCGGGAGGTAAAGAAACATCTTCTATGTTGTCGTACTTGGGACGTATCAACTATGTATATGATGATAGATACCTTGCTACAGTCAATTTCCGTGCCGACGGTTCTTCAAGATTTGCAAAACGTAACCGTTGGGGCTATTTCCCATCAGTTTCATTAGGTTGGAGAGTGAGCAATGAAGAATTCTTTAAGAACCTGAACATTGAAAATACAATTTCCAATTTAAAACTGCGTGTAGGTTGGGGACAGAACGGTAACCAACGAATTGATAGAGACGCGCCTCTTACGTTGATTGGCACCAATAATGAGAATCAGTGGTACTTTGGAAACGGATACTCACAAGGTTACGTTCCGACTTATGTGGGAAATGCAGATATTAAATGGGAAACCAGCCAACAAACCAATGTCGGTTTAGATATGTCTTTCTTTAAAAACAGCCTTGATGTAAGCATGGACTTTTATGTAAAGAAAACAAGTGACATGTTGCTGAATATGCCTATTCCTTCTTTTGGCGCCTTCCCTAACAGCCCCTTCTTTAATGCGGGAGACTTGAAGAATACCGGTTTCGAAATAGTAGTCAACTACCGTAACCAGATAGGAAAAGACTTTAATTACAATGTAGGGCTGAACATGTCTACTTATAAGACAGAGGTAACCAAACTTACATCGGAATATTTGAGTGGAAATACTAGCCGTACGTATGTAGGAGGTCCTATCGGACGTTTCTGGGGATACAAACAAATAGGAATATTCCAGAATCAGGAAGAGATAGACAATTATGTGGATAAGAATGGTACCAAGATTCAGCCTAATGCACAACCGGGTGATTTCAAGTTTGCCAAATTAGGAGAATCAGGCGAATTGAACGATGATGATGACCGTACTTTTATCGGTGATCCTAATCCGGACCTCATTTATGGTTTCAACTTAGGATTCAGTTATAAGAACTTTGATGTAAGTATGGCATTCCAGGGAACTATTGGAAATGACATCTGGAACGTTGCTAAAGGAAGCCTTGCTTCAGCAGGACGCCAGAATGCATTGGCGGATGCTTACACAAAAGCATGGACAAAAGACGGGGATTTGGATGCTGTATATCCACGCATAACCAACTCTGACTCTAACAATAATATGAGAGGTTCTTCTTTCTATGTGGAGAATGGTTCTTACCTGCGTTTGCAGAATATGCAAATAGGCTATACACTGCCTAGTCACATTTGCCAGAAGAGCAAACTGTTTTCAAGTTGTAGATTCTATGTGAGCGGTCAGAATATATTTACTTTAACCGGTTATTCCGGACTTGATCCGGAACTGGGTATCAATAACCCATTGGATATGGGAGTGGATACTACACGTTATCCGTCTTCACGTACATTCACTTTTGGAGTTAATTTGCAATTTTAAATCTAGCTAAAAAGACATTACATTATGAGAAAAATATTATTTATAATATGCTGGGCTCTTGCCGGAGTGGGGTTGTATAGCTGCTCTCTCGACGAACCAAGTTATGGTAAAACCACAAGCGATAATTATTATCAGAAGGAAAGCGATATTGAACAAGCCTTGACTGGAGCTTATCTTCAATTACGTACAACTTGGAATGAATATGCATTAAATCATTATTTTGTAGGTGATTGCAGTACGGATGATGCTCTAAAAGGAGGAGGAAATGACGGTGACCGTGCCGAAGTACGCGACTTGTCCGACTTTACGATCTACACAACCAATGGTGAAGTAGGACGTCGTTGGGAGATTCTGTACAGATTAATCAATCGTTGTAACGATGTGATTTATTATGCTCCTGATGCAATAGGAAACGAAGAACTATTGAAACGTTATGCAAACGAGGCAAAAGCATTGAGAGCATTCGGGTATTATTGCCTGGTCACTACATTCGGAGAAGTGCCTTTAATCACTACGCCGATGCAACCCGCTGAAATACTGCAGATACCCCGCTCCCCATTGGAGAAGGTATATGAATGTATTGTGAATGATTTAACCGATGCCTCCGCACTTCCTGCAAAAGGAGATTACTCTGAAGATGATGCTTATCGTGCAACACGTGGCTTTGCTAAAACAATGCTTGCTAAAACGTACATGTTCAAAGGTGATTTTACCTCTGCCGAAACGGTACTTCATGATATTATTGAAGTAGACAAAGACTATACATTGTTGAGTGATTACGGCATGAACTGGCGCACTGAATATGAAAACAGTTCGGAATCAGTATTTGAGATTGCCAACAAAGTATATGACAAAAACATAGCCACAGGTACCAATGTCCCTCACTTCTTCACAAGCAGACGCATCTCCGGTTATCAGGGATATGGATTTCACGTACCAACCCAAGACCTCTATGATGCCTTTGATGCAGATGACCCGCGTATTACTTATGTATTCACACAGACTGGTGATAGATATAAAGGTGATACTGAAGCGCAGGACAATGCTGAATCTCCAAGCGGTTATCATGATTACAAGATGACTGTGCCAGCAGTAGAAAAAACTGGTTTCGACGTCTGGATGATTAGTTACAACATTCGCTTGATCCGTTATTCCGATGTTCTCTTGATGTATGCTGAAGTATTAAACGAAAATGGAAAACCAGGGCTTGCACTTCCTTACCTGAATGATGTAAGAGAAAGAGCCCGCAAAACTAATCCGATAGATCCGAGAAGAGATCAACAGGCGTATATTCCTGCTACAACAACTAATACACTGCCCGACATAACAGAAACCGATCAGAAGCGTCTGAAAGAAATCATCTGGAAGGAACGTCGTTGTGAATTGGCAATGGAAGGATGGAGACGGGATGACCTGATGAGACAAAAACGTTTCGGAACCGTTATGCGTGCTTATGCAACCAAATATAATACATCGAAAGGTGCCAATTTTAGGGACGACAGAGATTATCTGTTTCCGATACCGCAAGGTGAAAGGGATAAGAGCAACAATATTCTTTCCCAAAATCCGGGTTTTTAATATGAATAAAATGAGGGGGCGGATTATAAAATCCGCCCTTTTTTAACAACCAACTGACCATGAAAAAGACATTATTATTTCTCATGAATGAATACTGAATCTAGCAAACGCCTATTGATTATTGATTGGTTGTTGACGGTGAAATCATACACCCTTGTTACCGATGAAAATATGCGCGGAATAAAATAAATTCCTTATATTTGCTATTATCCTAACCGTATAAATAACATTCATTTACATGAGAAACATCTTATACGCACAATTATTTTTTATTCTGATTATTGCATTTGTCACTTCCACAAAGTCTTATGCTTTTAATGTGGCAAAACACATATCAAATGTTAACGGGCTGACGAATAATTCAGTAAACTGTATTTTGGAAGATGCAGAACATACGATCTGGATTGGGACATGGGATGGACTGAATGCATATAATGGAAGAGAAATTACGACATTCAGATATAGCAAAAACAATCCGAATTCTATAAGTAATAACGTTATCCGCCAGATTATCGAATGTAAGGGCAGTTTATGGATAGCAACAGATAATGGAATCAATCGGTTAGATAAACGAACCCGTCAGATAACAAGGTATTATTTAAGAACAGATAATAAAGTACCCAATCAGGAAAAGTCTTTTATTTTAGGAAAGAGTGCGGCAGGAGATATTATCTGCCTCATAAAGGGGCTGGGGTTCTTTGTCTACAATGATTCTGAAGATGAGTTTAATCCGATTAACACAGACTTTGCAAGTCATATAAAGGATTATTCCGTGAGTGATTCCGACCGTATGCTTTTCCTTTTAAATAATGGAAATACTGTGTATCTGACCTACAATCTACTCATTAACGGAGGAAAACAGAGTGATTTACGCACAGTCGACATACAGACTCCTGTAGATAAGATATTTCTGTCGAAAGGCAGATTTATCTTAAACAAAGACAACAAACTTTTCCTTTTAAATCCCGACTTTACAGTTTCCCAATGCATTGAGCTGGATAGTAGCAAACCTGTATCGCAGGTTATTTTAGCAGAGAACAAGATGTACGTCAGCTTTATAGAAGGGGGATGTATTCATTATGATTTAAAAAAGAATACTTTTACCTACCTGAACGAACTATCCAGTCAGTTATCAGTCTTCACTCTTTATTCCGGTAGTCAGAACATATTGTGGATAGGAACGGACGGACAAGGATTAATTCAACTTTATCATTACGACTCTTTATTTGAAACCGTTCACACCAGTCACCCTGTGAGATGTTTCTGTGAAGATGAAGATGGTAATATTCTGATAGGCACAAAAGGAAGCGGAATAAAACTGTTGAATCCTGCAACGAAAGAATTGACAGATTATCTGAATGAGAGTAAAGGATTGATTTCCAATTCTGTCTATGCCTTGAGAAGAAATAAAGCGAATGACATTTTTATCGGAACGGAAGGAAACGGAATCAATATATTGAATGTTGCTACAGGGCGACTGGAAAAGCTTGAGATACCTGATAAATATCCGCCTTTCAAGGCTGTGTATAACATTTATTTTACGAACAATGATTCTCTTTTATGGGTGGGGACATCAGGATATGGTTTGATCAAAATAAATATTTCCAGAGAGCAAGGTCGTTATCACGTTAAAGGATTCAGGCAATATAATTCGTCGGATAAGAATATCTCATTGAATAACGATGTTGTTTATGCCATTACATCCGATCCGGAAGACAATATGTTATGGTTTGGCACACGTGGCGGAGGCTTGAACTGTATCAATATGAAAGATAACAGCATAAAATCATTGGAGGATATGGATAGTCGGATTTTGCTGACTAATAATGATGTATTGTGTTTACTGCGTGATGATGCCAATATATGGATAGGAACAAGTTATGGACTGAACGAATTGAAAAAGGAGGAGAATGATTTTCGCCTGATACAATATGCCGACGAAAAATTGAATAATAAAACGATTCATGGAATATTAAAAGACCACGAAGGAAAGATATGGATCAGTACCAACCAGGGATTGTCTAGCCTGAATGTAAAAAACAATAAAATAGATAATTATACCTTGAATGACGGATTGCAGAATGATGAATTCTCTGATGGAGCTTTCTTCAAGGATCATCGTGACTTCTTGTACTTTGGAGGAGTAAGCGGGTTTAGTTATTTCAATCCTCGAAATATACATTTGCGCGAGTTTAATCCTCCACTTATATTAAGTAGTTTGAAGATATATAATACGGTACAGGACATTAATGAACGTATCAGAAAAGGAGTGTTGAAACTTAGCTATGAAGAAAGATTCATGACTTTCAATTTCATAGCCAAAGACTTTATTAACAATGAAAACTGTGAATATGCTTATCGCTTGAAGAACCATTCGGATGATTGGGTGGAGATAGGTAATAATCCGAATATTATCTTTACCCAACTTCCTCCGGGTGAGTACCAGCTTGAAGTGAAGAGCACGAATGGCGACAAAGTATGGGGAGACAACGTTTATCGCTTAACTATAAAGGTAGGTTATCCGTGGTGGCTTAGTGTTCCTGCATTGATTATCTATGCCATATTGTGCATTATTATCTTCTACATCACAAAGTCTGTTATCAAAAATCGCATACGGTTAAGCCGCCAAGTTCTTATAGCCCAGGTAGAGAAACGGCATGAACAGAAGATTTATGAATCCCGGCTCAATTTCTTCACCAATGTGGCACATGAATTCTTTACCCCCCTAACTTTGATTTATACACCTGCACAGCACTTGTTGGAACAGGACGGGTTAGATGGTAGTACAAAGAAATATCTCCAAATAATAAAGAATAATGCCGAAAGGATGCAGAAGCTGATTAGTGAGTTGATGGAGTTTCGTAAAACTAAATCGAGCAATATGGATTTGCATCCTGAAAATGTGGACGTAAAATCATTGATGGAATATGCTTCCAACAATTATGTGGATATCCTGAAAGAGAATAAAATAGACTTCAAGGTAGAGACCCATGATACGTCAGAGATCTATTCCGACCGCAATGCTTTGGAAAAAATTATATTCAATTTACTGTCGAATGCGTTCAAATATACTCCTCGTTATGGATATATTCATGTTGAGATATCACAAAATGAACCTGATAAAACCTTATACTTGCTCGTAAGAAATTCCGGCAAGGGGTTAACCGAGCAACAGATGGCAGAGATATTTGATAAGTATAAGATATTTGATACTCCGAAATTGGGTAACTCTGTAAGCAATGGCATAGGTTTAAATCTAACAAAGAGTCTGGTTGAATTATTAGGCGGGCAGATAAGTGTAAATAGTGAACTGGGAAAAAGTGTTGAATTTTCAGTCGTGATTCCTTCTCTGCCATCCGATCATTCACTTGTTGTAACGGATGAAAAAGATTCGTTGCAGAAAGAAAAGAACGGGCAGGATCACTTATCCCCTCGCAAAGATACTGTCATACTGATAGTGGAAGATGAAAAGAATATCAGAGACCTGCTGAAAGATGTCCTCTTTGATTATGTGATACACGAAGCAAAAGACGGCGTGGAGGCTTTGAAAGAGATAGAACATAATCATCCTGATATAATTATAAGTGATATTGTCATGCCCAATATGGACGGCTTGAGCTTGATTAATAAATTGAAATCCGATTTGAAAACAAGTTATATTCCAATCATAGGAATATCGGCAAAAGCTTCTGTAGAAGACCAGATTAATGCCTTTAACCATGGTGCGGATGCTTATATCGTCAAACCATTTCACCCGAGGCAGGTTATCTCCACCATAGAGAATCTGCTGTCGAGACAAATGCTTTTAAAGGACTATTTCAATTCCAGCATGTCTTCTGTGAAAGTAAAAGACGGGATTGTTCTTCATCCGGAAGACGAAGAGTTAATACAGAATGTAACAGACTTCATAAAGAATAATATAGATGATGAGTTATTAAGCCCTTCTTCTATTGCCGAATTTGTAGGAGTGAGCAAAGCTACCTTGTATCGAAAGTTCAAAGAAATAATAGATAAGACTCCGAGTGAATTTGTACGAGGCATCAGACTGGAATATGCAGCCAAGTTATTAAGGACAACCAAGTTGACCGTATCCGAGATTATGTTTAAATGTGGATTCTCTAATAAATCTTATTTCTATCGGGAGTTTTTAAAGCAATACGGTGTATCTCCCAAAGATTACCGGAATCAATAGATAATACAAAAAAGGCTATCCGAAAAATAGGTAGGGATATTCCTAAAATAAGAAAATTTAAGGCAACTAACTCATTGCAAGTCAGTTGCCTTTTTTGTATCTTTAAGCAGGGATATTCAGTAAATGTACCTTTTCCATATAAGAACTATCCATCCTATTTATTTTTCTAATATTGTAAATTCAAGTATTTTACTTCAATTTTATTTATCTTCTAAAGAGATAGCATGAACATTAATGCTGTAAATCCTAGAAAGAAAATCTGCACGAACCTTAGGAAAATCCAAGTCTTTTCTCCGTAGAATACTAAGTTCAAGGTACTTTTGTTCAATATCAATACCAAGAAATCGACGTTTCAAAAGATTAGCCGTGACACCAGTAGTACTACTACCGGCAAAAGGATCTAATATCCATGCCCCAGGCCTAGTACTAGCTGCAATAACCCTAGCTAATAAATTTATCGGTTTTTGAGTAGGATGTTTACCGTGTATCTTTTCCCATCCCTCAATAGCAGACAAATTCCAAACATCTGTCATCTGATGATTAGCATTACTCATTTTCATAAAATCATAATTATAATAATGAGAAACATTATTATTTTTACGAGCCCAAATAATGTATTCTGCCGAGTATGTAAAATAACGACACGAAATATTAGGAGGAGGGTTAGTTTTCACCCACGTAATGCAGTTAAGAATTTTAAACCCAAGTTCAGTTAACTGATTAGCTACAGAAAAAATATTATGATAAGTCCCTGATATCCAAATTGTACCATTATCTTTAAGTTTGTCACGACAATCAGCAATCCATTTATAATTAAAATTATCAATGGATTCTTTGCCAAAACTACGATCCCAATCTCCTTTATCTACACAAACAATTTTACCAGATTGTACAGAAATCCCTCCATTCGAAAGAAAATAAGGAGGATCAGCAAAAATCATATCAAATTGAAAATCAAACTGTGACAAAAGTTGTCGACAATCGCCAAGTAAAAGAGTAAATGCTCCATCCGATGATTTATAATATGATTTTAAGGGCATTATACGAATTTATTCAGTACGTAAATTAAGTACCCAATTTATCCAACTAATCACTGTACTGGAACGGCGATAATATAAATTTTCAGACATGCGGTAAAGTTCGCAATGCCTCATGATATCTATTACCTCCTCTTTAGATGGGATATTAGCATTATCAATATAACTCTTCAATGTCTGTCTAAAAGGACTATGGCTAAGAATCAATTCTGCCACCCGAAGATGTCGGCTTCGCAATGGCAATTTAAAAATTTGTTTCCCTAAATTCGATAGTTTATAATTGTAGATACTCCCTTTTTTATACCGCTGAATTAAACCCAAATAAACACCTGCATTCGCATAATAATCTGACTGGCGCTCATCAAAACTATATATTTTTGCTATACCATATTTATTAAACGCTTTATTATCCGAATTCATAATTTCACAAAGGTTGATAATGCGTTCCAACGAATCTGCTTGTGGGAATTGAATTTGTGGTTCTTTGACAACTGGAATACGCTTTGGTATCTCAAGTATATCCTGTAAGGTTATCACATCGTTCTCAATACGATATTTTTTATATTGCACTCTCTTTAGGGAATTATAATTACCTATTTCTTCAAAAGCATATTCAAATAAATAATATGTACCATTACTATACAATAAAAATACAGGTCTGATAGGCTTAGTTATCTTATTAGTCCATAATCTAAAGGGATAGTAAAGTTGGCGTACCAAAAAATCTGTAGAAAGAGAACTTTTAGCTTCAATCAAACACAAAGAATTTGTTCCTTCATAACCTCCATCAATCTCTATCTGTGAGTTACTTACATCCACTAAAAGAGAAGTATCTTCACCTGACAAACAATTGACACTAAATGAGAAACTTCCAGCTCCCATTCGCCCATTTACCGTAGGCAACAAGGTCGGTTCATTCAAGAAATCCCTGAGAATATCCGAAACATATATGCTATTAATAGCCGTAGCCTCACTTGTGATATTATTAAAATCAATAGACTCAATAAATGCAGGTGAAGAAACAGGCATACTATCTGTACTATCAAAGACTTTCTCTCTATCAGATAATGCAAAATCATGATACAAGTCCATTGCACCAATAATATAGCTTCCTCGTGTAATTGGCAAAATAGACAAAGAATTATCTATAAATATCTGGGGTCTATTGACACTATGATCGTGTTTAGTCATCAAACGAGGCTCCCAAAATTCTTTAATTTGTTGTGCTGTTATAATATACTTTCCTTCATCTTTTATAGTTTGCAGAATAGGATATTTATTAAAAATTTTCGTCCAATTAGTGTCTATCTTACTTGCATTATTCATAATTTCTTATTAATACTTCAGAGACCTGTCCCCTCTTTTCAGCATCTGAATTGATGGATCGAATGGCCTTTATTTCAGTTATGTTATATTTCTTATATAAATCAAGAATCAAATCAGTACATGAGTTTGATAAGAGAAACTTTGCCTTCTTTGCATGCAGCCAATCACAAACATTTCTCAACCGTTCTTGTTCTGTACGATCAAATCCTCCCTGAGTATATCCCGTAAATGAAGAACTGTTTGATAACGGATCATAAGGAGGATCGAGATAAACGAAATCACCTTTAGAAACGTTATGTAAAGCCTCCTCGAAATCACCATTCATTATTAAGACATTGGAATTATTCAAATATAAGGAGACAGCTTTTATAGTTATCTCATTGACTATATTAGGATTCTTATATCTACCAAAAGGAGTATTAAATTCCCCAGAGCTATTCACTCGAAATAAACCATTATAACAAGTTTTATTTAGAAATATAATTCGCGAAGCTCTTTCTATGTTTGTTAATGCCGAAAATTTCTCTCTATCTCTATCCAGACTCCGAATCTCATAAAAATAGTCTGCTTCATTTTTATGTTTTTTCAAATCCGCTATCAGTTCTAATGGATTTTCTTTTATTACAGTATAAAGGTTTATTAATTCAGCATTAAAATCATTGATAATGGCATTTTTTGGCTGTATATGAAAAAGTAACGCTCCTCCACCAATAAAAGGCTCGTAGTAAGTTGCAAATTTTGAAGGCAAATACTTTTCAATTTCTGAAAGTATCTGCCTCTTTCCTCCAACCCACTTTACAAAGGGAACTACAAGTTTATTAGTTCTTCTTGATGACATACAACTGCAATTTGCAGCAAAGATAGATAATCCATTTGAAACTTGGAGAGTTTTAATCTTTTTATTTCTGAATCGTATAATATGATTTCCATAGTAACATATAAAGAGGATATACCTAATGGATATATCCCCTCTATCTAATTCATCCGTAGATTAATAATTTTCCTTCTTCACCTCGAAATAAGCCTGTGGATGCAGACATG
>ULQN01029969.1_pt1 | contig 16615 bp, 17 predicted proteins | sample 1954491 | NCBI WGS metagenome assembly ULQN01 (sample SAMEA4835656, study PRJEB28245) | human gut metagenome | biome: gut microbiome; material: fecal sample | place: Denmark | collected 2008
GCTCGGCGGCGGTGGCGTCCTCGTTGTCGGGGCCTGCGGCGTCGAAGTATTCCTCATAATAATTCAGTGCGTCGCGGCGCGCATCAGCAGGCAGGGCAGACAGCCGCTTTTCCAGCTCGGATAAGTACTCGTATTTTTTCATTGCTGTTCCCCCTTAAAGAGCTTGTTGATCTTTGTGGTGTAGGCTTCCCACTCGGCGGTAAACTCTGTCAACCGTGCGTGGCCTGCGGGCGTGATTTGATAGTAGCGGCGGTTGCGGCCATTGAAGGCTTCGTCATGGACGGTCAGGCAGCCGTCCTTTTGCAGGCGGCGCAGCACCGGGTACAGCGTGGATTCCTACAGGTCCAGCACCGTGCGGACCTCCTGCGTGATCTTATAGCCGTAGGTGCCCGTTTCCTCCCGCCCGACGACAGCCAGCACAATGGCATCCAGCAGCCCCGCCGTGGTGTTGATGGCCATAGGGTGCCCCCTTTCCGGGTGTATAATGTATATGGTTATATATTATATAGCATATAATATTGTAGATTGCAATAGGCTGCCGCAACAAAATTATGTAGGGGCGGACATGGTTCACCCCCGGTCTCGTGTGGCAGTACATACGCTTCCGCGCCGCCGCATAGTAGGGGCCGGACATGTCCGGCCCTGGCGCTATAAGGTATAGCCGCGTTTACGGGAAGGCCGCGGGCCGGGCATGCCCGGCCCCTACAGGGCTGCACGCCCGGAATCGCGCGGTTACCGCAGAGTCGGCAGACAAACAAGATTTGCCCGTCCGCCTTCACTTCTCTATTTCCTTATATAAATACCCCAGCGCGTCTCTCAGGCCGCCCAGCTCGTCTATGAGTCCCTCCTCCACGGCCTGCCGACCATCCAGGACCGTGCCCATGTCCATGACCAGTTCCCCCGTATTGTGCATGAGCTGGGTGAACCGCCGGGCCGTTATTTTGGAGTGCTCCGTCACAAAGCTGACAATGCGTTCCTGCATCTGCTCAAAATAGCGCAGCGTCTGCGGCACGCCCAGCACCATGCCGGAGTGGCGCACCGGATGGACCGTCATTGTCGCGGTGGGTACAATAAAGCTGTGCCGCGCCGCGACGGCCAGCGGGATGCCGATGGAGTGCCCGCCGCCCAGCACCAGCGTGGCGCTCGGCTTGCTGACTCCCGCGATCAGCTCTGCCAGCGCCAGCCCGGCCTCCACGTCGCCGCCGACAGTGTTCAAGATGACCAGCAGCCCCTCGATCTCGGGGTCCTCCTCAATGTCCACCAGCTGCGGGATGACGTGCTCATATTTTGTCGTCTTTTGCGCATCAGGCGAAAGGGTGTGCCCCTCGATCGTGCCGATGACCGTCAGGCAGTGGATGGCGTGGCGGCCCTTCGTCGCAGGCACAATGCCATCGTCGGTGATCAAATCGTGCTCCAGACGCTTCAGCGCGGCGTTTTCGGTGGGGTTTAGCTTGGGGCGGGCCTTGGCTTTGGGCTTTTTTGCGTTCGCTTCCATTCCTGCTCTCCTTATAACAAAAGTAGCTGCACAGACTAAGTCTGCGCAGCGGCAATGCAAAATATGCGCGGTTTCGGGTGACGGGCCAATGGGGTTTGTCGATGTTGTCAAAAAGTTTCAGGTTATTTTTGTACAACCGTCTAATATTTGGAAAATCAGCCAAAAACTTAGACAAAAAATTGACAATTGGTGCGGCACATTTTATAATAGTTATAAATGAGTATTGCAGATGTGAGGTAATCGAGCATGGCTGTTCAAAACAAGGTGTCGCTTCCGGTCATTAAGCGGCTGCCGAAATATTATCGGTATCTGACCAATCTTTCTGCCGACGGCAAGGACAAGATTTCGTCCAGCGAGCTGGCCCACATGATGGGCACCACCGCCAGCCAGGTGCGGCAGGATTTCAACTGCTTTGGCGGGTTCGGCCAGCAGGGCATCGGCTACAAGGTCGATGTGCTGCGCGCCGAGATCGGCAATCTGCTGTTTGGCGACGGCGAAAAGCTGCCTACCATTTTGGTCGGTGCCGGCCGTCTGGGTTCTGCGGTGTCCAGTTTCATCAGCCGCGACGCCAACGGCTACAAGCTGCTGGGCGTCTTTGATGTCAACCCCGACCTGATCGGGAAAGAAATGTGCGGCGTGCCTATTCTGCCGCTGAGTGACCTGGACAAATTCTGTGCGGAGCATCACCCCGAGGTGGCCGTGCTCTGCGTGCCGCGCCAGAGCGCCATGGATCTGGCCGGGGAACTGGTGGACCAGGGCATCAAGGGCTTCTGGAATTTCAGCCACTACGATCTGTCCGTGGAGTATCCCGACGTCACAGTGGAGAACGTCCACCTTGGCGACAGCCTGATGAGCCTTGGGTACCGGCTGCGGAATCAGGAGAAATAATTCTTGCCTCCCTCGGCGAGACAGACTCCCCCGATACGGGGGGAGGTGGCGCGCCAGCGCCAGAAGGGGAGAGGTGTCCCGAAGGGGCGGAGGGAGCGAGCTTCGCCGCGATCCTAACGATTTCGGGTCATGGCAAGGCTCTCTCCCCCACCGCCTGCGGGCGGAGCCCCCTCCCAGAGGGGGCCAAGAAAGCAAGATAAGGAGTCATCATGGCAAAGCTATATTTCCGATACGGCGCAATGAACAGCGGCAAGACTACCGCGCTCATGCAGGTCGCCTACAATTATAAAGAGCGCGGCATGCGCGTGCTGATCCTGAAGCCTGCCATTGACACCAAGGGGCAGGACTCCATCATCTCCCGCCTGGGCATCAGCTGCAAGGTCGATCAGCTGGTCACCCCCGAGATGGACATTGTTGAGCTGGTCAGGGCCAACGAGGCCGCCCATGGCAAAATTGCCTGTGTGCTCTGCGACGAGAGCCAGTTCTTCACGCCCGAGCAGGCCGACCAGCTGTTTCTGGTCACGGTGGACCTGGGTATTCCCGTTATCTGCTACGGTCTGCGGGCTGATTTCATGATGCGCGGCTTTCCCGGCTCGACGCGGCTTCTGGAAATTGCGCACACGATTGAGGAACTCAAAACGATTTGTGCCTGCGGACGCAAGGCCATCTGCAACGGGCGTAAGGTCAACGGCGAGTTTGTCTTTGAAGGTGCGCAGGTCGCCATCGACACGGTGGACGATGTGGAATACCAGAGCCTCTGCCCCCAGTGCTGGTACCGCGAGTACCGCGCATTTCTGGCACGGCATCCCAAAAAGTAAATATTTTGCGCTGATTTTCCCGCCGGGTGCTGCCCGGTGGGATTTTTTTGTGTGGTTCGCATCATTTTTCTGCAAATAGCGCACTTATCTTGCACTGTGCAGATTCAGATGCAATAATATTTGCAAAAACGCATGTTTTTTGCAACGATACTGCATATTTTGCGATTTCCGGCGTATTCCAGCGTATTTTGCAAGGTAAAGATAGTTGCGTTTGCTGCGGTGCCCGCGCGGCGGCGCAGGGGTGCACCTAGCAATATGCACAAACGCCATTTACAGTATTCGTAGGTTTTGACGGTGATGTCAAATTGGTTACAGCCAACATGGCAAGAATTGTACGTTTCCCTGCCGTAACGAGCCAAAAAAGCTGTTTATTTTCTGTGAACGATTTGTTATCATATAGACAAGCGAACAGCAGATGGTGTGGTACGGTATCCCGCACACAACGGTCTGCAAGAATAAATCGCACAGCAATTTTAGGAGGACAAAAACATGAAAAAGGCAATCTCTCTCGGTGTTGCCGCCGCCATGGCCGCCACTCTGCTGGCTGGCTGCGGCACGGCAGCCAGCAGCGCCGCTGCTTCCAGCGAGGCCGCAAGCACTGCGGACAGCGCCACTGCCGAGTCTACTGCTGCTTCCGAAGCCGCTCCCAGCGAGGCCCACGAGATCAACACCACCGATCCCATTGAGCTGACCATCAGCTGGTGGGGCGGCGACTCCCGCCATGAGGCTTACCAGAAGGCTCTGGAAGCTTTCCACGAGAAGTACCCCAACATCACCGTTTCCCCCACCTACGGCGCATGGTCCGGCTGGGAGGAGAAGCAGTCCACCGCGCTGGCTGCCGATCAGGGTTCTGACGTCATGCAGGTCAACTGGAACTGGCTGTATCAGTACAGCCCCACGGGCGAGAAGTTCGTCGATCTGCGCGAGTACAGCGACGTCATCGACCTGAGCCAGTGGAGCGACACCGCCAAGAACGCCTGCACCGTTGCCGACAGCCTGCAGGCAGTGCCCATCTCGATGACCGGCCGTATCTTCTACTGGAACATGAACACCTTCAAGCAGGCCGGTATCGAGGAGGTTCCCACCTCTTATGATGATCTGATCGCCGCCGGCAAGGCCTTCCAGGAGAAGCTGGGCGATGATTACTATCCTCTGGCCATCGGTCAGTATGACCGCATGATCCTGATGACCTTCTACCTTGAGTCCAAGTACGGCAAGGCCTGGGTCGAGAACAACGAGTGCCAGTACACCGAGGAAGAGGTCGTTGACGGCCTGAACTTCATCGACTCCCTCGAGGACAACCACGTTATCCCCACCCGTCCGACCATGATCGCTGCCGGCTTCGACTCCATCGATAAGTCTCAGGAATGGATTGACGGCAAGTACGCCGGCATCTTCGAGTGGGATTCTGCCCCCTCCAAGTACCAGTCTGCTCTGGCTGACAACTCCGGTTTCACCGTCGGTGAGGAGATCAAGTTCGGCGACAAGGCCAACGGCGGCTTCTCCAAGGTTTCCATGGGCATGGCCATCACCAAGTCCTGCCAGCATCCCGTTGAGGCTGCTGCCCTGATCGACTTCCTGTGGAACGGCGAAGGCGCTGCCATCATGGGCTCCGAGTGCGGCATCCCCGCCTCCACCGCCGGTCTGGCTTCTGCTCAGGCTGCAGACGCTGTGAAGCCTCTGGTTCTCGAGGCCAACACCAAGGTTCTGGCCTTCGTTGACATGCCTCTCGATCCGTACTACGAGTCCAGCAAGCTGAAGGACACCACCGACGGCATTTACACCGATGTCTTTGATGGTCTGAGCTACGACGAGTACGACCCGCAGGAGGCTGCCGAGATCCTGCTGGACGGCGTTTCCTCCGTTCTGAGCGCCAACGCCTAAGAGCAATCGAAATCCTTTAAAAAGTAAAGTTTAGCCGGCTCCTGCCCCGTTATCACGCATGGCGGGGCCGGCTATTTATGTTAAAACACAATACAGCAATTTGTCGATAGGAGGTTTTTGGATGAGCTCTGCAGCCCCCAAAACGGTTCAGCGCACCCCGTTCAAGCGCTGGTGCGACGAAAACACCGGTCTTTTCTTCCTGATTCCCTGGATCCTCGGTTTCCTGATTTTCAAGGCTTATCCGTTCGCCAGCTCTCTGGTGTACAGCTTTACTGACCTGAACTTCTTCAAGGGCATCAGCCAGTACGGCCTTATGAACTACGTCGAGATCTTTACCAGCCGCAAGACGGTCTCCGTCCTGCTGACCACCGTGAAGTATGCTTTCATCACGGTGCCCCTCAAGCTGGTCTTTGCGTTGTTCATCGCCTACATTCTGAACTTCAAGATCAAGTTCGTCAACCTGTTCCGTACCGTTTACTATATCCCGTCCATCCTGGGCGGTTCTGTGGCCATTGCCGTTCTGTGGCGTGCCCTGTTCAAGGACACCGGCGTCGTCAACACGATCCTCGGCTTCTTCGGCATTGCCGGTCCCGACTGGCTGGCTGACAAGACCTGGGCGCTGTTCGTCATCTGCCTGCTGCGTGTGTGGCAGTTCGGTTCTGCCATGGTTCTGTTCCTGGCTGCCCTGAAGGGTGTGCCTGCCGACCTGTACGAGGCCGCCACCATTGACGGTGCCTCCAAGACCAAGCAGTTCTTCTCGATCACCATTCCGATGATCACCCCCGTTATCTTCTACAACCTCGTTACCCAGATCGCACAGGCGTTCCAGGAATTCAACGGCCCCTACATCATCACCCAGGGCGGCCCGCGCAATGCTACGACGCTTGTCTCCCTGCTGGTCTACAACTACGCCTTCAAGTCCAACGAGATGGGCATGGCGTGTGCGCTGGCTTGGGTCATGTTCATTGCCGTTGCCCTGCTGACTGTGATTGCCTTCACCAGCCAGAAACACTGGGTCTACTACGCTGATTAAGGAGGAATGAAAAATGAAACTTTCTACCGCCCATAAAATCGGCCGTTTCTTCCAGTACTTTGTGCTGATCCTTGTCGGCGTCATCATGATCTACCCGCTGGTCTGGATGGTGGGTGCCACCTTCAAGTCCAACGCCGAGATCTTCGCCGGCATTGGCTTCCTGACCGCGAACCCCACGCTGCAGGGCTACATTGACGCCGTCACCCAGAACTACGGCGGCGACATCAGCATCTGGCGTGCCTTCATCAACACCTACAGCTTCGTTATCCCCAAGGTCATCTTCACCGTTATCAGCTCGGTCATTGCCGCTTACGGCTTCAGCCGCTTTAAGTTCAAGGGCCGCGATATGCTGTTCGGCATCATGATCTCCACCCTGTTCCTGCCGCAGGTCGTTCTGAACGTTCCCCAGTACCTGATGTACAACTCCTTCGGCTGGGTCAACAGCCCGTTCTACCTGCCCCTGTGGGTGCCCACCCTGTTTGCGACGGAGACCTACTTCGTCTACCAGCTGGTCCAGTTCATGCGCAGCATCCCCCACGATCTGGACGAGGCTGCCGCCATCGACGGCTGCGGCCCGGTCAAGATCCTGTACAAGATCATCGCCCCGATGCTGAGCCCCTCTCTGGTGGCCTGCGGTCTGTTCCAGTTCATGTGGAGCTGCAACGACTACATGGGTCCCCTGCTTTACGTCCAGACCCCCAGCAAGTACCCGATGTCCATCTTCGTCAAGCTGTCCATGGACGCTGACAGCGGTTTCAACTGGAACCGTATCCTGGCACTGTCCCTGATCTCCATCATCCCGCAGTTGGTCGTTTTCTTCTGCGCACAGGATGCCTTCATCGACGGCATTTCCGCCGGCGCTGTGAAGGGCTAAACGCCGCTTTGGCAGTCCAAAATCTATTGTAGCACACGGCTGCCCCGTACCACAGGAATGGGGTACGGGGCAGCCTTTATTTTGAAAACCGGACTCCCCTGCCCTGGCGGGCGGAGGGGTTGTATGATAGAGGGCCTTCCCCGGAGGGGAAGGTGGCCGAGGCTCCGCCCGAGGCCGGATGAGGCGAGACTGTACCGCTATTACCCGTGTACGGGCTGCGGCTGCAAGGTTTGCCCTCATCAGTCCGCTGCGCGGACAGCTTCCCCCGATGGGGAAGCCTAATGAAAAAGCGCCCCTTTCGGAGCGCTTCCCTGTTCTTACTTATTCACTCTCTTATAATACTGCCGGTACTGCTGGGGCGAAAGGCCCGTGGCATCTTTAAAGACGCGGCGGAAATGCGCCGTCGTCATAAAGCCGGTCTTTTCCGCAATGTCCGAGATGCTCTCGTTCGACTTCTCAATGAGGTTCTGCGCGGCCTTGATGCGCACGCCGTTGATATACTCGATGAGCGAGAGGTTGATGGACTTCTTGAAAAGGCGGCTCAGATAATACGGGCTGATATAGAACTGACTGGCGATGCCGGTCAGGGTCAGCTTCTCGGCGTAGTGCTCGGCGATATAGGCCTGGATCTGATCCACAATGTGGTTGCTGACGCGGCCATTCTCGCCGCCCTGCTCCTGCTGCTGGCGGCAGAGATCCTTGAGCTCCAGCAAAAGCGTGGCCAGCAGCATCTTGCGCAGTGCATCGGATTCCGGGGAGGTTTCCTCCTGCAGGGCCAGCAGCTGCTGCAGCAGGCCCTGGATGTGGTTCTGCTGCTTGACTGTGATATTTGACAGCAGGTGGTTATGTTCCTCACTCAAGAAGGAGAAGAAGTCCACCTCCGGGAAGATGTCCATAATTTTGTCGAGGTACTCGCGGCTGAAATTCATCACGATACGGCTCGAGGCTGTGTCGCCGAGCGAGGCAGTCTTGTGGATCTGGTTTTCACCGATCAGCACCACACATCCCGCGTTGACGATATAGGCGGCATCCTCAATAAAATAGCGGCGGCTGCCCTCTATCTCATAATAGACCTCGTATTTATGATGGATATGGAAGCTGGCCATCTCATACCCGGAGTCACGGTCCACGCGGTCAATAAAAAAGTCAACGTGGGGCGAGTAGACATATTCCGAAACCATAACGCTGCTCCTCACTGCCGTGGTGCGGGGCACCCGGCGATTGGTTATTGTTGTCTTTTTTAGAATAGCACATTTTTTGCTGTTTTTCAAACTATTTTTATACTATTTTTGAACACTTGGGGGTTCACACATGAAAATCACGCTTGTACGTTCTATGGCGCGCAGCGCAGTGTTTGAGCTGGTCAACTCCGGCTGCTACCGCGCCCCGGCTCCTTATACAGTCTCATTGGACGGCGCCACAGTCTGTGAGGGCGATACGAATGTGTTCTCACTCTATTCGCTGGAGCCGGGCCGCAGCTACACGCTGGCCGTCACCCTTGACGGCGTGACCGATACGCTGGACTTTACCACCGCGGAGGAGAGCTTCTTCGTGGATGCCTCCCGCTACGGCCTCGTCGCCGACGGCGTGACCGACAACACGGCCAAGCTGCAGGCGGCTCTGTCCACCTGCCCCGCGGGCGGCACGGTCTACGTGCCTGCCGGCACCTACCGCACCCAAAGCCTGTTTTTGCAGAGCAGCACGACGCTGTATCTCGAAAAGGGCTGCACGCTGCTGGGCGGCACCAACCGCACTGACTACCCCATTCTGCCCGGTGTTCTCCCCTGCCATAACGAGAAGGACGAGCACTACCTCGGTCTGTGGGAGGGCAACCCGCTGGACAGCTTTGCGGGTCTTATCAACGTCATCAACGCCGAGAACGTGACGATCACCGGCGAGGGCACGATTGACGCCAACGCCCAGAACGGCGACTGGTACCAGAACCCGAAGAAAAATAATATTGCCTGGCGTCCGCGCCTGTTCTTCACCAGCGGCGCCAAAAACGTCGTGCTGCACGGCGTTCTGGTCTGCAACAGCTATTCCTGGACCATCCACCCGACCTACTCCGAGAATGTGGACATCCTGAACATCCGCATCCGCAACAGCTCCACGAGCCCCAACACCGACGGCATCGACCCCGAGAGCTGCAAGAATGTCAACATCATCGGTAACCATGTACACGTCGGTGATGACTGCATCGCGCTGAAATCCGGTAAGCTGTTCTTAGGCATGAAGCTGCATGTTCCCTGTGAGAACGTTATCATCCGCAACTGCTGCCTGAGCCGCGGCCACGGCGGCCTTGTCATCGGCAGCGAGATGAGCGGCGGCGTCAAGAACGTCACCGTGACCCAGTGCCTGATGGACCATACGGACCGGGGTCTGCGTGTCAAGACCCGCCGCGGGCGCGGCAAGTACGCCATCATCGACGGGCTGGTATTCCGTGACGTCGTTATGGACGGCGTGCTGGCGCCGTTTGTCATCAACATGTTCTATTTCTGCGACCCCGATGGCCGCAGCGACTATGTGCAGACCCACGAGGCCCTGCCTGTCGACGAGATGACCCCGACACTGGGCACGCTGGAGATGGAAAACATCACTGCCACCGACGCCCAGTACGCAGGCTGCTGGTTCAGCGGCCTGCCCGAGCACCCGATCGAGGGTGTCAAGATGCACAACGTAAAAATCAGCTTTGCACCGGACGCTAAAGCCGGTCAGGCCGCCATGATGTGCGGCGCGAATGCCTCCTGCAAGGTGGGCGTCCATGCCGAGAACGTGCAAAGAATTGAGCTGCACAACGTTGCAATCACCGGCTACGAGGGGGAGCGCCTGCAGCTGACAAATGTAGATAGCTTTGAGGAGGACTGAACCATGACCCATGAAGAGATTCTGACCACGCTGGGCCATTACGTAGACTACCTGATCGCAGGTTCCACCGCCGAGGCACCGCTCTGGAACATCGAGAAGGTCCGCAGCGGCAAGCCCAACAAGTGGAATTACATCGATGGCTGCATGATCACTGCCTGCCTGAGCCTGTACAAGACCACCGGCGATGAGAAGTTTTTGGACTTCTCCAAGAAGTTTCTGGACTACTTTGTCAAGGACAACGGCGTCATTGAGACCTACGACCCCGCCGAGTACAACCTGGACAACGTCAACCAGGGCAAAAACCTGTTTACGCTGTACGACCTGACCGGCGACCAGCGCTACCGCGACGCCATTGAGACGATCCGCGGCCAGCTGGAGACCCAGCCCCGCACGAAGGAGGGCAACTTCTGGCACAAGAAGATCTATCCCAACCAGGTCTGGCTGGACGGCACTTACATGGCCCAGCCCTTCTACATGGAGTATGAGACACGCTGCAATGGGATGCACGGCTGCATTGACAGCTACAAGCAGTTCATGAACATCCGGAAGCACATGAAGGACGCCAAGACCGGCCTGTACTACCACGGCTACGACGAGAGCCGCGAGATGTACTGGGCGAACCCCGAGACCGGCTGCAGCGCCAACTTCTGGCTGCGCGCCATGGGCTGGTTCCTGGTGGCCATGGTAGACACGTTGGAGCGGATGGACAACCAGCTTTACTATGAGTACCGCGCCATCATGGCAATGCTGAAGGACGCGGTGGACGCGATGATCGCCTTCCAGGATGCCGAGAGCGGCATGTTCTGGCAGGTCGTAGACAAGGCCGGGATCGAAGGCAACTACCTTGAGACCTCCGGCAGCGCACTGTTCGCCTACGCCGTGCTCAAGGGCGTGCGTCTGGGTTACCTGCCCAAGCGCTACACGGCCTACGGTGAGAAGGCGTTCTACGGCACCTGTGACCGCCATCTGGGCGTGGGCGCGGACGGCGCTTTGCAACTGGGCGGCATCTGTCTGGTGGCCGGTCTCGGCGGCGCGACCCGCCGCGATGGCAGTCTGGCGTACTATTTCAGCGAACCCATCGTCGAGAACGACGCCAAGGGCGTAGGCCCGCTGCTGCTGGCCTACACGGAAATTCTGGCCGCAGAAAAGCAGTAAGGAGGGCACACTATGCCGAAATTTATCGTCGGTGCCCGCCTGCACGACTACGGCAAGGGCAGCCCGGACGAGCTGTTCGGGCGCGTTGCCGCCGATGGCTTTGCCGCTGTGCAGCTGGCCTATAAAAAGTGTGTGCCGTTCGTCAGGAGCTATGCGGACGTGACCGACGCGCTGGTCGCCGAGACCGTCGCCGCCGAAAAGGCGCACAGCATTCAGGTGGCCGTGCTGGGAACTTACGTGGAGCTGGCCATCAACGATGAGAGCCGTTTGAAGAATGCGGCGGACTTCAAGAGCCAGCTGGCCGTCTGCAAGGCGCTGGGTGCCGGGTGCATCGGCACCGAGACGACCAGCATGGAAAAGCAGCCTGCCGGTACGACCCGCGAGGAAGCGCAGAAGCTGCTCTGCCGCAGTCTGGCGGACATTCTGCCCGCCGCCGAGGCACTGGGCGTGACCGTCGCCGTAGAGCCTGTGACCTACCACAGCATGAACTCCGCCGCCGCGACGCGGCATATTTTGGACACGATGCGCAGCCCGAACCTGAAGGTCATCTTTGACATGAGCAATCTGGTGGATGCCGGGAACGTCGGCGCGCAGGACCGCATCTGGAACGACGTGGGCGAGCTGCTTGGCGACCAGATCGTGGCCGTCCACTTCAAGGGGCAGGCCTTTGCGCCGGACGGCGGGCTGCTCCACACAAGCCTGGAGGACAGCCTGACCGACTACGCGGGCGCGTTCGCCATGCTGCGGCAGCTGCCGCAGGACGCTCTGCCCGTGCTGCGTGAGGAGGCTGTGCCAGCCCGCGCTGGCAGTGATATTGCATTTATGAGAGGATTTTTTGCATGACCGAAACGAAACGCAAAACATGGATCGTTGACGAGAGCGGCGCGGGCGACTACCGCACGCTGACCGAGGCCGTTGCTGCCTGTGCGGCCACGCCGGACGAGCCGGTGCGGTTCTACATCAGGCACGGCATCTACGAGGAACGGCCCTTCATTGAGCTGGCGGACTATGTCATCGAGGGCGAGTACCGCAATGCGACAGTCATCACGGCGTCTGTGGGCGGGCGTGACCCATGGCCGGGCGAGGTCAAGACCGGCACCTTCCGCAGCGCAACGCTGTTTCTGGGCGGCGGCAGGGCCGTTGTGCGCAACCTGACCGTGCAGAACAACGCCGGGGACGGCGCAAAAGCCGGTCAGGCGCTGGCCGTCTACGCCGACGCAAGCCGCGTGCTGATGGAGAATGTGAACCTCTACGGCAACCAGGACACGCTGTTTACCGCTCCCCTGCCCCTGCAGGAGCGCGAGCAGAACGGCTTCCGCGGCCCGCGGGAAAACGCGCCCCGGCTGGACACCGTGCAGTACTACAAAAACTGCACGATCCGCGGCAACATCGACTTTATCTTTGGCGGTGCAAACGCTGTGTTCGACACCTGCCGCCTTGAGCCTTGGCACCACATCAGCGGCACCTGCTATATCACGGCTCCCAGCACGCCCGCAGGCAAGCCCGGCTACCTGTTTGTGAACTGCACCGTGCAGGGCAGCTGTGCGCCCGGCAGCGTCTATCTGGGCCGCCCCTGGCGTGCGGACGCGGCCTGCTACTGGCTGGACTGCGCGTTGAGCGACGAGGTCTGCGCCGACGGCTGGGACAACTGGCGTGACCCCGAGAACGAAAAGACCGCCCGCTTTGGTGAGCACGGCTCCACCGGCCCCGGCAGCGCCGCCAAGCGCGCCTTTGGCAGCGTGGATGACGACAACGAAGCGAACGCCCAGCGGGAGATGTACGCGCGGGTAAAAGCGGAATTTGGCGTGGAATAAGGCATAGAAAAGGCGGCAGACCGTTTGTGGTCTGCCGCTTTTGCTTTCCTAAGCCTTCCCCCTTTTACTGTGCGCTCGTCTTGCCGCCCTCGACCACGAGGCTGTCCTCGTAGTCAGTGCCGTAGGTGTCAACGAGAGTGGCCTCATAGTCGGCGTGGAAGAAATTCTCCTTGCCCAAAGCCTTGATCTCGTCGTTGATGGCATTCAGCAGCGTCTCATTGCCCTTGCTGACGGCGGGGGCAATCGTGTCCTGGCTGCCCAGGGACGGGATGCCGACAGTGTAGCCGGGGTTCTGGCTGGCAAACGCGATGACCTCGGTGTTGTCATTGGCCCAGGCCACGCCGCCGTTCTCCATCGCGCTCTTGGCCGTGGCGTAGGAGTCATACTTCTGCAGCGGGATGTCAGGGTAGTTCTGGGTCAGGTAGGTCTCTGCGGTAGTGCCGGAGATGACGATCATCTGGTCATCGGCATTCCATCTGTCCAGCGACGTGATGACGTTGGAGTCCGGGGAAACGACGCCCAGTGCAACGTTCATGTAGGGCAGCGCAAAATCGACCTCCTCGGCGCGCTCCGGCGTGACCGTGAAGTTGGCCAGAATGACATCGACCTTGCCGGTCTGCAGGTACTCGATGCGGTTGGCGGCCTCGGTGGAGACGTAGTTCACCTTGACGCCCAGATCCTCGGCCAGGCGGTTGGCAAAGTAGATGTCATAGCCCTGATACTCGCCGTTTTCATCGACGTAGCCGAACGGGTTCTTGTCGGAGAAAACGCCGATGTTGATCGTGCCGTCCGCCTTGATTTCGTCCAGCGTGCGGTAAACAACACCGTCGGCGGATGCCGAGGTCGAGGCAGTGCCCGTGGAGGCGCTGCTGCCGCAGGCGGCCAGAGACAGGCTCAGGGTTGCGGCCAGGGCCGCGGCGGTCAATTTGGTTGCTTTTTTCATGGTGATATCCTCCTTTTTTAGTCTTTCGTTTTCCTCTATGTATTTCTTTCCGCAAAAGGGAATCTATGTTGTAGGGGCGGGCATTGCCCGCCCGCTGCCCGATTGCCTGCATTAAGAGGCCAACCGGACAATGCTTGGCTGCGTATAGCTGCACGGGCGAGCAGTGCTCGCCCCTACTATCTTTGCGCCATTTACGGGGGATCACTTCACACTGTCAAAGGTGAAGGTGCGCAGGAACTTCTGCGCGCGCTCTGTCTTGGGGTGGTCGAAGAACGCCTCCGGCGTGCTCTCCTCGATGATTTTGCCGCTGTCCAGGAAGATGACACGATCCGCAATCGCGCGGGCAAACTGCATCTCGTGGGTGACAATGATCATCGTGCGGCCCTGCTTCGCCAGATCGAGCATAACGTCCAGCACCTCGCGAACCATTTCGGGGTCAAGGGCTGCAGTCACTTCATCGAACAACAAAATTTCAGGGTGCATCGCCAGTGCGCGGACGATGGCAACGCGCTGCTTCTGGCCACCGGACAGCTCCCGCGGGTAGCTCCTGGCCTTGTTCAGCAGGTTCACGCGGTCCAGCAGGGCCTCGGCTTCCTTCTGTACCTCGTCTTTGGGACGCTTGGCCACCTTGAGCGGAGCCAGCATAACGTTGTCCAGCACGGTCAGATGCGGGAACAGCTCATAGCTCTGGAATACCATGCCGATGCGCTGGCGCAGACTCGTCAGCCCCTTGCCGCCGTAGGCAACAGTCTCATTGCCCAGGCGGACGCGCCCTCTCTGGGTGGGCTCCAGCGCGTTGATGCAGCGCAGCAGCGTGCTCTTGCCGCAGCCGCTGGGGCCTACCACCACGACGACCTCGCCGGGGCGGACGGAAAAGCTGATGTCATCCAGCACGGTATTTTCCCCATAGCCCTTGACCAGATGCTCTACGGTCAAAATCGGTTCAGCCATGGTTCCTTACCTCCATTTTTTCTCTAAGTACGATGCCAGCAGGCTGATGGGCCAGCAGGCGAGGAAATACAGCAGGAACACGACCAGATAGATGCCGAATGCAGCGTTTGGGCTGGCCATGCGGTTGGCCTCAATGATCTGCTGCGCGACCTTCAGCACCTCGACGACGCCGATCATCAGCACAAGGCTGGTGGTCTTGATCATGCGGGTGATCAGGTTGATGCTCAACGGGATCAGGCGGCGCACCGTCTGCGGAATGATGATGTACCAATAGGTCTGCGCCTTCGTCAAGCCCAGCGCCTCGCTGCTCTCATACTGGTGCTTCGGGATGGAGATCAGCGCGCCTCTCACAAGGTCACTCATCTCTGCCGTGCCCCACAGCACAAACACGATCACGGATGCCGTCTCGCCCGAGAGGTCCCAGCCCCACGCGCGGGTCGTGCCGAAAAACACAAGGAACAGCAGCACCATCTGCGGCATAATGCGGATGATTTCGAGATAAACCCGCAGGATGGCTTTTACAACGGGATTTTTGCCGCTCATCAGCACGCCCAGCAGGATGCCCAGCGGGATACTGATGGCGACGGAAAGCAGGCTGATGCGCAGGGCCACCCACAGGCCGCCCAGCAGGCGGGCCATGTTTTTGCCCTTGAGCAGTACATTAAGCCCCAAATCCGGCATAGCGCAGCCTCCTTTCCAGCAGAGACCCCAGCAGCGAAACCGGGAGCAGGATCAGCAGGTAAAAGACCACAAGAAGGAACAGGCTCTCGGTGGTTTTGTAGTACAGGCCGATGAGGTCCTTCGCCGTGAACATCAGATCCATCAGGCTGATAGCGCTGAACACGCTGGTTTCCTTTAAAAGAAAAATGACATTAGCAACGAACGCCGGGACGCTGGTGGACATGGCCTGCGGCAGGATGACGTAGCGCATCGTCTGCATCCGGTCCATGCCGAGGCTGTAGGCGCTCTCGGTCTGGATCGGCTCGATGGATTCCAGCCCGCTGCGGAACGCCTCCGCCATGTAGCTGCCGCCCAGAAACGCCAGACCTGCAATGCCGCAGACCGCAGCGTCAGTCCTGATGCCGATCTTCGGCAAACCATAATAAATGAAAAACAACTGGACCAGGAGCGGCGTGTTGCGGCTGAGCTGGATGTAAAAGCCGACGACGCGGCTCAGCACAGGCACCTTATAATACTGGACCAGTGCGCAGCCCAGCCCGATGACAATAGCCAGCGCGATACCTGCCAGCCCCAGACGCAGGGTCAGCCACGCCGCTTTTTCAAACAGCGGCAGGTACTGTGCGACCACATTCCAATCCACAAAAGTCTCCCCTTCCCTATCGGGTCACGAACAAATTTAGCTACAAAAAAATCCGGGCCTTCTCTGCGAAGGTTCCCGGACAAAGGTCAGGTTCAACACATGGGGGTTCTGGTAGGCCCCACAGACCATGCCCGGTGACAGCGCATACGACAACAACACATAGCGGACATAGCGGTATTCCCCTTTCCTGTTTTTGGTTTGCATTGTTCAAACCCGATGCCAGTATAATATACCCATTTACCTAGAATGTAAATAGGTTATAGGCTTTTTATTTGCCTTTTTCTGCAAAATAATTGCGCCGCGTTTGTGTAGAGTGCACAAACGCGGCGCAATGTGTTTTATGACGTAAGGGCGCACCAAAAAAGGGCGCTGCCCTTGCGGACAGCGCCCTTTGTATTGCTTTTCAGAGCAAGAAATTACTTCTCGATCTTGGAAACAACGCCGGAACCAACGGTGTGGCCGCCCTCGCGGATAGCGAAACGCAGGCCCTCTTCCATGGCAACGGGAGTGATCAGCTCAACATGCATATCGACGTTGTCGCCGGGCATGCACATCTCGGTGCCCTCGGGCAGGG
>ULQN01044054.1_pt1 | contig 16386 bp, 12 predicted proteins | sample 1954491 | NCBI WGS metagenome assembly ULQN01 (sample SAMEA4835656, study PRJEB28245) | human gut metagenome | biome: gut microbiome; material: fecal sample | place: Denmark | collected 2008
CAGCCACAGAGGACTCGCTGACGATCTTGAAGCCGCCGATCTGGGCGGTGTTCTTGACATGGGTGCCGCCGCAGAACTCGGTAGACCAGCCCTCGATATCCACCACGCGGACCACCTTGCCGTACTTTTCGCCAAACAGAGCCATTGCGCCCAGCTTCTTGGCTTCCTCCACCGGCATCTCCTGCACGGTGACGTTCATGGAGTCAAAGATCTTATCGTTGACGATCTTCTGCACCCGTGCCAGCTCCTCGGGGGTCACGGCGCTGAAGTGGGTAAAGTCGAAGTGGGTGATGGAGGCATCCTGATAGGAACCAGCCTGATGCACATGGTCGCCCAGCACCTCACGCAGGGCAGCCTGCAGCAGGTGGGTAGCGGTGTGGTTGCGGGCAATGGCCATGCGGTAGCCCTTGTCCACCTGTGCGGTCAGCACATCGCCCACCTTCACAATGCCGCTTTCCAGCACGCAGGTGTGGACGTAGTAGCCCTTGGGGGTCTTTTTCACGTCCAGCACACGCAGGCTGCACTCGGCACCGTTCAGCACGCCGTGGTCGGCAGCCTGACCGCCCATCTCAGCGTAGAAGGGGGTCTTATCCAGCACCACCAGCACGCCGTCCTTTGCCTCCTCATCGGTGGCAATGGCATCGGTCAGGGTCTCTTCATCGCTCAGCGCCACAACAGTGCCCTTGTCGGTCAGGGTGTCGTAGCCGGTAAAGACGGTGGGCTCGGCTTCCAGTGCGCCGAACAGATCCTCGCTCCAGCCGGAGATGTTCTTCTTCAGACGCTCAGCGCGGGCGCGCTCCTTCTGCTTCTTCATCTCTGCGTGGAAGCCGTCCTCGTCGATCTCCAGACCCTGCTCGGCGGCGATCTCCTTGGTCAGATCCAGCGGGAAGCCGAAGGTATCGTTCAGCTTGAAGGCGTCCATGCCGCTCAGCAGCTTCTGGTGTGCCTTCTCCAGACGGTCGATCATGTTGTTCAGGATGTTCATGCCGGCATCGATGGTGCGGGCAAAGTTTGCCTCCTCGGTGCCGATGACCTTCTTGATATAGGCGTCATGCTCGCGCAGCTCGGGGTAAGCGGACTCGCTGGACTGGATAACGGTCTCCACCAGATCCACGAGGAAGGGGTGATCGATGCCCAGCATCCGGCCGTGGCGGGCGGCGCGGCGCAGCAGACGGCGCAGCACATAGCCGCGGCCCTCGTTGGAGGGCAGGATGCCGTCAGACACCATAAAGGTGCAGCTGCGGATATGGTCGGTGATGACGCGGATGGAGATATCGGTCTTGGGGTCCTGCTTGTAGGTCTTGCCTGCAATGTGCTCCACATGATGCAGCACGCTCTGCACGGTATCCACCTCGAACAGGTTACCCACGTTCTGCATCACGCAAGCCAGACGCTCCAAGCCCATGCCGGTATCAATGTTGGGGCGTGCCAGACGCTCGTAGTGGCCCTTGCCGTCAGCGTCGAACTGGCTGAACACGAGGTTCCAGATTTCCATATAGCGGTCACAGTCGCAGCCCACGCCGCAGGTCGGCTTGCCGCAGCCGTACTCGGGGCCGCGGTCAAAGTAGATCTCGGAGCAGGGGCCGCACGGGCCGGAGCCGTGCTCCCAGAAGTTGTCCTCCTTGCCCAGACGCACCATGTGGTCCGGGGCAATGCCGACCTTCTTGGTCCAGATATCGTAGGCCTCGTCGTCCTCCTCGTACACAGAGATGTGCAGACGATCCTTGGGGATTGCCATCCACTCATCGCTGGTCAGGAACTCCCAAGCCCAAGGAATGACCTCGTCCTTGAAGTAATCCTGGAAGGAGAAGTTACCCAGCATCTCAAAGAAGGTGCCGTGGCGGGCAGTGATGCCCACGCGCTCGATATCCGGGGTGCGGATGCACTTCTGGCAGGTGGTCACGCGATGACGGGGCGGCTCCTCCTGTGCCAGGAACCACTTCTTCATGGGAGCCATACCGCTGTTGATCAGCAGCAGGCTGGGGTCGTTCTTGGGTACCAGGGGGAAGCTGTCCAGACGCAGATGACCCTTGCTTTCAAAGAAGCTCAGGTACTTTTCGCGCAGTTCATTCAAACCGGTCCATTGCATAGATCTTTCTCTCCTCAATCGTTTTTGGCGCTCAGGCGCCGTTTTTATGCTGTTATGGCAGAGGGGCGGCACGGAGAAAAAACAAAAAACAGCCCTCATCCCAAAAGGGACGAAGGCTGCTTGTGCATCAAACTCCGTGGTACCACCCAAATTGCAAAGGATCACTTGTCCCCTGCCGCTTTCGGCGCATTAACGCTGCGCAGCGTCCGGTTTACATTCGCCGGAAGCTCCGGGGTGGCGCGAAATGATCCCGACCGGAGCACCTTACAGCCGTGGGCGCTCTCTCTGGACGGTGGTGTGTGCATTTCTGACCCCATCATTGCCATCTGTCATAATTTTACATTCCGCAAGGCAGGCGAAGTGCCCCTTTGCGTACAGCTAAATTATAGCATACGCAAAGCGTTTGTCAACGGTTTTGAGCAAAATTTACGGCACCCAGATGCGGCGCACCTCCAGCACCTTGCCGCCCTGCACCACCAGCGTGGTATTATAGGTGGTCCAGTTATCGGGGTCTGCATTGATCGCTGCTGCCACCGCATCCGCGCCCGTAGTCTCCACGGCTTCGGCCTGCGGGTCGGCAGAACTGTCCTTCAGCACTACATCCTCTGCCAGCGGCATCGTCTTTTCTCCCATCTCGTAATAGAGCGGGTAATCGTCAAAGGTCATCGTCCGGTAGGTGTCATCATCCTCCAGCTTCAAGTCCAGCCCGCCGGGCTGCTCCATGCCGCCGTTGATGCTTACAAGATGGTATTCGTCATTTTTTTCGATGCTCGTCACCGCATCGTTCACGACCTGATTCCATGCCGCACCCTCTTCGTGGAAGGTGATCTTGTCGCCAACGGCAAGGTTTTCAATATCCTCTTTCTTATAAATGTCGTAACCAAACACCTTTGCAGTCAATTTGCCGTCCTGTACGCCGGAGGTAATGGAGGCAGAAACAAATGTGGTGGTCTGCGTGTCATCAAGGTCATCCAGTGTCCATGTCAGCAGATTGATTGGCTCTGTAACGCCTTCTTCTGCCACATGGGACGAGGCCGGCACTGCACTGGATGCGGGGGTGCTGGCGGGGGTGCCGGAGCCGCCGCAGGCCGTCAATGCGATACCCGCAGCCAGAACAGCCAGAATCTTATATTTCAGGTTCATAAAAATATCTTCTTTCTTGACGCGGTAGATTTATTCCGCTACAATAAAAACGAATCAAGAACCCATTCTATTGCAACTGATTTTAAGATAGAGAGGAATTTCCCGTGAAAATTTTAAAAGTAAAATGTCTGGCCCCCACCCGGCTGGACAATTATCTGACCCAGCAATACCCCGCCCTGACCCCCGGCCGCCTGAATAAGGCGCTGCGGGAAAACAAGATCAAGCTGAACGGCAAAAAGCAGCCGCTTTCCACCCGCGTGATGGCGGGCGATGAGATCAAGCTGTTCATTCTGGATGACGTTCTGGACGCCGACCGCCGGGTGGAAGGCCCTGCATGGAAGAACGCCCGCACCCCGGCGCAGGTGGTGTACGACTGCCCGCAGATCCTGATCGTGAACAAGCCCGCCGGCGTTGCGGTGGACGGCCCGGAGGACGACACCCTGCTGAACCGTGCGCTGCTGTACCTGAACAAACAGGGCGAGTACAAGGAGAACGACCTGTACACCCCCGCCTTGTGCCACCGGCTGGACACCGGCACCAGCGGCCTTGTGATCATTGCCAAGACCCCGGAGGCTGAGGAGCTGTTCCTTTCTGCCATCAAAAACCGCGAGGTGCAAAAGACCTACCTCTGCGTCACCTTTGGCCGTCCCATGCCGCCGGACGCCACCTTGGGCGGCTATCTGCTGAAGGATGCTGACCGCGGCATCGTGAAGATCGTGGAGGACAAGCAGCCCGGCGCCAAGGAGGTGGAGACCCGGTACGAGACCATCGCCGTCTCCGGCCGTCTGGCCCTGTTGAAGGTGCAGCTGATCACCGGACGCACCCACCAGATCCGCGCCCACATGGCAAGCATCGGCTGCCCCATCCTTGGCGACAGCAAGTACGGCAACAACAGCGCCAACCGCGAGCTGAAGCTGAAGTATCAGGCGCTGTGCGCATGGGAGCTGACCATGCCCCGCTTCACCCAGCCGGACTTTGCCTTCCTCAGCGGCAAGACCTTCCACGCCCCGAAGCCGTGGTATTACCAGCAGGTGCTGGACGGCACTTTGAAGTAAGACGATTTTCAGCAGCTGCCGTTCTCCACTTCGACCCCTCTCGTGAAAATACAATGCCGGGCAGACCGCAGTCTGCCCGGCATTGTTCTATAAATAAGATTCTTTCCGCTGAATATGGCCAGAGCAAGGCGGAGGCCATTAAAATCGTTCTCTACGCAGAAAAATCAGACCCGCACCATATCCGGGGTGATCTCCGCCAGCGTATGGGCACCGCACATCTGCATGGTGTCGGCCAGTTCCCCGGCCAGCTTGTCGATGTAGCACTTTACGCCCTCTGCGCCGCCGCCGTAGACAGCAGTCACGAAGGGGCGGCAGATCAAAACGCCGTCCGCGCCCAGCGCCAGCGCCTTGAACACATCCACACCGGTGCGGATGCCGCCGTCCACCAGCACCTTCACGCCGGTGCCCTTGAGGGCTGCGGCGATCTCCGGCAGCACCTCGGCGGTGGCAGGGCACTGATCCAGCACACGGCCGCCGTGGTTGGACACCACAATGGCGGCGGCTCCGGCCTGCTTTGCCTTCAGTGCGCCCTTGACGGTCATCACGCCCTTGACGATGAAGGGGCGCTCGGCCAACTGCACGATCTCGGCCAGTTCCTCCACGCTCTTGCTGCCGGCGGGCGGGGTCATGTTCTTCAGGAAGGGCAGACCCGCTGCATCCACGTCCATAGCTACGGCAAAACAGCCGCTGGCCTTGGCCTGTGCCATCTTTTCCCGGATGGTATCAATGTTCCACGGCTTGATGGTGGGCACGCCACAGCCGCCCGCAGCGCTGATGGCGCGGGTTGCCATCTCCATCACGGTGGGGTTGGTGCCGTCGCCTGTAAAGGCTGCAATGCCGTTTTCTGCACAGGCGCGCACCAGTACATCGTTATAGGTCATATCGGTGTAGGTATCGGAGTAGTGCAGGTTCACTGCACCCACAGGGCCCGCAAAGAAGGGATAGCGGAAGCTTTTGCCGAACAGCTCCAGCGTGGTGTCCGGTGCACCGCCGGGGCACAGGGTGTCCATGTTCACCCGGATATCGGCCCACTTATTATAATTGCGGATAGCGGTATCGCCCACGCCCTTGGCACCCGGGCCGGGGATCTGGTTTTTACAGGCCACGCCGTTGCACACCGGGCAGGCCTTGCAGTATTGACCAATGCAGGTACGGGCATTGGCAAGCACTTCAGAATAAGTCATAAAAGCATCCTCCTTATATTTCCCGCCGCTGCGGCACAAAATGACCCACCGCAGTGCTCTTTGCCCTCAATATAGACCTATTTTAAAGGTGCGTCAAGGGCTTTTTGTCCTTTCCATCCATGCGGCAGAATACTTTCTCGCGTTTTTTCGTCATTTTTAAAAAAGTCCGATTTTTTTCAAAAAAATCCTTGACAAAAAGCCTGCTTTCAGGTATTATAGTGGAGCGCCAAGGGCACCCGCCCAAAGGCAGAACAAAAGATGTGGAAAGATGGCTGAGTTGGTCTAAGGCGCACGACTGGAAATCGTGTAACGTGTCAAAAGCGTTCTGGGGTTCGAATCCCCATCTTTCCGCCAGAAACCTGAAACAGAAATGTTTCAGGTTTTTTGTTTTGTCCGCAGTTTGCGGTGCTTGACATTTGCGGGCAGTTCCGTTATGCTGAAGCAAATACGTTTTACCGGAAGGAGAGGTTTCCCATGGCATCTTCCCACAAAAAGCGCACTGGTCTGCGAGCGGCGCTGATCGTTCTGCTGTGTCTGGTTTTGGTGTGCGCGGTGGCTGCGGCAGTGCTGTACAGCTTCGTCAGCCGCAAGATCAAGGCATTCCAGAGCGGTGCCAGCTTTGCGCTGGACTACACCATCACCTCCACCGAGGCCGAGCCCCCCGCCCTTTACGCCCTGCTGGACAAGTTCGGCGGCACCACCGGCAGCCTGACCGGTCAGTACACCCCCCGGGCAGTGCAGCTGGCGCTGTACCCGGCGGGCACCAGCACCGTCAACGATGCCCCTCTGACCCGGATGTACATCAGCGAGGAAGAGACCCTTTACGACGCCGGGCAGCTGTACAACAAGCTGCGCAGCACGGTTGTAGCCGAGTATCCGCTGGCAAGCCTGCTGCTGCCGGGCTGGTCGCTGGGCAGCTACATCTCCCAAGACCAGCTGGCCACCCTGCTGGGGGTAGACCCCGCCGCCACCGGCTTGCAGCAGGTGAACGACTTCCAGCTGGACTTGAAACAGCTCAAAACCGTGCAGCCCGCCAACGCCAAGAAGGGTTACCTCTACCTTCAGCTGCCGAACCTCGCCGCCGGGGAGGATGCGCCGCAGCTGATTCTGGGCATCGAAAAGCAGGGTCTGCTCAAGACCCTGTCCCCCAAGGTGCACATCCTGCTGGACGTGCCCGCCCACCACATCCATGCAGAACTTTCCGGCACGGTGACTGCCGCCCAGACCGTGGTGACCGCCCCTACTTCCCGGATGCAGGACTCTGACGTGGAAAGCCTTGTGCAGCTGCGCAAGACCATCGAGAGCATCGTGCAGTTCGTGCAGACCGCTGCCCAGAGCGATGATGCTGTCACCTCCCCTGCTGCATAAAAAGCTTCTATAAACGCAAAAAATCGGACAGATCGCACTCTGTCCGATTTTTTTGCTGTTTAAAAGTTTTTTTACTTCTTTACGGTCTTTTTGCAGGGTGCACGCTTTGCCTTGGGCTTTGCGGCGGCAGGGGCAGTCTTGGCTTCCGCTGCGGGCGCTGCCTTGGCAGCCGGTTCAGCCTTAGTAACAGGCTCGGCCTTGGTCTCCACAGCGGGCGCAGCCTTCACCTCTGCGGCGGGGGCGGCAGGCTCAGCCTTTGCCTTAGCAGCCTTCTTTGCAGCGGGCTTTTCTGCCTTGACCGGCTCTGCAGCCTTTACGGTGGACGCAGCGGGCTTCTCCTCCACCTTCTTGGTGGTGCGGGGCTTGCGGGCTGCGGGCTTCTTGGCGGGAGCGGCTTCCTTGGCCGGTGCGGCCTTCGTCTCGGCGGCGGGTGCTGCTTGTTCAACCTTGGCGGCACGCTTTACGCGGTCCTTTACCTCAGAGATGACCCACAGCTGGTCACCACCGCCGGGCACCTCCTGCCAGATCTGCAGCACAGCGCCCACCTCGGCGCCAATGCCCACGGTGTCCACGCACTTGCCGCCTGCCCAAGAAGAGCGCAGACGCACGGTGCCCTCCGGGGTGTGCTCCACCTTCCACATCTGGGACGTGCCGCCCACGTCCTCCCACAGGTGCAGCCATGTGCCGTTGGCAGTGCCGGTCATGGTCAGATCCAGCAGCTTGCCGGAGGCACGGTTGCGGATGCGGTACACACCATCGCCCTCGCGGACAAAGCTCCACTCCTGTTCGGGCTTGTGGTCATACTTGCCCAGACGGACAGTGCCGCCGTCCTTGCTGCCCTCCACTGCCTGAATGACATTGCCGGTGTGAGCGGCAATGGTATAAAAGCGGTCGGCCTCGATCACAGTTTGTGCTACGGATTTCATGTACAAATCCCTCCCAATCATAAAATGCACAGATTTTTCCAATTCCTTCTTATAAAGAATACCACATATCGTGATTTTTCACAAGCAATTCGACAATTCTTTAGCACTTTATATAGAATCCATCCTGTTTTCGCCTGCTTTTTCGCCCCTTCGCAGGGGCGAAAGGCCGTTTTTACTCCCTCTCGACATTTTGTCGCAACTGCGTTATACTGTTTTCATCAGGACTATCTGCCGCTCTGGAAGGGGCGGCTTTCTCGTTTTTGAAGGAGGATATTTTCCCATGACCCAGCAGGACCGCACTGCGGTGCAGTATCATAAAATGACCGAGACTCCGATCCCCCGGCTGATCCTCAGCCTTGCCGCGCCCACGATTTTGAGTATGCTGATCACCAGCATCTACAATCTGGCCGATACCTTTTTTGTAGGGCGCATCTCCACCAGCGCTTCCGGCGCGGTGGGTGTCGTTTCCAGCCTGATGGCCATCATTCAGGCGCTGGGCTTTATGCTGGGGCACGGCTCCGGCACCATCATCAGCCGCCGCTTGGGCAGTCAGGATACCCACGCCGCCACCCGCTTTGCTTCCACCAGCTTTTTTACGGCGCTGGCCTTTGGCGTAGTGCTGGCGGTGGTCGGCCTTGCCACCCTGCCGGACTTTATGATGCTGCTGGGCAGTACCAAAACCATTCTGCCCCACGCCTGCGCCTACGCCCGGCCCATCCTGCTTGCCGCACCGCTGATGATCTCCAGTCTGGTGATGAACAACATCCTGCGGTATGAGGGCAAAGCAAACCTTGCCATGGTCGGGCTGGTCACCGGCGGACTGCTGAACATTGCACTGGACCCGCTGTTCATGTTCGCTTTAGGGCTGGGCACTGCCGGTGCCGGGATCGCCACTGCCCTCAGTCAGACCATCAGCTTTGGCATTCTGCTGTATATGTTCCTGCGGGGCAAAACGGTCAGCCAGTTCCGGCTTTCTGCCGTCACCCGGGAGCCGCGCGAGTTTTTGCAGATCCTTGCAGGCGGCGCGCCCAGCTTTGGCCGTCAGGGGCTGAACAGCATCGGCGGGATGCTGCTGAACATTGCCGCCCGCAGCTACGGCGATGCCGCCGTGGCGGGCATGAGCATTGTGTCCCGCATTTTTATGTTCATCCTCTCAGTGGCCATCGGCGTGGGACAGGGCTTGCAGCCGGTGGCGTCCTTCAACTACGGCGCCCGCAAATACCACCGAGTGCGGCAGGCCGCCGTCTTTACCCTGAAAGCCGCCTTTGCGCTGCTGGTGGTGCTGATCGCGGTGTGCTGGTGGAACGATGAAAACCTGATCCGCCTGTTCCGGGATGACCCGGCGGTCACCGCCGTGGCGCTGCCCGCCTTCCGCTACCAGTGCTTTGCCATCCTTCTGCAGCCGGTGATCGTGGTGACCAACATGACCTTCCAGAGCGTGGGCAAGGCCGGGCGTGCCACCTTTCTGGCCTGCTGCCGGCAGGGCGTGTGCTTTATCCCGTTGATTCTTGTACTTCCCCGGGTGCTGGGGCTTGTGGGCGTGGAGCTTTGCCAGCCCATTGCGGATACGCTCACCTGCTTCATTTCTCTACCCTTTTTGCTGGCCTTTCTGCGGCAGCTGGAGCAGATGGACAAGGCAGAAGCGTCCCATGCCCCGGCGCAGCTGTAATGCAATTGTAACCGTTTTTAGCCGCATTTTTCTGCAAGACCTGCAATGAAAAATGCGGCTGCTTCGTATTCTGAGTGAACGGAAAAATTTTCCTCCCTGTTTTTGCAAAGGAGTGTTTTTTATGAAGCGTGTTGTCTTGCGTATCGGCTGCGGGGCGGTCTGCGCTGCCCTTGCCCTTACTTTAGGCTGCGGCTGCGCCCTGCTGCCGCCCCCCACCGGCGTGCCGGGCGCTGCCAGCTCTGCCGTTTCTGTGCCCACGGACGACAGCGGCAAGCCCCTGTACGACCCTGCCGTGCTGAACGATAGCCGTTTGCGGGTGCTGTACTGCGACAGCCGTTCCGGAAGCAGCACCACCATCCTGTGCGGCAGCACCCCGCTGCACCAGTCTACCCGCAGTGAGAACGTCTCGCTGGTGGAGGACAGTGTCACCGGCACCGCAGACTACTGGCTGCGCAGTTGGTCCGACCCCACCGGCCGGGGCGGACGCCGCACCGCCCTGTACGACAAGACCGGCACCGAAGTAATGTCCTTTGAGGGCGAGCAGAGCGCCACCCTGCAAAACGGCCTGCTGGTGCTGCAGGAGAGCCGCCTGATCGATGGCGGATACGTCCCGGAGTCCGGTTATGGCACCTGTCAGGTCATCGACCTTGCCACCGGCGCAGCGCTGCCGGTACCGGAAGGTGCATACAGCTGCACCCTATGCGGCGATAAGCTGGTGTTCAGCTGCTACGCCCGCCCGGAGGGACTGGACGATTACGACTGGGATACCGACTACCAGCAGAACCGCTGGGTGGTGGTGCAGGAGAAGGACGGCACCCCCGTCTACCGCGCCGAGGCCGCCTCGGCATACCGCCTTTTCTACGACAGCGACACCCTGAGCGACTGGGTGAAGCTGGACGTTGCCACCGGAGAGGAAACCACCGACCAAATCCTGTACAACACCCAGACCGGCGAGCAGTACACGGGCTTTTTGCAGGTCTATCCGGGTGGTCTTGCCAGCTTTTCCACCAGTGACGGCCGGTACGAACTGCGGGACATGACCACAGAGGACCGCGGACTGATCTCCACCTTTGACGAGCAGCCCAGCCAGTATTTCCCGGGCTATGTGGTAACATGGCACAGCGGCGAGGGCCATGGCTACGAACTCTATGATTTGGAGACAGGCGCAAAGACCCCGCTGTACGATGTGGACGCCACCGACAACACCGTAGCCGTCTACGCGCTGGACGGCAGTCTGCGGGTGTACAGTAAGGACAACGGCAAGCTGCTGACCGACACCACCGTAGAACCGGTGGAGCACCAGCAGCGAGTACGGATGAGCAACTGCGGCACCGGCTACGTCTGGCTGGAATTGCAGGATAACGACCGCTACGAGACCACCGCCACCCGGCTGTACGGCCCGCAGGGGCTTGTCAGCGACCTGACCGCCCTGCAGGGCAAGTACAGTTACGTCAACTACCTGACCACCGACCCCGACGGCAGACCCATGTTCTACGGCAGCCGCGCCGCTGCGGGCAGCGCCTACGGCAGCGTATGCGATGTGCTGAATGCAGACGGCAAGGTGGTGCTGCAGGGACTTTCCAGCTGCACCGGGTACTATTCCAACAGTCTGAATGCCCTGCCCGACCATGTGTTTGCCGCACAGCGGGGCTTCTATGTGGGCTGGATGGACACGAGCGGCAACTGGCTGTACTGCCAGAGCATTTTCTCGTCTGCCACTGCGGACGATGTACCGAGTTATGGCTATTGAGTTAGGAGGGCTTTCTTATGAAAAACGCTAAAATTTCCCGCCGCAGTTTTCTGCTGGGGCTAGCTGCCTGCTCCGCCGCCGGGGTGCTGACCGCCTGCAAGGGCACGGATGCGCCCTCCGGCAGCACCGCTTCCTCTGCCGCAGAGCCGCCCGCGTCCTCTGCAGCGTCCTCGACTGTGCAGCAGCCTGAGCCGTTCCTGACCGAAGCGGAGTTTCCCCCGCTGGACGGCAGCACCGCCTGCATTCCGCTGATGGCGCAGATGCTGGCCGATACCACCGGCATGGACTTGGAGGAAGCCCGCAGCAGCATTACGGTAAGCACCACCGCCTACGCATGGGAAAACTTTGGCCTGTACGACACCACCACCCGGATGCTGGTGGTGTACGAAGCGCCGGACTATGTAAAGGAAGAGCTGCAAAAGGCCAATGTGGAGCTGGAGCAGAAACCCATCGGGGTGGACGCGCTGGTGTTCATCGTCAACGAGGATAACCCCGTGCAGGCGCTTAGCCAGCAGCAGCTGCGGGACATCTACGCCGGGAAGATCACCAACTGGAAGGATGTAGGCGGCAAGGATCAGGAAATCGTTGCCTTCCAGCGCGGCGAGGACTCCGGCAGCCAGACCCTGTTCAAAAAGCTGCTCATTCAGGGCGGAGAGTTGATGACCCCACCCTCTGAGCTGGCACCTGCCGCCATGGGCGAGCTGGTGGACAGCATTGCCGATTACAACAACAGCGCCAACGCCATCGGTTTCTCCGTGTATTACTACATCGACCAGATGTATTCCAAGCCCGGGCTGCGGCTGCTGGCGGTGGACGGTGTGACCCCCAGCAACGACACCCTTGCCGACGGCAGCTACCCCCTGTGCAACGATTTCTACGCCGTCATCCACCCGGATGCTGCTGCCGACAGCCCGGAGCGCCGTCTGTACGACTGGCTGGACACCGACGCCGGGCAGGACTGCATCAAAAAGTCCGGCTATGTGGCCGTCGGCCCGCAGACCACCGTCACCATCGTGGATTGAAATTGACAGACCTTCTCTCGTCTGCTACAATAAAGGCAGGATTTTGTCGATCTTTATGCAGCAGAATGCCGAAAGGAAGGTCTTACTATGGAACATCCCTCTCACCCGGTAGAAAGCCACTGGCGCACTTCCCTGCGCAACCGCATTATTCAGGCTTCCAGTCTGCTGGAGGTGCTGTTGTCCGGGCTGGTGCTGATCGGTCTGCTGCTCAGCGTTGTGCCCCTCATCCGCTGGATGCCCGGCCTGCTGTTCGATGGCAACGAAGCAGAGATCCGCACCTTTCTGGAGCGCAGTCTGGACATTGTGATCGGCATCGAGTTCATCAAGATGCTGGCTAAGCACAGCCCCGGCAGCAGCCTTGAGGTGCTGCTTTACGCCATTGCACGCCATCTGGTGGTGGGGCACGATTCCGCCGTGGAGAACCTGCTCAGCGTTGGCGCGATCGCACTGATCTTCATCGTGCGCAAGTTCTTTTTTGTTCCGGCCTTTGGTGCGCATCTGCCGGACGGCCACCCCGCGCCGGACCTTACCCCCGCCCAGAGCGGTATCCCCGCCGACTGGTTCCGTCGGCGGCATTCCGAAGCAAAGCCTGAGGAAGAGACCGAGACAAAGGAATAAGCATATACAAAAACCACCCCGCAGCGGCCGGTGAACGGCTGCTGCGGGGGGGTTTACTATTTTCTGTTACTTTTTGCCGTGACGGCCAAAGCGGTACTCCTTGCCCTCGCGGATGCGCTGGATGTTGGAGCGGTGCATGTAAATGACCATCGCACCCATAATCACCGAGCCGATGGTGCACACGGTAAGGTCGGCGGCAGAATAGCCCCGGAACACCCCGTACAGGATGGTGAGCACCGGGTAGAGTGCTGCCATGGTCACACTGCCCAGCGACACCATGCCGGTGGGCAGCAGGCAGGCCAGAAAGATGACTGCCAGAAAGGGGATCAGCACCGGCTGGATAGCCAGAATGGTGCCGCCCGCCACCAGCACGCCTTTGCCGCCCTTGAAGCCGAAATACAGGGGCTTCAAATGGCCGATAATGGCAAAGATGGCGGCAAGGTACACCGCCAGATAGGGCGAGAGCGTGGTGCTTTCCGGCATCTGGGTGAACAGCCAGCGGCCGATGCACACGGCCAGCACACCCTTGAGCACATCACCAAAAGCGGTAAGCGCCGCCGCCTTTTTGCCGAAGGTGCGCAGCATATTGGTCATGCCTGCTGCGCCGCTGCCGTACTTGCGTACATCATCGTGGTACAAAAACTTGCTGACGAGGATACCGGTGTCGATGCTGCCCAGCAGATACGCCTGCACAGCAGACACCGCAGCGATGAGAACAGATTCCATCATCTGAGCCTCCCTGACGTGTTATACGTCCTTGGCACCCACCTCGCCGGAGCCGCGCTCCCGCACGACCAGACGGATGGGCGTATGCTCCAGACCAAAGTTTTCGCGGATCTGATTGATGAGATACCGCTGATAGCTGAAGTGGAACAGGTGCTTTGCGTTCACGAAGGCCACGAACGTGGGGGGACGGGTGGAGGCCTGCGTCAGGTAGTAGATCTTCAGGCGGCGGCCCTTGTCGCTGGGGGGCTGCATCCGGGCGGTCGCGCGGGCCAGCATCTCGTTCAGCACGCCGGTGGGCACGCGGGCACCGTTCTCGGCATCCACATCCCGGATCAGCTGCATCAGTTTGTTCACGTTGTAGCCAGTCTGGGCAGAGATGAAGATAATGGGTGCATAGCCCATAAAGCTGAAGCACTCGGCATAGCCCCGGCGCTGCAGCTCCATGGTGTTGGTCTCCTTGCCTTCCACGGCATCCCACTTGTTTACCACGATGATGCAGGCCTTGCCCTGCTCGTGGGCGTAGCCAGCCACCTTGCTGTCCTGCTCGGTAAAGCCAACAGTGGCATCCACAAGGATCAGCGCCACGCGGCTGCGCTCCACAGCAGCCAGTGCACGCACCACCATGTAGCGCTCCAGACCATCGCTGATGTTGCTGCGCTTGCGCAGACCGGCGGTATCGGTAAAGATGAACTTGCCGTAGGCGTTGTCCACCGGGGTGTCGATGGCATCACGGGTGGTGCCGGCCTCGTTGGCCACGATCATGCGGTTCTCGCCCAGAATGCGGTTGGTCAGGCTGGACTTGCCCACGTTGGGACGGCCGATGATGGCAACGGGGATACGGTCCTCCTCCACCACGGTCTCGCTGAAGTCCAGATGGGCGCACACGGCATCCAGCAGATCGCCCGTACCGTGACCATGCACGGAAGAAATGGGCATCACCTCGTCAAAGCCGAGGTTGTAGAACTCGTACAGTTCCATGGGAGCCTCGCCCACCTTGTCGCACTTGTTCACGGCAAGAATGATGGGCTTATGGCTGCGGCGCAGCATATGTGCCACATCCTCGTCGGCTGCGGTCAGGCCGTTGCGCACGTCCGTGACCATGATGATGCAGTCGGCGGTGTCAATGGCGATCTGCGCCTGCTCGCGCATGTGGGCCAGAATGCCCTCGGTGGCCTTGGGCTCGATGCCGCCGGTATCCACCAGCAAAAACTCGTGGCCGTTCCACTCGCAGTTGGCAAAAATGCGGTCGCGGGTAATGCCCGGGGTATCCTCCACAATGGCAAGGCGCTGGCCGCACAGCTTATTGAACAGGGTGGATTTGCCCACGTTGGGGCGGCCCACCACTGCTACGATCGGTTTGCTCATGGGGTCTCCTCCTTTCTTAAAAGGGGTAAAATACAATAAAAATGGCGTTATCAGCTGCCGCTCTTCCTTCTGCGGGCAATGTGCAGGCCGCTGCGCAACAAGGCGCGGGCTTCGTCCCCGCCTGCCGTGGGCAGCACCTCCACCTTTACGCCCAGCTGCTGCCCCAGCTGCTCCACCGTGATATCATCCAGGAAGGTATCCTTTTCCTCCCGCAGCATCACAGCCGGGATGCCCAGCGTTTTTGTGGCGAGCTTGCCAGCGCACTGGGCGATGATGTCGGTAGCAGTGATGAGGCCGGTCACGCCAACATTACCGCCGAAAAAGCGGTTCTGGATGGTGTGGACGTGCACGGTGATCATGGGGTACTGGCGGTGCAGCTCCTCCATCATGCGGGTGATGAGGGACGCTGCCATGGTGCCGGTGACCACGTCCAGCTCCTTGGTGCCGTAGACCCGGTGGGGCTTGTCCAGCTCCGCCAGAAATTCTTCCTCAAACAGGCGCATCATGCCCACGCCGTTTTCCAGCTGGTCGTAGTCCTCGTAGAACGCCGCCGCAGGGATGGGGCGGCCTGCCTTAAGGTACCATTCATCGCTGGGGTAGATGATGCGCTTGCCGTGGCGGCGCTTGCATTCATCACCGAATTCTTCCATAATGTCGATGACCTCAGCGCTGGTCTTTGCATCGTAGGGCACCTGCGGGTACAGATTTTTGCGGTAATCCGTAATGCCGCAGGGCACGGCTGCAATGCTTTGCACCATGGGGGTCAGCTCCAGCAGGTCGGCAAGGGTGCGGCGCAGCTCGTCGCCGTCGTTCACGCCACGGCAGAGCACCAGCTGACAGTTGACGGCAATGCCGCCCTCCACCAGACGGGGCAGGTACTTGAGCACCTCGCCGCCGCGCTTATTAGCAAGCATCCGCACCCGCAGCTGGGGGTTGGTGGTGTGCACCGAGATATTGATAGGCGAGATGTGCATCTTGATGATGCGGTCGATCTCGTGATCCTGCATATTGGTCATGGTGATGTAGTTACCGAACAAAAAGCTCAGTCGCTCGTCATCATCCTTGAAATACAGGCTCTCGCGCATACCCGGGGGCAGCTGGTCGATGAAGCAGAACATGCAGTGGTTGGAGCAGGAATGCTTTGCATCGCCCAGATAGGTCTTGAACCCGCAGCCAAAGGGGCCGCGCTGCGGCCGCTGCACCTCCCACTCCCGGATGCCGTCCGCTACCCGGGCTTTCAGGTGGAAACTGCTGCTGTCGGTATAAAAATCGTAGTCCAGCGTGTCGTTCAGCTCGTTGTCGTCCACGCTCAGCAGCTCGTCACCGGGGGCAAGGCCAAGAGCCTCGGCCTCGCTGCCGGCATCCACCTGCTCGATCCGTATCGCCATCTGCATCCACCTCCTTTAAAGCACAAGAAGGGGAAGGCTTTGCGCCCTCCCCTTCTGTACATAACACCATTATGCCACCAATT
>ULQN01013537.1_pt1 | contig 16287 bp, 8 predicted proteins | sample 1954491 | NCBI WGS metagenome assembly ULQN01 (sample SAMEA4835656, study PRJEB28245) | human gut metagenome | biome: gut microbiome; material: fecal sample | place: Denmark | collected 2008
ATAATTTAAAACGGAGGTAAATTAAAATGGCAAAATTATCCGCTCAGGAATTTATTGAAGCAATCAAAGAGATGACCGTATTAGAGTTAAACGATCTGGTAAAGGCTTGCGAAGAGGAGTTCGGCGTATCCGCAGCAGCAGGCGTTGTTGTAGCAGCAGCAGGCGGCGAAGCAGCAGCAGCTGAAGAAAAGACCGAGTTCGACGTAGAACTGACCGAGGTTGGCCCTAACAAGGTTAAGGTTATCAAGGTTGTTCGTGAAGTTACCGGTCTGGGCCTGAAGGAAGCTAAGGAAGTTGTAGACGGCGCTCCTAAGGTTCTGAAGGAAGGCGTTTCCAAGGAAGAAGCTGAAGATATCCAGAAGAAGCTGGATGCTGAAGGCGCTAAGGTTACTCTGAAATAATTGAGACCATATCTTACCACAAAGGCGTTCGCGAATGCGGACGCCTTTCCTTTTCGCGATTTTTTAAAAATATCAGTTGACAGACAGAATGGATTGTGTTAGATTGTAGTGTGCACTATTGTGTTAGAGTATGCCATTTTTTATGCAATGGATTTACTTGCTTAGATACCGAAAAGTAATAGTTTCAAGAAATCAATGATAAGAACGGGGTGAAGTGTCAATGGAAAAAAACAGAATACGTCCAATTGCCACCGGCAAGAACATGCGTATGAGTTATGCACGACGGAAAGAAGTATTGGAAATGCCCAACCTTATAGAAATTCAGAAGAATTCCTATAAGTGGTTCCTTGATGAAGGTTTAAAAGAGGTGTTTGACGATATTTCTCCGATTTCCGATTACAGCGGACATCTGAGTCTGGAATTTGTAGACTTCGAGCTGTGTGAAGAAGACGTGAAATATTCTATTGAGAAGTGCAAGGAAAGAGATGCGACATATGCAGCTCCTCTCAAGGTGAAGGTACGTCTGTATAATAAGGAAAAAGAAGAAATCAGTGAACACGAGATCTTTATGGGCGATTTACCGTTGATGACCGAGACCGGCACGTTCGTTATCAACGGCGCGGAGCGTGTAATTGTCAGCCAGTTGGTGCGTTCCCCCGGCATCTATTACGGCATCGGTCATGATAAGATTGGTAAAAAGCTGTATTCCTGTACAGTAATCCCGAACCGTGGTGCGTGGCTGGAGTATGAGACTGATTCCAATGACGTATTTTACGTTCGTGTGGACCGTACCCGTAAGGTACCGATCACTGTACTGCTGCGTGCCCTGGGTCTTGGCACCAATGACGAGATCCGTGAGGTGTTCGGCGATGAACCCAAGATTGAAGCCAGCTTTGCAAAAGACACTTCTGAGAACTATCAGGAGGGTCTGTTAGAGTTATACAAGAAAATCCGTCCGGGCGAGCCTCTGAGCGTAGAGAGCGCAGAAAGCCTGATTAACGCGATGTTCTTTGATCCCAGAAGATATGATCTGGCGAAAGTAGGACGTTATAAATTCAATAAGAAACTGTTGCTGCGCAACCGTATCCGCGGCCACGAACTGGCCGAGGATGTTGTGGATACCACAACCGGTGAGATTCTGGCAACAGCAGGCACCAAGGTAACAGCAGAACTGGCTGATCTGATTCAGAACAGCGCAGTTCCATATGTGTACATCCAGACCGAGGAAAGAAAAGTCAAAGTGCTTTCCAGCATGATGGTTGAGCTGACCCACTATGTAGACTGTGATCCCAAGGAGCTGGGCGTGACAGAGCTGGTTTACTATCCGGTACTGGCACAGATTCTGGAAGAGTATTCTCAGGATCCTGAAGCGCTTGCAGAAGCAATCCGCAAGAATGTGCACGAGCTGATTCCGAAGCATATCACCAAGGAAGATATTTTGGCTTCCATTAACTATAACATGCATCTGGAGTACGGCATCGGTAACGAAGACGACATCGACCATCTGGGCAATCGTCGTATCCGTGCGGTCGGCGAACTGCTGCAGAACCAGTACAGAATCGGTCTTTCCAGACTGGAAAGAGTTGTTCGTGAGCGTATGACCACTCATGATGCAGAGGAGATTTCTCCTCAGGTTCTGATCAACATCAAGCCCGTACAGGCTGCAGTTAAGGAATTCTTCGGATCTTCCCAGCTGTCTCAGTTCATGGATCAGAACAACCCGCTGGGCGAGCTGACGCACAAGCGTCGTCTGTCCGCACTGGGACCTGGCGGTCTGTCCCGTGACCGTGCCGGATTCGAGGTTCGAGACGTACACTACTCCCATTACGGAAGAATGTGCCCGATCGAGACACCAGAAGGTCCTAACATCGGTCTGATCAACTCTCTTGCAAGCTATGCAAAGATCAACGAATACGGCTTTATTGAAGCGCCTTACCGTAAGATCGACAAAACCGATCCGGAAAACCCGCGCGTAACCAATGAAGTTGTATATATGACAGCGGATGAAGAAGATAACTACCATGTGGCGCAGGCAAACTCCGAATTGGACGAGGAAGGACATTTCGTTAATGCCAACGTATCCGGTCGTTATCTGGATGAAACATCCGAATATCCGAAGACAGTTTTCGAGTACATGGACGTATCCCCTCAGATGGTATTCTCCGTTGCGACTGCACTGATTCCGTTCCTGCAGAACGATGATGCGAACCGTGCGCTGATGGGTTCCAACATGCAGCGTCAGGCAGTGCCGCTTCTGACAACCGAGGCTCCTGTAGTCGGAACCGGTATCGAAGTAAAGGCAGCCGTTGACTCCGGTGTCTGCGTTGTTGCAAAGAAGTCCGGTACCATCGACTATGTATGCTCCAATCTGATCCGTATGACGGCAGATGATGGCGAGAAGATCGAATACCACCTGACCAAGTTCTCCAGAAGTAACCAGTCCAACTGCTACAACCAGAGACCGATCGTATTTAAAGGCAACCACGTTGAAGCAGGACAGGTAATTGCAGATGGTCCTTCGACATCCGAAGGCGAACTTGCACTCGGTAAGAACCCTCTGATCGGGTTCATGACCTGGGAAGGTTATAACTACGAGGACGCTGTACTGCTGAGTGAACGTCTGGTTATGGATGATGTTTATACCTCCATCCATATTGAAGAATATGAAGCAGAAGCCCGTGATACGAAGCTCGGACCGGAAGAAATCACAAGAGATGTTCCCGGTGTCGGCGACGAAGCGCTCAAGGATCTGGATGACAGAGGTATTATCCGTGTCGGCGCTGAGGTTCGTGCCGGAGATATTCTGGTCGGCAAGGTAACTCCCAAGGGAGAAACCGAGCTGACAGCTGAGGAGCGCCTGCTGCGTGCGATCTTCGGTGAAAAAGCGCGTGAGGTGCGTGATACCTCTCTGAAGGTACCTCACGGTGAATATGGTATTATTGTAGATGCCAAAGTATTTACAAGAGAGAATGGCGATGAGCTGTCTCCCGGTGTAAATCAGGCGGTTCGTATCTATATCGCACAGAAGAGAAAGATCTCTGTCGGCGATAAGATGGCAGGCCGTCATGGTAATAAGGGTGTCGTTTCCCGTGTACTGCCTGTAGAAGATATGCCGTACCTGCCCAACGGTCGTCCGCTGGACATCGTACTGAATCCTCTGGGCGTACCTTCCCGTATGAATATCGGTCAGGTCCTTGAGATTCACCTCTCTCTGGCTGCAAAAGCCCTCGGCTTTAACGTAGCAACCCCGATCTTCAACGGTGCAAACGAAAAAGATATTCAGGATACCCTGGAACTGGCAAACGATTATGTAAACCTGGAATGGGATGAATTCAAAGAGAAGCATGGCGAAGAGCTGCTTCCTGAGGTTCTGGATTATCTGTATGAAAACCGCGATCACAGAAAGCTCTGGAAGGGCGTTCCGATCTCCAAGGAAGGTAAGGTAAGACTGCGGGATGGCCGTACCGGCGAAGAATTCGACAGCATGGTAACCATCGGTCACATGCATTACCTGAAGCTGCACCATCTGGTAGACGATAAGATCCATGCACGTTCTACCGGTCCTTACTCTCTGGTAACACAGCAGCCTCTGGGTGGTAAAGCTCAGTTCGGTGGCCAGCGTTTCGGTGAGATGGAGGTTTGGGCACTGGAAGCATACGGTGCATCCTACACCCTGCAGGAGATCCTGACTGTGAAGTCTGATGACGTAGTAGGACGTGTCAAGACCTACGAAGCGATCATCAAGGGCGACAACATCCCTGAACCCGGTATTCCGGAATCCTTCAAGGTACTGCTCAAAGAGCTGCAGTCCCTCGGCCTGGATGTCAGAGTGCTGCGGGAGGATAATACAGAAGTTGAGATCATGGAAACTGTCGATTACAGCGATACGGATTACCGCTATGAGATGGAAGGAGATTCCAAGGGCTACAACTACAACGAAGAAGAAAATCTGGGCAAGATGGGTTATCAGAAGCAGGAATTCGACTCCGAGAAACAGGAGCTGGTGAACGCAGATGATGATTACACCGAAGATGCTGCAGAGGACGGATTTGAGGAATCTTTTGACGAAGAGTAAGCCGAATCGAAGATATGTAAAGGAGTGCCAAGATGTCTGAAACAAAAAACGAAGTTTATCAGCCGATGACGTTTGATGCGATCAAGATCGGACTTGCGTCCCCGGAGAAGATTCGTGAGTGGTCCAGAGGCGAGGTAACAAAGCCTGAGACGATTAACTACAGAACACTCAAGCCCGAACGGGACGGTCTGTTCTGTGAGCGGATTTTCGGACCCAGCAAGGACTGGGAGTGCCACTGCGGCAAATATAAAAAGATCAGATATAAAGGCGTTGTCTGCGACCGCTGTGGTGTTGAAGTAACCAAGTCCAGCGTCCGCAGAGAGCGTATGGGACATATTGAACTGGCAGCGCCGGTTTCCCATATCTGGTATTTCAAGGGAATTCCGAGCCGGATGGGACTGATCCTGGATCTGTCCCCCCGTGTTCTGGAGAAGGTGCTTTACTTTGCTTCCTATATCGTACTGGACAAGGGCGACACCAATCTGGAATACAAGCAGGTTCTTTCCGAGAAAGAATACCAGGATGCAAGAGAAACCTGGGGCAACCGTTTCCGTGTCGGCATGGGTGCAGAATCCATTAAGGAGCTGCTGCAGGCCATCGATCTGGAAACCGAAGCGGTTGACCTGAAAAATGAACTGGTGGATGCAAGTGGACAGAAGCGTGCGAGAATCATCAAGCGTCTGGAAGTTGTAGAAGCGTTCCGTGAGTCCGGCAACCGCCCTGAATGGATGATTCTGGATGCCGTACCGGTAATCCCTCCGGATCTGCGCCCGATGGTACAGCTGGACGGCGGACGTTTTGCAACGTCTGACTTAAATGACCTGTACAGAAGAATCATCAACCGTAACAACCGTCTGAAGAGACTGCTGGAGCTGGGTGCTCCGGATATCATCGTTCGCAACGAGAAGAGAATGCTGCAGGAAGCGGTAGACGCTCTGATCGATAACGGCAGAAGAGGCCGTCCGGTAACCGGCCCCGGTAACCGTGCACTGAAATCACTGTCTGACATGCTGAAGGGTAAATCCGGTCGTTTCCGTCAGAACCTGTTAGGAAAGCGTGTTGACTATTCCGGACGTTCCGTTATCGTCGTTGGTCCCGAACTGAAAATTTATCAGTGCGGTCTTCCGAAGGAAATGGCAATCGAGCTGTTCAAGCCCTTTGTAATGAAGGAGTTGGTAAGCAGAGGCATTTCCCAGAACATCAAAAATGCGAAGAAGCTGGTAGAACGGCTGGATACGCAGGTTTGGGACGTTCTGGAAGATGTCATCAAAGAGCATCCGGTTATGCTGAACCGTGCACCTACACTGCACAGACTGGGTATCCAGGCATTTGAGCCGATCCTTGTAGAAGGTAAGGCGATCAAGCTGCATCCCCTTGTTTGTACCGCGTTCAACGCCGACTTCGATGGTGACCAGATGGCTGTACACCTTCCGCTTTCTCAGGAAGCACAGGCAGAGTGCCGTTTCATGCTGCTGTCTCCCAACAACCTGTTGAAGCCTTCCGATGGCGGACCGGTAGCCGTACCTTCCCAGGATATGGTCCTTGGTATTTATTACCTGACCCAGGAACGTCCCGGTTCTGTCGGCGAAGGAAAATACTTCAAGAGCGTAAACGAAGCCATTCTGGCTTATGAAAATAAAGCCTGCACCCTGCATTCCCGTATCCATGTCCGCATGAGCAAGGTCAATGCAGAGGGCGAGACCGTAACAGGATTCGTAGAATCCACACTGGGCAGATTTATCTTCAACGAGATCCTGCCTCAGGACCTGGGCTATGTAGACCGTACCCAGCCGGAAAACTTCTTAAAGCTGGAGGTTGACTTCCATGTTGGCAAGAAGCAGTTAAAGCAGATTCTGGAAAAAGTAATCAATACCCACGGCGCTTCCAAGACCGCAGAGGTTCTGGATGACGTTAAGGCAATCGGTTACAAGTATTCCACCAGAGCTGCCATGACCGTATCCATTTCCGATATGACTGTGCCTGCACAGAAGGCAGAGATGCTGGCTGAGGCTCAGAAGACTGTAGATAAGATCGGCAGAAACTTCCGCCGTGGTCTGATCACAGAAGAAGAGCGTTACCGTGCCGTTGTCGAGACCTGGCAGGAAACCGATAAAGAGCTGACCGACGTACTGTTAAAGGGTCTGGATAAATACAACAACATCTTCATGATGGCGGACTCCGGTGCCCGTGGTTCCAACCAGCAGATCAAGCAGCTGGCAGGTATGCGTGGTCTGATGGCGGATACAACCGGTCGTACGATCGAGCTGCCCATCAAGTCCAACTTCCGTGAAGGTCTGGACGTACTGGAATACTTCATGTCTGCCCATGGCGCACGAAAAGGTATGTCCGATACCGCTCTGCGTACTGCGGACTCCGGTTATCTGACCCGTCGAATGGTAGACGTATCCCAGGAGCTGATCATCCGTGAGATCGATTGTGCAGAAGGCAAGGATAAGATTCCGGGCATGTCTGTAAAAGCGTTCATGGACGGCAAGGAAACCATCGAAGGCTTAAAAGACAGAATTACAGGACGCTATTCCTGTGAAGACATTTATGATAAGGACGGCGAGCTGATCGTCGGTGCAAACCACATGATCACACCCGGCCGTGCAAAACGGATTATGGAAACAGGTGTCAATAAGAAGGGCGAGCCTGTGGAGGAAGTGAAGATCCGTACCATCCTGACCTGTCGTTCCAAGAGCGGTATCTGTGCAAAGTGCTACGGCGCGAACATGGCGACCGGCGAAGCGGTACAGGTTGGTGAAGCAGTTGGTATTATTGCAGCGCAGTCTATCGGTGAGCCCGGTACACAGCTGACGATGCGTACCTTCCACTCCGGCGGTGTCGCTGGTGACGATATCACACAGGGTCTTCCCCGTGTCGAGGAGCTTTTCGAAGCAAGAAAGCCGAAGGGTCTTGCGATTATCGCAGAGTTCGGCGGAACTGCTGTCATCAAGGATACCAAGAAGAAGCGGGAAATTATCATTACCAATAAGGAAACCGGCGAGAGCAAGACTTACCTGATCCCTTACGGTTCCCGTATTAAGGTTGTTGACGGTCAGGAATTAGAGGCCGGCGATGAGCTGACAGAGGGTTCTGTAAACCCGCACGATCTGTTAAAGATCAAGGGCATCCGCGCCGTTCAGGATTACATGCTTCGTGAAGTACAGCGTGTATACCGTCTGCAGGGTGTAGATATCTGTGATAAGCATATCGAGGTTATCGTTCGCCAGATGCTGAAGAAGATCCGCATCGAGGAAAGCGGCGATACCGAATATCTGCCCGGCACAATGGTTGACGTTCTGGATTACGAGGACTTAAACGAAGAGCTGATCGCAGCCGGCAAGAAGCCTGCTGAGGGCAAACAGGTAATGCTCGGTATTACCAAGGCTGCTCTGGCAACCAACTCCTTCCTGTCTGCTGCATCCTTCCAGGAAACCACGAAGGTTCTGACGGAAGCAGCGATCAAGGGTAAGGCTGATCCACTGATCGGTCTGAAGGAAAACGTTATTATCGGTAAACTGATTCCTGCTGGTACCGGTATGAAACGTTACCGCGATGTCAAGTTAAATACGGATGCGATGATTGCCGCTGAGGAAGCAGAGCGCGCAGCCAGAGCAGAAGAGGAAGCGAGACTTGCTGCAGAAGCTACAGCAGCGGAAAAGAAATCCAAAGAGGATGACGAGCTGCTGGAAGAAACCACTGACGAAGATGTAACCGATGAAGAACTGCCCGAAGACGAAGCAATTCTGGACGAGGACATCGACGAGGAACTGGACGAGGAAGCCGAAGCAGAAGAAAACGGCGAGGAGTAATCTGACCCGGGCGTTCCATTCAACCATAAAAAGTACACCTGGCGAAAATACCGGTGTTGTACACAATAGAATGCACGCTCCGCGAACCTTCTATTGTTATAAACAATAGAATGCACGATCTGAGAACAGTCTATTGTTGCAAATAAAGAAACAGAGCAGGCGGATGTTCCTAAAAATGAGCATCCGCCTGCTTTCTTATCGTATAGGAAACTTCGTTTCCATACGATAAGAAATGCTCCGCGCGGATCGCACTGCAGCGGAATGGAAGAATGTCGCTTGCGCGACCCGCCGCAGGCGGAGAATCCTGCTTCGCTGGATTCTTTTTATGTGCATGTCTGACGGTGTGCTTTTGCTTACCGTTCTGCGAATCCGGAAAGTAATTTTTCCTGCCGTTTCTTTGCCGGAAAATCCCGCAAAAAAGTAGAAAAACCGCTTGACACGGCAATTAAAAGCACTTATACTAGGAGAGCATGCATTGGGAGAGGATTTTATTTTGATGCGCGAAAATTGCTGTAAAACAGCGGTTTTATCCTGATAGAACCGCAGGTTGAGTGTAGCTTGTCCCTGGACATAGTTGCGCATAGCTACGCATGAAAGAAAACCTTTGCTATGTATGAATAAGACCGGAGAACCGGTCAAGAATAGAGCAAGAGAGAAAAATCGCAGGAGGTGAAACAGAATGCCAACATTTAACCAGTTAGTAAGAAAAGGACGTCAGACATCTGTAAAGAAGTCTACAGCACCGGCTCTGCAGAGAGGTTACAACTCCCTTCACAAGAAGGCAACCGATACCTCTTCCCCGCAGAAGAGAGGCGTGTGCACAGCTGTTAAGACAGCGACTCCTAAAAAGCCTAACTCCGCTCTTAGAAAGATCGCCAGAGTACGTCTTTCCAACGGAATCGAAGTAACCAGCTACATTCCCGGTGAAGGCCACAATCTGCAGGAGCACTCCGTTGTTCTGATCAGAGGCGGACGTGTTAAGGACTTACCTGGTACCAGATACCACATCATCAGAGGTACCCTGGATACCGCAGGCGTTGCAAACAGACGTCAGGCAAGATCCAAATACGGCGCTAAGAGACCTAAAGCCGCTAAGAAATAATCCGCGGTAGCTGGAAGTACCACAAACGGAAACTAATTTTAAGTGTTGGAATTCTTATGCAGAGAAATCTGCAGTTCGCTTACGCGATGAGATAGACCGCACGAACACATTAGATGACACATGTGAGTACCGATGAATTAATTGAGATGATTAAGGAGGGAAGAAACGTGCCACGTAAAGGACATATTCAGAAAAGAGACGTATTAGCAGATCCTTTATACAACGACAAGGTTGTAACCAAGCTGATCAATAACATCATGCTGGATGGTAAGAGAGGCGTTGCACAGAAGATTGTATACGGCGCATTTGCAAGAGTAGAAGAAAAAGCCGGCAAACCGGCTCTGGAAGTATTTGAAGAGGCAATGAACAACATCATGCCTGTTCTGGAAGTCAAAGCAAGACGTATCGGCGGCGCAACCTATCAGGTGCCGATCGAAGTCAGAGCTGACAGACGTCAGGCTCTTGGTCTTCGCTGGCTGACCATGTTCTCCCGCAAAAGAGGCGAGAAGACCATGGAAGAGAGACTGGCTAACGAGATCCTGGATGCATCGAACAATACCGGTGCTTCCGTGAAGAGAAAAGAAGACGTTCATAAGATGGCTGAAGCGAACAAGGCATTCTCTCATTACAGATTCTAATCGAATCTGTAATGCAGAAGAGCGTTGCAGTTGCTTCTGGCTGATTCAATTAGGAGGAAAAACCTTTGGCTGGAAGAGAATATCCCTTAGAGAGAACCAGAAATATCGGTATTATGGCTCACATCGATGCTGGTAAAACTACCACCACCGAGCGTATCCTGTATTATACCGGTGTTAACTATAAAATTGGTGATACTCATGAAGGTACTGCAACCATGGACTGGATGGCTCAGGAGCAGGAGAGAGGTATTACAATTACTTCTGCTGCTACCACCTGTCACTGGACCTTGCAGGAAAATTGCAAAGCAAAGCCCGGCGCAGAAGAGTGTCGTATCAATATCATTGATACCCCTGGACACGTTGACTTCACAGTAGAAGTTGAGCGTTCCCTGCGTGTACTGGACGGCGCTGTCGGCGTGTTCTGTGCAAAGGGCGGTGTAGAACCTCAGTCTGAGAACGTATGGCGTCAGGCTGATACCTACAATGTACCCCGTATGGCATTCATCAATAAGATGGATATCCTGGGTGCAAACTTTTACGGCGCAGTAGAGCAGATCAAAACCCGTCTGGGCAAGAACGCGATCTGTGTTCAGCTGCCTATCGGCAAGGAAGATGATTTCAAGGGAATCATCGACCTGTTTGAAATGAAAGCCTACATCTACAATGACGATAAGGGCGATGATATTTCTATTGTTGATATCCCGGAAGATATGAAGGATGAGGCTGAACTGTATCGTTCTGAGCTGGTAGAGAAGATTTGCGAGCTGGATGACGATCTGATGATGGCTTATCTGGAAGGTGAGGAGCCCTCTGTTGACGAGCTGAAAGCAGCTCTGAGAAAAGGCACCTGCGAATGTACCGCTGTTCCGGTATGCTGCGGAAGCGCATACAAGAACAAGGGCGTACAGAAGCTTCTGGATGCAATCGTAGAGTATATGCCTTCTCCTCTTGATATCCCTCCGATTAAAGGTGTGGATCTGGAAGGCAACGAGGTTGTCAGACATTCTTCTGATGAAGAGCCGTTCTCTGCTCTGGCATTCAAGATCATGACTGACCCCTTCGTAGGTAAGCTTGCTTACTTCCGTGTGTATTCCGGTACGATGAACGCTGGTTCTTATGTGCTGAATGCAACAAAAGATAAAAAGGAACGTGTTGGACGTATCCTGCAGATGCATGCAAACAAGAGAATGGAGCTGGAAAAGGTTTATTCCGGTGATATCGCTGCTGCAGTAGGCTTTAAGTTTACTACAACCGGTGATACCATCTGTGATGAGCAGCATCCGGTAATCCTGGAGTCCATGGAATTCCCTGAACCCGTTATTGAGCTGGCAATCGAGCCTAAGACCAAAGCAGGTCAGGATAAGATGGGCATCGCTCTTGCGAAGCTTGCAGAAGAAGATCCTACCTTCCGTCAGCATACCGATCAGGAGACAGGCCAGACCATCATCGCCGGCATGGGCGAGCTGCATCTGGAGATCATCGTAGACCGTCTGCTGCGTGAATTCAAGGTAGAGGCTAATGTAGGTGCTCCTCAGGTTGCTTACAAAGAGACCTTCACCAAGGCCGTTGATGTGGACAGCAAGTATGCGAAGCAGTCCGGTGGCCGTGGTCAGTATGGTCACTGTAAAGTTAAGTTCGAGCCTATGGATCCTAACGGCGAGGAAACCTTCAAGTTCGAGTCCACCGTTGTCGGCGGCGCGATCCCGAAGGAATATATCCCTGCTGTAGGCGAAGGTATCGAAGAGGCTACAAAGGCTGGTATTCTGGGCGGCTTCCCGGTTCTGGGCGTACATGCAAATGTATACGACGGTTCCTACCATGAAGTCGACTCCTCTGAAATGGCATTCCACATCGCTGGTTCCCTTGCATTCAAGGAAGCTATGCAGAAGGGTAATCCGGTTCTGCTGGAGCCTATCATGAAGGTTGAGGTAACCATGCCTGAAGAATACATGGGTGATGTAATCGGAGATATCAACTCCCGCCGCGGACGTATCGAAGGTATGGACGATATCGGCGGCGGCAAGATGGTAAAAGCTTATGTACCGCTTGCTGAAATGTTCGGTTACTCCACAGACCTGCGTTCCAAGACTCAGGGTCGTGGTAACTACTCCATGTTCTTCGAAAAGTACGAACAGGTTCCGAAGAACGTGCAGGAGAAGGTACTGGCAGCAAAAGCAAAATAATCTGATTTGTTGTTACAGTTCACTAGTATCTTCCCAGGTACAGGTTTCATGTCCGCATGAGAAACTGTGCAGAGGAAGAAGTTTACACCGCGAAATTGTACTTGAAAATCCAGCTATTATCGAATATAATCAATAATAGCTGGTTCAAATTAAAACTAACTCACTGAATTAAGGAGGATTACAAGAAATGGCTAAAGCTAAATTTGAAAGAACAAAGCCCCATTGTAACATTGGTACCATCGGCCACGTTGACCATGGTAAAACAACTCTGACCGCTGCTATTACTAAGGTTCTTCATGAGAGACTGGGCACTGGCGAAACAGTTGCTTTCGATAATATCGATAAGGCTCCCGAAGAAAGAGAACGTGGTATCACCATTTCTACCGCTCACGTTGAATACGAGACCGAGAAGAGACATTACGCACACGTTGACTGCCCTGGACATGCTGACTACGTTAAGAACATGATCACTGGTGCAGCTCAGATGGACGGCGCTATCCTGGTTGTAGCTGCAACTGATGGTGTTATGGCTCAGACCAAAGAGCACATCCTGCTGTCCCGTCAGGTAGGCGTTCCTTACATCGTTGTTTTCCTGAACAAGTGCGATATGGTAGACGACGAGGAACTGCTTGAGCTGGTTGAGATGGAAGTTACCGAGCAGCTGGAAGAGTACGATTTCCATGACTGCCCGATCATCAGAGGTTCTGCTCTGAAGGCTCTGGAAGATCCTAACAGCGAGTGGGGCGACAAGATCCTTGAGCTGATGCACACTGTTGACGAGTATATTCCGGATCCTAAGCGTGACACCGACAAGCCTTTCCTGATGCCTGTCGAGGACGTATTCACCATCACAGGTCGTGGTACTGTTGCTACTGGCCGTGTTGAGAGAGGCGTTCTGCATCTGAATGATGAAGTAGAAATCGTTGGTATCAAAGAAGAAACCAAGAAGACTGTTGTAACCGGTATCGAAATGTTCCGTAAGATGCTGGATGAGGCACAGGCTGGTGATAACATCGGCGCTCTGCTGCGTGGTATTCAGAGAACTGAAATCGAAAGAGGACAGGTTCTGGCAAAACCCGGCACTGTTACCTGCCACCACAAATTCACCGCTCAGGTTTACGTTCTGACCAAGGATGAAGGCGGCCGTCATACACCTTTCTTCAACAACTACAGACCTCAGTTCTACTTCCGTACAACTGACGTTACCGGCGTTTGCGAACTGCCTGCTGGCACAGAGATGTGCATGCCTGGTGATAACGTAGAGATGACCATCGAACTGATCCATCCCGTAGCTATGGAGCAGGGTCTTACCTTCGCTATCCGTGAAGGCGGCAGAACCGTTGGTTCCGGCCGTGTAGTTTCCATCATCGAGTAATTCGAACATAGGAAATAAAATTTTAAATATTGTGCTCAAGCGTAAGATGCCCGTAGAACTTCGGTTCTACGGGTTTTTCTGTTCCACAGTTCACTTGAAACATTCTATTGCCATGAATCGCATCTTCGCTGCTTTGCAGCTCTTTTTACTCATAAAATGGCGCGTGAATTTCCAACACCGCATATTGACGTGCCTGTTTGCAGGGTGGTATAATTTGTTACATATGGACTGATATCGCAAAAGGAGATGTGAGAATACAGATGCAGGGAAGAACACACAACTGCGGCCAGCTCAGACTGGAAAACGCAGGAGAAAAAGTAACTCTGGTCGGATGGTTTGAGAACATCCGTAAGGTGAGCAAAAACCTCGGATTTGTTATCCTGAGAGATTTTTATGGAACGACACAGATCGTCGTTGAAACAGAAGATCTGATGGAGCAGTTTTCTGCAATCAATACAGAGTCTACCATTGAAGTAACAGGAACCGTGCGAGAGCGCAGCTCGAAGAACCCGAAGCTGGCAACCGGGGATATTGAAGTAGTTCCCGAAACCGTTAAGGTACTGGGCAAATGCCAGTATCAGGAGCTTCCGTTCCAGATTAACCGTTCGAAAGAAGCAGATGAAAATACAAGACTGAAATACCGTTATTTGGATCTCAGAAATCCGGAGGTAAAATCCAAGATCGTATTAAGAAGCAAGATTGTAGCAGATCTTCGTTCTGCAATGGTTGCCCATGATTTCATGGAAATTACAACGCCGATCCTGACCTGCTCTTCTCCGGAGGGGGCAAGAGACTATCTGGTTCCTGCCAGAAAGCATCCGGGTAAGTTTTACGCGCTGCCCCAGGCTCCGCAGCAGTTCAAGCAGCTGCTGATGGCTTCTGGCTTTGACCGTTATTTCCAGATTGCTCCTTGTTTCAGAGATGAGGATGCGAGAGCAGACCGTTCTCCGGGTGAATTCTATCAGTTGGATATGGAAATGGCATTTGCCAATCAGGAAGATGTCTTTGCTGTTCTGGAAGACGTTCTTCCTCCGATTTTTGCAAAGTATGGTATTTATCATGAAGCCTCTACTGCTCCCTTCAAACGGATTCCCTACAGAGAGGCCATGGAGAAATACGGCTCCGATAAGCCAGATTTGAGAATCAGCCTGCTGGTCCAGGATGCGACAGAAGCTCTGGCAGACTGCGGCTTTGAACCCTTTGCAGGCAAGACGGTAAAGGCTGTCGTAGCGCCTGATTTCAAGGGTACCAGAAAGCAGATCGATAAGATGTGCGCAGAAGTAGAAGTGATCAGCGGTCAGAAGGCATACTGGTTTAAGATGGATGAAAACGGTGAGCTGGCTGGCGGTATTGCGAAGTTCTTGCAGGAAAAGAAGGACGCTGTTATAGAAGCTCTCGGCTTAAAGAATGGTGACTTTGTAGCACTGAGTGCAGGTACCCTGGGAGCAGCACAGAAGACCGCAGGTGTTATTCGCAAGGTGGTTGGCACATCCTTCGATGGCTATATGAAAAAAGAATGCTATGAGTTCTGTTGGGTTGTTGATTTCCCGATGTACGAAATCGGCGAAGAGTCCGGCGAACTGGAATTTTGCCACAATCCTTTCTCCATGCCCCAGGGCGGCGTAGAAGCGCTGGAGAATCAGGATCCGCTGGAGATTCTGGCATATCAGTACGATCTGGTCTGCAACGGAATTGAGTTGTCTTCCGGTGCGGTGCGTAACCACGATCCTGAGATCATGGTAAAAGCGTTCCAGCTGGTTGGACTGGGCGAAGAAGATGTGAAAGCGAAATTCCCTGCTATGTACAATGCATTTTGCTACGGCGCACCGCCGCACGCAGGGATTGCTCCCGGCGTAGACCGTATGGTTATGCTGATTGCAGGTGAAGACAGCATCCGCGAGATTATTCCGTTCCCGATGAACAAGAATGCTCAGGACGTTATGATGGGCGCTCCTGCAGAGGTAGACGAGAAGCAGCTGAGAGAGGTTCATATCAAGATCAGCGCTCCGGAGAAGCAGTAAGTAAGAAAACAATAGAATGCACGCTCTGCGAGCATTCTATTGTCATGAATAAAAACGTGCGGAACACTTTCCGATCGAAGGTGTTTCGCACGTTTTGTTGTTTCGGACAATAGAATATTCGCAGAGCATGCATCATTCTATTGTACGAGAAAATAGAATATTCGCAGGGTTTGGGATCAGCTGTAGCTGATAACAACCTTATGCCTGCGTGCCAAAGCAATGCGGAAGCAGCAAAACTCTGAAATGGCACAGAGTTTATCGGCAAGGCTGATTAACCATGCCTCCCGGCTTTCGGGAAGAGGTCCAAGCGGAAACATGTGGGACAGGATCGCCTGTCGCTCTTTGTCGGAAATCAGGAAATGCCTTTCGCTGGTGCTGGCGGCCACTCTGGGATGATAGTAGGCCTGTATTTCCCCTTTGGGAAGCTTATCTTTGAAATCGTAAACACAGAAGTCATGAAGAAGTCCGGCCCGGGCAGCTGTTTGGGCATCCCATCCGAGCTTTCTGGCAATGAGCCAGGAGATATAAGAAACGTTCAGACTGTGCATGAAGCGGGTTGTCTGAAAATGCTGCTTATACCGTTGAAGCTTTTTGAATTCGGGATTGTCCAGAATGCTCTGCACCAGACCGCGGTACTCGGCGCTGATATCATCCGCGACTGTAATCTCCATCGGCTG
>ULQN01039798.1_pt1 | contig 16131 bp, 10 predicted proteins | sample 1954491 | NCBI WGS metagenome assembly ULQN01 (sample SAMEA4835656, study PRJEB28245) | human gut metagenome | biome: gut microbiome; material: fecal sample | place: Denmark | collected 2008
TTGTGATAATAATCGGCTTGCAAAAGTACGGCTTTTCTTTGAAATGGCAAACTATTTCTAGCTTTTTTTGGATTTATCGGGTTGAATGACAAGGGGAACTTACTATATTTACAGATAAGGTGAAGAAAATAAAAAGACCTCCTCCGGATTTATACCGGGGAGGTCAAAAAAACAACAAAGAATCTATATTACAATCTCATTTATCTCACAATATCCTCCGGAAACTTAGCCGGCATTTCCACCCGTTTCCAGGTTTCATAATACCAAGCATTCAACTCATTTCCGTTCAAATCGTTCTTGATGAAGTATTTCAAATGCAGGTAATCATTATCTTTAATCTCAAATTCCAGAATATTGTCCTGATTATCGAGCATCGGAAGGTGGATGTTCTTCTCGATACTCTCCTTATAAGAATCATCAGTCAACTGTTTATAGGTACCATATCCGGTAATAATCGCATCAGAACCGGGAATAATGGTAAAATTCACGATTCTGCCGTCATCACTCAATACCTTAAATGTATTACTGGGTTTCAACGATCCCGGAACATCGGGAGATTCTGATACATAATGGCACAACTGCCAAATCCCTTTTAAATCGGCCGGTTTAAACTTAGTTTTCTTCTGGGCCATCGCACCTGTTACCGCTAACAACATAATTGAAAGCATGGTAAAGAAATAGAGTTTTTTCATGACAATATGATTTTAGTTAACACTCTTGAATGCGTATGTCCAAATATAAAGATTTATTTTGAGAAAATAACAATCAAAGGAATAAAAAAAACTCGCACAATCGAAAGATTATGCGAGTTTTACATAAATATACCAAAATATTAGAATTCAGCATTTCTCGGTGTACGCGGGAACGGTATCACGTCACGGATATTTGACATACCTGTCACAAACAGCAACAGACGCTCAAAACCGAGTCCAAAACCGGAGTGAGGACAAGTACCGAACTTACGTGTATCCAGATACCACCACATATCCTTCATCGGGATATGCATCTCTTCAATACGAGTCATCAATTTGTTATAGTCCGCTTCACGTTCAGAACCACCAATGATTTCACCGATTTTCGGGAAAAGAACATCCATTGCACGCACTGTCTTCCCATCCTCATTCTGCTTCATATAGAAGGCCTTGATCTCCTTCGGATAATCAGTCAGAATCACCGGACGTTTAAAGTGCTCTTCCACCAGATAACGTTCGTGTTCGGAAGCCAAGTCTACTCCCCAGTAAACCGGAAACTCAAACTTGTGTCCTTTGGCAACAGCATCTTCCAGAATCTTGATACCCTCTGTATAAGGCAGACGAACGAAATCATCCTTCAACACACCTTGCAGACGTTCAATCAAGCCCTTGTCGAACATATCGTTCAGGAACTTCACATCATCCGCACAGTTATCCAACGCCCATTTCACACAATATTTAATGAACTCTTCTGCCAAGTCCATATTGTCAGCAATGTCGTTGAAAGCCACTTCCGGCTCAATCATCCAGAACTCTGCCAAGTGGCGGGGAGTATTGGAGTTTTCAGCACGGAATGTAGGACCGAATGTATAGATAGCACCCATCGCCGTAGCAGCCAGTTCACCTTCCAGCTGGCCGGATACAGTCAGACTTGTCTGCTTGCCGAAGAAGTCGTCATCATAAGAGATAGAACCTCTTTCGTCTTTCTTCAAGTCATACAGATTCATGGTAGTTACCTGGAACATCTGTCCGGCACCTTCACAGTCAGACCCTGTAATAATCGGTGTATGGAAATAGAAAAATCCCTTTTCATGGAAAAACTTGTGAATAGCAATCGCCATATTGTGACGAATGCGGAACACTGCACCAAAGGTATTGGTACGCGGACGCAAGTGAGCGATTTCGCGCAAGAATTCCATGGAGTGACCTTTTTTCTGCAATGGATATGTATTGTCGCAAGTACCCAGCACTTCGATTTCTTTAGCCTGCACTTCTACTTTCTGACCGGAACCTACCGATTCCACCATTACCCCGTTCACGCTTATACAAGCTCCGGTAGTAATCAGTTTCAGCATCTCTTCATCGAAATTAGCCAGATCCACTACGATCTGCACATTATTTATTGTAGAACCGTCATTCAGTGCGATAAAGTTAACTTGTTTGCTACCTCTACGGGTGCGAACCCATCCTTTCACATTGACCATAGCGCCAATATCTGTGCGCTTCAACAGATCAACAATTTTTGTTCTACCAATCTTTTCCATAAAACTTTTTTAATACAATATTATATATTACTCAAATGAACCCATGCGGAGGTAGTTTACTTCTGCTTCCGACAGATAACGCCAGTCTCCGCGGCGCAGACCTTTCTTGGTCAATCCGGCAAAGAATACACGGTCGAGTTTTACTACTTTATATCCCAGTGATTCGAAAATACGGCGAACGATACGGTTCTTGCCGGAGTGAATTTCGATACCTACCTGGTCTTTCTTGAAATCATCTGTGTAGCTGATAGCATCTGCATGGATTTCACCATCTTCCAACTGTACACCAGCTGCAATCTGATCCATATCCGCTTTTGTCAGGTTCTTATCCAGATGAACATGATAAATTTTCTTCTTCAAGAATTTCGGATGTGTCAGCTTTGAAGCCAAGTCACCGTCATTGGTCAGCAGAAGTACACCAGTCGTGTTGCGGTCAAGACGTCCTACCGGATAAATACGCTCGTTGCAAGCGCCTTTTACCAGGTCCATTACCGTACGGCGTTCCTGCGGATCATCCGATGTAGTAACCGTATCTTTCGGCTTATTCAACAGTACGTATACCTTGCGTTCAATGCTAACCGGTTCATCATGGAACTTCACAACATCCGAACGCTTGATCTTTGTACCCAATTCAGTTACGACTTCACCGTTTACAGAAACCACACCTGCTGTGATAAACTCATCAGCCTCGCGACGTGAGCAAACACCGGCATTAGCCAGGAACTTATTCAGACGAATCGGTTCATTCGGGTCAACAAACTGTTCCTTGTACTCAATCTGTTTCTTGATGCTATATTTAGCATTCGGATCATAGTCACTGGTACGCGGACGCGGACGATAGCCCCCCTGCGAACGGTCATTGTTAAATCTCGGACGATAGCCGCCGCCAGCATTGTTATTACGATAGCCGCCACCTTCGCCACTATTGAAGCGAGGACGATACGGACGATCACCACCATCGCGGTTGTAAGGACGCTGAGGACGGTCACCACCTTCACCACTGTTGAAACGGGGACGGTACGGACGATCGCCATAAGAACGTTGTTCGCCGCCTTCACGATTGTAAGGACGCTGCGGACGATCGCCTCCTTCGCCATTCGGGTTAAATCTCGGACGGTACGGACGGTCACCACCTTCACGGTTGTAAGAAGGACGTTGAGGACGATCATAAGAACGCTCTCCACCTTCGCGGTTGTAAGGACGTTGCGGACGTTCGCCTCCTTCATTATTGCTATTGAAGCGAGGGCGATACGGACGGTCTCCACCTTCACGATTATAAGAAGGACGTTGCGGACGATCGCCATAAGAGCGGTCACCATAAGAACGCTGCGGGCGTTCTCCACCTTCATTGTTGGTATTAAATCGCGGGCGATACGGACGATCCCCACCTTCACGGTTGTAAGAAGGACGATACGGACGTTCTCCACCTTCTCTGTTGTAAGACTTGTTACCATCACGGCCGGCACCTGTATTCTCCTCATTGAAAGAATTTTCGCGCCATTCTTCGTTTTCTGTGCTCATTTTTTTATTCGAATAAAATTAGACTTTGGCCTCACGGCCTATTTAAAAAACACGTTTATTGTATAAGTAAACAATTAAAGTCCCGTATAAGTATGCGGAGTAATTGCTCTTAACTCTTTTTTAATATCTTCGCTTACATTCAAGCCTTCGATAAACTCTTTAATAGAACTTTCTGTAATAGCCTGGTTTGTCCGGGTCAAAGCTTTCAAAGCTTCATACGGATGCGGGTAAGCCTCGCGGCGTAAAATAGTCTGGATAGCCTCAGCCACTACGCTCCAGCAATTATCCAGGTCACGGTAAATAGCCGGTTCGTTCAGCAGCAACTTGCGAAGTCCTTTCAGTGAACTCTGAATGGCAATCACGATATGTCCGAAAGGCACACCGACATTACGGAGTACTGTAGAATCTGTCAGGTCACGCTGCAAGCGGGAAACAGGAAGTTTCACAGCCAAGTGTTCCAGAATAGATGTCGCGATACCCAGATTACCTTCCGCATTTTCAAAGTCAATCGGATTTACCTTGTGCGGCATTGCGCTTGATCCGACTTCTCCGGCCTTGATTTTCTGTTTGAAGTATTCCATAGAAATATACTGCCAGAAGTCACGGTTCATATCTACCATCACGGTATTGATACGTTTCATCGCGTCAAAGATAGCAGATAAGTTATCGTAGTTCGAAATCTGAGTGGTATATTCTTCGCGTTCCAGTCCCAGTTTCTCTGCAACAAAACGATTGCCGAATTGTTTCCAGTCATATTGAGGATATGCAACATGATGAGCATTGTAATTACCGGTAGCCCCACCAAATTTAGCAGTGATCGGACATGCCTTCAGCATAGCCAGCTGGCGTTCCAGACGGTAAACGAATACCATCACCTCTTTACCCAGGCGAGTCGGAGAAGCCGGCTGTCCATGAGTTTTAGCAAGCATCGGGATGTCAGCCCACTCCGTTGCATAAGTTTTCAACTGTGCAATCAGTTCCTCAATCAACGGATAATAAACTTTATCCAACGCTTCTTTGATAGAAAGAGGCACAGACGTATTGTTAATATCCTGCGAAGTCAGTCCGAAGTGAATGAATTCTTTATAGTCATCCATTCCACCCAGCTTGTCAAATTCTTCTTTCAGGAAATATTCTACAGCTTTTACATCATGGTTGGTTACACTCTCGATATCTTTAATACGTTGCGCATCTGCTTCCGAAAAATTACGGTAGATATTCCGTAAAGTTTCAAACACGCTGTTATCGATTCCTTTCAACTGCGGCAAAGGAAGTTCACACAAGGTGATAAAGTATTCCACCTCTACCTGTACACGGTATTTAATCAGTGCAAATTCAGAGAAATAAGCTGCCAAAGCTTTAGTTTTGCCTCTATATCGACCATCAATCGGAGATATGGCCGTTAATACATCAAGTTCCATACGTTTTCTTAGATAATTATCAGACTGCAAAATTAACTCTTTTTCCTGAGTTATAAGCCAAAAGGACAAAGAAAGTTTGTATAAAAGCGGTAAGAAACAAAAAATCCATTTAATATTCTTAGTATCTCTTTTTATAGAACACTTTACCAACCCTATCGATATGTGCTACAAGAGGAGTGCCTATATTCTTGTTATAATCAACGACATCCACTTTATATAAGATCCCGAGGTCTTCTATTTGGACATTTATGTCCATCAATTGATTAAAAGTCAACCCGTTTCCTTTAGCCGCCAAGTCTATATCAGAACCTTCCAAATAGTTTCCTTTGGCACGCGAACCGAACAGTACCACTTCATCAATATTGCTATGTCGCTCAAAAACGCCACAAATATCCTGTATCACCTCATCGCTCAATCCAAACATCACGAAAACAAATTTCCTGTTTCAAGTTTAAGTTTTTCTTGTTCCAGCTTTATAGCCAACATTTTCAGCAACCCTGAATATTCAGTATAAATATTCTCTACAATCTCCAATGCATCACCTTCATTATACGTATGAGACGTGGTTCCCCGGGCTTTATTCATCCTTCTCCACGCATCATGATTGGATATCAGCCCGTCTTCAAAAGCTTTTTGCAGTGTACCGTTCGGCCCCAGCGCAAAGTCATACCCTTTATACTTCAAGAAGTCCTGCATCACTTTCCATGCCAACTCATACGTATACTCGAAACGCTGAACAAGCCCTTCTTGCTCCAGTTCAGACAAATCATCCGGTTCTTTATCCGACTCTGTAATCTCAAGCACTCTCCGACAAGCTTTTCGGAAACTATCCAAACGTTGCAGCCAACGAACATCCTCTTCCATCACCTAATATATAAAGGGGTTACTTTTTCTATTTAACATCCGATCGTACTGCAAAGTTAAATAAAAAGCAGCAAGAACAAAAAAAGTCTCACGAATTTCTTCGCAAGACTTCCATTTCTGTGGGCGCTGAGGGATTCGAACCCCCGACCCTCTGGGTGTAAACCAGATGCTCTGAACCAGCTGAGCTAAGCGCCCTTTTGTTGGCGGAAGTGTTTCGGTTTTTATGGTGGGCGCTGAGGGATTCGAACCCCCGACCCTCTGGGTGTAAACCAGATGCTCTGAACCAGCTGAGCTAAGCGCCCGTACACTTCCGTTTCAAAAGCGATGCAAAGGTACGGCTTTTTTCGAAACCTCCAAACATTTCATGTATTATTTTTCAAGAAAGTTTTTATCACAATCAGAAATTATCTGATTATCAGCAAATAATGAAAAAAGTTTTTTTTCATGCAACTTTCACTTCTCTAGGTCCGTCTAATAAACACAACAAGATAAAGACAGTCGCGACTCTTTCTCTGCCATTAATAATAAGATATGAAACGAATCACTACAACCACAGCATTTCTATGTCTGTGTATGTTGCTTATTGCACAAGACTTACAGTTAAGAGGAAGAATCGTATCCGGCAAAGAGCCGGTAGAATTTGCCAATGTCATTTTACAGACAAAAGATTCTATTTTCATCTCCGGAGGCATTACCGACCAACGGGGACGATTCAACATGAACAACTTACAAAAAGGAAATTATCAATTACGGATATCCGGGCTAGGCTATCAAACACAACAAATCAACCTGAATGATTTTACAACCACACTCGACTTGGGGTCGATCTCCATTGATTCGGCAGCCATCGCACTGGAAGAAGTGACCATTACCGCCAATCCTGTTATCAACCAGCCCGACCGGAAGATCATTCTTCCCAGTGCCCGTCAGCTAAAAACTTCAACGAACGGGCTTAGCCTGTTACAACGTTTACAACTCAGCCGCATACAAGTCGACCCCATCCGGCAAACGATTACTTCTTCCAATCAGGGAGACGTACAGCTACGTATCAACGGAGCGAAAGTGGAGATACAGGAGATACTGGCTTTGCAGCCGGAAGACGTGATCCGCATCGAATACCATGACGAACCGGGTTTACGGTATGGAGATAACGCAGCGGCTGTCATAGACTATATCGTCCGCCGTCATCAGACAGGTGGCTACGTAGGATTTGACACAAGTACATCAGTCAACACACTTTTGGGAAACAACAATGCAACAGCCAAAATCAACCATAAAAATTCCGAATGGGGAATCAATTACCATGAAGGTTATCGCTCATTCAAGAACTACTGGCGGGAGAATTCCGAAACGTTTCATTTCTCGGACAAGCCTTCTTTTACAAGACTGGAAGACGGTGTCCCTGACAAAATGAAAATGCGCTGGGATTATCTGACAATGAATTACAGCTACCAGGAAGCCGAAAAGTGGTTCGTCAGTGTAGCCCTTCGGGGAAGTTTCCGTTATAACAAACTGAACACCCAAAGCACATTATACCCCATCGACAATCCGGATAATAGTGTAGCCATGAAAGACCACACGGCCTCAGACAGCAAATCTCCCTCCATCGATATCTATCTGCAACGTAACCTCAAAAACAACCAGGCCATCATCCTGAACACGGTAGGCACTTATATACATACTTATGACGACCGCACCTACGAAGAAAAGAAGCATTCCATCCTTGCTACCGATATTTATTCGGCTATCCGCGGAAAGAAATACTCATTTATCGGCGAAGGCATCTACGAAAAGAAATTCACCAACAGCAAGCTCAGTGCAGGTATCCGCCACCAGCAATCACTGACGGAGAACAAGTACGCCGGCACTTCTTCGGCGGAAACGCGGATGCAGGAAGCACACACTTCCACTTATATAGAATACAGCAGCAAAATAAAAAGGTTTAATTATTCCGTCGGGGTACAGGGCAGCCGCTCATGGTTCAACCAAGAAGGTGAAGGATATCAGAAATATTCAGTCTTACCCCGTATACGGCTTACCTACAATTTCTCGGACCAAGCTTTTATCCGCTACCAGGGACAGATTTCCAGAAGCACCCCCGCCCTCTCCGATCTGAGCAACGTAGAGCAACTGATTGACTCCTTACAAATACGCCGGGGAAATCCGACCCTGAAAATGTCAACGGTCTACAACAATACGCTGAACGTAGACTTCCGTAAAGGACTATTCAGCAGCAGCCTTTATCTCCTGTATCAGTATCAGCACAAGCCCAATATGGAAGAAACATTCAGAGAAGGCGAACTTTTTGTGCGCACCACCGCCAACCAGCGGAGCTGGCAAAAGCTCAATCCGGAAGTAGAAATCAAGGTAGGCCCTATAAAAGATATCTTAAGTTTGTCCATATCGACAGGTATCAACTATTTCGACAGCCGCGGACACAACTATCATCACACTTATACCAACTGGTACTATTGTGCCAGCGCAACGGCAGCCTATAAAAAATGGAGCGCGTATTTCGAGATACGGAACCACCGAAATGATTTTTACGGAGAGACTCTGAGTTACGGAGAGAACTACCATCTTTTAAGCGTCAGCTACCGCTACAAGCAGCTGAATGTAGGAGTCATGTCTCTCAACCCTTTCGGCAGTAACTACAGAATAGGGAGTGAGAACTTCAGTCCGTTAGCTCCTTCCAAAAACTGGATGTACATCAAAGAAAGTTCCAGAGTATTCGCTCTCACACTTTCGTGGAATTTCAGTTTCGGACGCAAATACGAGTCCGCCGAAAGACGCCTTCATAACGAAGACAACAATGCGGGAACACTCAAATCCGGGAAATAAATTTCCCGGTTAAACCTGTTTGCGGACCACACGGGCCGGATTCCCGACTACGACACTGTCGTCGGGAATATCTTTCGTTACGACACTTCCCGCTCCTATCACACATCGGTTGCCAATCGTCACACCGGGACAGATGATTGCTCCGCCACCAATCCAGCAATCTTCACCGACCGTAACCGGATAGGCATATTCTTTCGAACCGCGACGTTCCAGATAATTCATCGGATGATGCGGCGTATAAATCTGCACGCAAGGCCCTACCAGCGTATGAGCACCGATTGTAATGTATCCTCCATCCAAAAAAGTACAATTGGCATTGACAAATACATGTTCGCCCAACCTGATCCCGTCTCCGTGGTCGCAATGGAAAGGAGGGCAGATCACCGAAGTTTCAGGAATACCCGGCACCAACTCTTCCAACAATTCCCTGTAACCGTCATCATACGTGCTCAATCCACGCATGACAGCCAGCAACTTCTTTGCATGTTCAAAACGTTCCTGCAACTCCGGTGCAGACATATCAGCCAACTGGCTGCTACGCATCTTCTCGACTTCTGTCATATTCCTTATTCCCCCTTACCATTCGTAAATACAAATTTTCTTTCATCCGAAAGGGATTCGTCAAATTCGAACCCTTCCCACGAGAATCCCTTCAGGTCATCCGGATTCCCGACCTTATTCTTCAAGATAAAACGTGTCATTTCGCCACGAGACATTTTGGTATAGACCACAATCGTAGCCAGTTTTCCATTCTTCCAGACATGAAATTCGGGAGTTACCACACGCACCTCCTTCTCCACCCGTTTCCAGTCAAACAGACTTTTCATCTCATCGCTGGCAAGGTTACACAAGATTCCTCCTGCCTGCCGGATATTCTGTATAAACACATCCGTCAAACGCGACTGCCAGTAGGAAAACATTGTCTGATTCCCTAATTCCGGCAACACGACATCTCCCTCCAGACGATAAGGACGAATTACATCCAAAGGGCGCAACAGCCCATAACAGAACGAAGTCAGCCGCAAGTGTTCCTGCGCATATTCAAAGTCCTCCACAGAGAAATCTTTCGGATTGAGGCGCTTGAATACGATTCCGGTATAAGCCAGCAAAGCCGGTAATTCCGGAGTAGCCTCCGCATGAAAAGCTTGGTAACGCTTATAATTCTCCACAGCAATCTTAGCGTTGACACGCAGTAAACGTTCCAATTCGTCAACAGAAAACTGAGACATCTGCAACGCTATTTCCGCCGCTTCCTTCTGAAAGCGGGGGCTCGTAGTCAAAGGAACTTTCACCTTCGACACCGCACTCATCGTCTTGGCGCAAGATAGAAGTACTAACATTCTTAATCGGTTTTTATCATTTTGGAAATCACAAAAATAAAAAATAAATAGCTTTACTTGTTGACAGATATCCAAATTATGCCTACTTTCACCCAATAATTAACTATAATCATTTATTAATTAACAAAAACACAAAAATCCCCCTTATGAGAAACAAGTTTGTATCGCTGAAAGCTTTGGCCTTATTGGTCATCTTTTGTCTGACGGGTAGTTTATCCCGTGCCGCTGTCAACCCGAAACCGTTCGTTATTCCCGAACTCAAACAATGGACGGGAAAAGACGGCAACTTTATTCCGGGAAAAGATGCCCGGATTGTCTGTACCTCCCAAAATCCCGAATTACTGCGAATAGCCAAGATGTTTGCCGACGATTATCGGCAGATGTTCGGGCAGACATTAAGCGTAGTACAAGGCAAGGCTGCCTCCGGCGATTTTGTCTTAGCATTATCGACAGACAAGAAATTAGGCGAAGAAGGTTATGCCATTAAGATAACCGACCGCGTAGCTGCCTCCGCCCCTACCACAACCGGCCTTTACTGGAGCACACGCACCCTCCTGCAACTGGCGGAGCAGAATCAGGAACGTTCACTCCCGCAAGGAGTAATCCGAGATTATCCCGACTATCCGCTTCGCGGCTTCATGATAGACTGCGGTCGTAAGTTCATACCGATGTCTTATCTGCAAGACCTGGTAAAAATCATGGCTTACTACAAAATGAATACGCTGCAAGTTCATCTGAACGATAACGGATTCAAGCAATATTTCGAGCACAACTGGGATAAGACGTATGCTGCTTTCCGTCTGGAGTCGGATACTTATCCGGGATTGGCTGCCCGTGACGGCTCTTATTCCAAGAAAGAGTTCATCGACTTCCAGAAACAGGCAGCATCCAACTTCGTGGAAATCATTCCGGAGATTGATGTTCCTGCCCATTCACTGGCACTTACTCATTACAAACCGGAAATCGGCAGCAAAGAGTATGGAATGGATCATCTCGACTTATTCAAGCCGGAAACGTATGAATTTGTAGATGCTCTGTTCAAAGAATATCTGGAAGGCGACAATCCGGTGTTTGTTGGCAAACGGGTACATATCGGTACAGACGAATACTCGAATGCAAAGAAAGACGTGATAGAAAAATTCCGGGCTTTCACCGATCATTACATTCGTTTTGTCGAAGGTTTTGGCAAGCAAGCAGTGGTATGGGGCGCTCTCAGCCATGCCAAAGGTGATACCCCTGTCAAATCAGAAAACGTCATCATGAATGCCTGGTACAACGGGTATGCCGACCCGGCAACCATGATAAAAGACGGATACAAGTTAATCTGTATTCCGGACGGAATGGTCTATATCGTTCCGGTAGCCGAGTATTATCAGGACTACCTCAACGAGCCATACTTATATAAGGAATGGACTCCAGCCCATATCGGAAAATCGGTATTTGAAGAAAAGCACCCTTCCATTCTCGGCGGTATGTTTGCTATCTGGAACGACCATGCCGGCAACGGAATTTCAGTAAAAGACATCCATCACCGTATATTCTCACCTTTGCAGACTCTGTCCGTAAAAATGTGGACAGGTGCCCAAACGGGTATTCCTTATGAAACATTTAATGAGAAACGAGCGCTCCTCAGCGAAGCACCCGGAGTCAATCAGCTGGCGAGAATCGGCACAAAGCCGGGATTAGTATACGAACGTTCCACGGTTGCCCCCGGCAGCACTTCCGATTATCCGGAAATCGGTTATAACTACACTGTGAGCTTCGACATCACCGGAGCAGAAGAGAACGAAGGAACCGAATTATTCCGTTCTCCTAATGCTGTATTCTACCTGTCCGACCCCATCCGGGGAATGATGGGATTTGCCCGCGACGGTTACCTGAATACCTTCCCCTACAAAGTGAATCCGGGAGAAAAAGCAACTATTCAGATAGAAGGAAACAACCGAAGCACTACGCTGAGGGTCAACGGAAAGGTGGTTGAAGAAATGAATACGCAGAAACTCTACTTTAACGCAGGGAAAGATTCGATGAGTTATGTACGTACACTAGTCTTCCCGCTGGAAAAGGCTGGAAACTTCAACAGTAAGGTACAGAATCTGAAAGTCTACAATTATTGCGTGAGTAAGCCATAAAATACAGGTACCATTCACTATCAGTTATTTCACTTAGGATGTAAGAGAGCAATTAATAGTCTTAGAACCCTCTACCTGAGAGTTTAACATTCTCTCCATTTGGAACCGCAGTTTCCACAGCTTGGAACTCTAGTTTCATCGGTGTGAAACTGTAGTTCCAAAGGCTTGAAACCAAAAGTTTCGAGCGTATGAAACTAAAGTTTCAAGTAATGGGAACTCTAGTTTCAAGTAATGGAAACTGTGGTTTCAAGCGATGGAAACCCGTTTGAAACACCTGGCGATAAGTCAGAACAAAGCATTGATCAGGCAATAACAGAGGAGGTATCAGCCATTAATACCTGAATTCTCAATTATTAATAGATGAAACGACAATCATTAACAGTTGACAGCTCAGATGTTAACGTACTGAATATAAGACCATAACAGAAAGAAAAAACGGATTGCGAATGGATAAAAAGTGAGAGCAAACGCTTGCTACCACACTGCTACCACACTTGCTACCATAGCTGTAACTACGATGGATAAAGCGATACAGGCAAAAAGTGAGAGCATGAGAGCAAAACGTATGTTGATTCACAGAGAGAGAAATAAAGAGAGAAAATAAACCAAGCCATACATAAAAAAAGAGACTCTCTCCTTGGTATGCCAAAGAGAGAGTCTCCTTATTATATATAAAGCAGTTTATTTATATTCCTGCCAGCTCTTAATCTGAATATCGCTCAGTTTCAGTTCACAGAATGCTTCAATGAAAGCACTTGCCAGACGAGCATTCGTAATCAACGGAATATTATGATCGATAGCGCCACGACGGATACGGTAACCATTCGTCAACTCACGCTTGCTGTGGTTCTTCGGAATGTTAACGATCAAATCGAACTTATGATCAGCGATCATCTTCATCACATTGTTTTCTGCTCCCGGTTTTTCATCCGGCCAGTAAACCGGAGTCGTTTCTACACCATGAGCATTCAGGAATGCAGCGGTTCCGGCAGTAGCGTAAATCTGATATCCTTTGGCAAACAACATGCGGCTTGCATCCAGCAAGTCAACCTTAGACTTCATTGCACCCGAAGAGAACATCACTGCCTTTTCCGGAATCTTGAAGCCTGTAGCGATCATCGCATTCAGCAATGCTTCAGAGAAATCATCACCGATACAACCTACTTCACCGGTAGAAGACATGTCCACACCCAAAACAGGGTCAGCCTTGTGAAGACGGGAGAAAGAGAACTGAGAGGCTTTTACGCCAATCCAGTCGATGTCGAACGCAGTTTTGTCCGGTTGGCTATACGGAGCATCCAGCATGATGCGGGTAGCCGTTTCGATGAAGTTGCGTTTCAGCACCTTAGATACAAACGGGAAGCTACGAGAAGCACGCAGGTTACATTCAATTACCTTCACTTCGTTGTTGCGGGCAAGGAACTGGATGTTGAACGGACCGGAGATATTCAGTTCTTTAGCAATCTGACGGCTGATCTTCTTGATGCGGCGGGCAGTTGCAAAATAAATCTTCTGTGCCGGGAATACCAGAGTAGCGTCACCGGAGTGTACACCGGCAAACTCTACGTGTTCGGAAATAGCGTATTCAACCACTTCACCGTTCTGAGCTACAGCGTCAAACTCTATCTCCTTTGTATTTTCAAGGAACTGAGAAACAACTACCGGATACTCCTTAGATACTTCAGCAGCCATCTTCAAAAAGTTTTCCAGTTCTTCGTCATCGTAGCAAACGTTCATTGCAGCACCCGAGAGTACGTATGAAGGACGAACCAATACCGGATAACCTACTTTTTCTACGAATCCTTTCACTTCTTCGAGGCTGGTAAGTTCCATCCATGCCGGTTGGTCGATACCGAGCTGATCGAGCATTGCAGAGAACTTGTTACGGTTTTCGGCACGGTCGATAGAAACCGGCGAAGTACCCAGTACAGGTACCGACTGGCGATACAGCTTCATAGCCAGGTTGTTCGGAATCTGTCCGCCTACGGATACGATCACACCACGCGGTTGTTCAAGGTCGATCACGTCAAGCACACGTTCGAAAGAAAGTTCGTCGAAGTACAGACGGTCGCACATATCGTAGTCAGTAGAAACTGTTTCAGGATTGTAGTTGATCATGATAGACTTGTAACCCAGCTTGCGGGCAGTCTGAACCGCATTCACCGAGCACCAGTCAAATTCAACCGAGCTACCGATGCGGTAAGCGCCCGACCCCAGTACTACTACTGATTTCTCATTCTTATAATAGTTTACGTCGTAACCTTCCACTGCATAAGTCATATACAGGTAGTTAGTCAGTTCCGGATGTTCGGAAGCGATAGTATTGATGCGTTTTACAGCCGGAAGAATACCTAAGGCTTTACGGTGAGCACGTACTGCAAGGTTTTCTTTTTCCATGTTTCCGGTCGGATTCAGAACGAAGCGGGCAATCTGGAAGTCAGAGAAACCAAGAACCTTAGCTTCACGCATTACGTCAGCCGGGATATCTTCCACCTTGTTATAGGTAGACAATTTGGCTTTATAGTCTACAATGTTCTTCAGCTTGCCGAGGAACCAGGGATCGATCTTAGTCAGTTCGTGGATACGGTCGATGCTGTATCCTTCTTCCATAGCTTGTGCGATGGAGAAGATACGCAAGTCAGTCGGACGTGAAAGTTCTTTATCGAGGTCGTCGAAGTGTACATCGTCGTTACCTACAAAACCGTGCATACCCTGACCGATCATGCGAAGACCTTTCTGAATGATTTCTTCGAAAGAGCGACCGATAGACATGATTTCACCTACCGACTTCATGCTTGAACCGATTTCACGGGATACACCGGCAAACTTCGTCAAGTCCCAGCGAGGGATTTTACAGATATAGTAATCAAGTTGCGGAGCAAGATAAGCAGAGTTCGGAGTTCCCATCTCACCGATCTGGTCGAGTGAGTACCCCAATGCAATCTTAGCGGCCACGAATGCCAGCGGATAACCGGTAGCTTTGGATGCCAGTGCGGAAGAACGGCTCAGACGGGCATTTACTTCAATCACACGATAGTCGTCCGTATCAGAGTTGAACGCATACTGGATGTTACATTCACCTACGATGCCGAGGTGACGGATGCACTTCGTAGACAGTTCCTGCAACAACTTCAGTTCTTTGTCATCCAATGAGCAAGTAGGAGCTACAACGATGGATTCACCGGTATGGATGCCCAGCGGGTCGAAGTTTTCCATGCTGGCCACTGTAAAGCAGTGGTCGTTGGCATCACGAATCACCTCAAACTCGATTTCTTTCCAACCTTTCAGAGATTCTTCTACCAGAATCTGCTTAGAGAAAGCGAAAGAACTTTCAGCCAGTTTCAGGAATTCTTCTTCGTTAGCACAGATACCGCTACCAAGACCTCCCAAGGCATAAGCCGAACGCACCATCACCGGATAACCGATCTTACGGGCAGCAGCGATAGCATCTTCCATGCTTTCTACAGCCTGGCTCACCGGAGTCTTCATCTGAATCTCATCCAGTTTCTTCACGAACAGGTCACGGTCTTCTGTGTACATGATAGCTTCTACCGATGTACCCAGTACTTTCACTCCATACTTATCAAGAACACCTTGTGTGTACAGTTCGGCACCGCAGTTCAATGCAGTCTGTCCGCCGAAAGCCAGCAGGATACCGTCCGGACGTTCTTTCTTGATAATCTCTTCTACGAAATAAGTAGTTACGGGAAGGAAATACACTTTATCGGCAATTCCTTCAGAAGTCTGAATGGTTGCGATGTTCGGGTTTACCAATA
>ULQN01029231.1_pt1 | contig 15797 bp, 5 predicted proteins | sample 1954491 | NCBI WGS metagenome assembly ULQN01 (sample SAMEA4835656, study PRJEB28245) | human gut metagenome | biome: gut microbiome; material: fecal sample | place: Denmark | collected 2008
ATTCCGTGTTCATGGGTTCCTCCTATGTAAATAATTTATAAAAAGGTCTTTACTATATAGCCGCTGAGAAACGGTCAAATATGTCGCAAAGAAAAAATATTTTAAAGATTTCGCATCTGACTAAATGCCCGAATGCACTTCAAAACCAGCATATCACCCATTGTGCTAAAAACCCTTGCACTTTTACAAAATATCTAAATCCATTTTAACAAGCAATGGGGCAAAAAACCTGCCACATTACTCAAAATAAAACAGGCAAGCCGCAGATTAAAACGGCTTGCCTGTAGAATGACGATGCTGACGATGTTTTTGATATACCCCTTTACCCTATCCCACGAACACCGTCACTATCGTCACACAAGAGCAGCGAGGGGGTCTGGGGAACACCCCAGAAATGCGTTTGTGGATATCCAAACGCTATGCTAGCAAAACGCACCTACCCCAAGAAGGGGGGACAATCAAACCGGACACCCATATAAATTCGTATATGCTCCAGAGTGAATCAGTTTAGATTCATCCAAAATTCTTGACACGAAAAAGTGAATCAGTTCTGATTCATTTTCCCAAGTGCTGCTATTATGGTTCGGCATCTCTTGAATACGGTACGCATTATGATGACGGTAAAAGAATGATAAGCGAGCGGTACTTGCCATGAGTTTGCCGGGAAGAAACAAATATAAAAACTGCAAATCCTTCAGTGTACGCTTGATGGTAATGATTCTCTGCGTTTCGGTGCCACCTATTTTGGTATTGCAATCTTAAAATCCGTGGCTGCCATGGCAGTCGTAGGGGGGTGAACGCGAGATTCCGCCGCGCGGTAACCTCCTCCGCAGTGGCAAGACGGGCACGCAGCAGATGGCAGGTGCAGGTACATTGTATCCCGAACAAACTGTCCATCTCAGGGCGTTTGTTGTAACTCTAGTGCGCCCGGCATGGGCAACAACTAGGTGGTGAAAGACCACTACGCCCTCGGCAGTAGAAAGTGTTAGCCGAAGGCAAGGATGTCCATCGTGAGGTGGAATCTGAAGGAAGTCGGAGGTCAGCGAAAAAATGCAGGCGGGCAAACGCCTGAACCGATGAACAGAAACACATAGTAGGCCGTGGAAGCAGTGGAAGAAGTCCAAAACGAAGGTAGGCAACTTGAGACAGATGGGCGTCCTGGCTGACAGGGTATACCAGTGGGGGAATTCCAGACTGGGTTATTGGCGTATCGCTGGTAGTCCTGTATTAAAGGGTTCCATTACAAACGCAAGACTCGCAGCAGCAGGATATTTTAGTATCCTCCGCTACTACGAGTCCTTGCACTTATGCGGTTGGACCGACATGTACAGACCGGTGCGCACGGTGGTGTGAGAGGTCGGCTTTCTAGTTAAAAGAGACTCTTACTCGATTTGTTTCGTCGAAGAATTGTAATTTCGACGACTTGATTTTAAGGCTTCCATTTTATCTCGCTGTGGACGGCAACCGGTGCATCCGTTGCTAAGGCAGTTCGATTCTCAATAAGCAATTCGCTCATTTGTGAAAGGCTTTTGTGAAGTGCAGCATCGTCTGGAAGAAACCCCTGCAATTTATGGTTACTCCCGCAATCAGGGGCTTCGGTAGAGAGGATACAAAAATTTTTTAATTGGCCGATATGTAGTTCTCTTCTTTAAAAATGATGAACCAAAAACTGAAATATAGCGGAGATTCTGCGGTACACAAATTTGCACAAAATATCTATAATGAAAAACGCTGCTGAGCAGATTGCATAGCGGCGCTTTTCTTTACGGGAAGTGTCTCCTATAGAAATTAAAATACCGAAAGAAGTCTGCGGTTTACCACGAAAATATCTTTTAACATATAAGTATACAGAAAGCAGGCATATAAATTCCATGTAAATTTCAAAGTAAAAAATGTAGTATTTGTATGATTCCACTTGAAAGCGCAATGCGGGAAAAGTGCGGGAAAAAGTGCAGGAAGAACGGGAATTATCACATGGAGGGAAAACACTGGCGGCTTGTATTATAGTAGTAAACCACTGTAAAGTAGATTTGTGCATGATGCACACACTGCTTAAAGAGAAAGGATGAAGACTATGAGAAAAGCACAGCACAAGGGCAAGCGCGTACTCGCGTCGGCTCTTTGTGTCGGTATGCTGGCCAGCATGGTCCCGACGCAGGCCTTTGCGGCCGACGAACAGCCAGTGGCTGCCGTCGTCCAGGAGGCTGCGCCTGCCGCCGAGGAGGCTCCGGCGGAGGACGCAGTCTCCACAGAGACCCCAGCGGAGGAGTCTGCTGCCGAGGAGACCCCGGCCCCTGCTGAGGACGCCCCGACTGAGGAGACGCCTGTCGAGGAAGCACCTGCGGAGGAAGCAGCTCTCGCCCCGATGGATGCCCCTGTTGAGGAGGCTCTTGCTGCCGAGGAGACCGCAGCCCCCGCTGCGCAGGAGGCTGCTGCACCTCAGACCGCCGCGGCTCGCATCGCAACAAACGTCGGTGTGGTCCCTGCCGGAATCGATTGGGCGGATAATGTGACCGCGAATACCTTCGCAGAGCCCTATGCAACCGTCACTGCAAAGGATAAGGCAGGCAACGAGTACACCGTGGAGGTCATCCCCGCAGACACCGTTTACTTTATCGACAGCGTGGCCGCTACCGGCAACGACGAGATGGACAATGTTCAGTCCACTGCCGCCTACGCAGCCGCCAAGGCGCTGCTGGGCGACCAGCTGCTGAACGGCAAGTCCGACCAGTTCTACCAGGGCGACGCGACCTGGGGCTTGGTGGACACCGACGCCCAGACGAAGGGCTACACCAGCAGCAATGCTGATGACAAGGATTACACCGGTGTTTACGGCAAAAACAATGAAGCAGGGGAGACAATCTCCTACAAGTTCACGCTGCCCGCCGGTAAGTACAAGATCACGACTGCCCACCGTGAGTGGTGGGGCGGCCAGAACCGTGCCATGGACCTGAGCCTGACCACCGACGCAGGTACGTCTGTTTATGCGTCGGTTCCGAAGCAGGACAACAACGCCGTTACCACCAAGACCGGTGAGTTTGAGATCACCTCCGAGAAGGTCGTGACCTGGACGGCCACGACCACCGGTCAGCACGCCCCCGCCGTTAGCTGGCTGGCTGTTGAGCGCACCAGCGACGCCGAGACCCCCGACACGCCCGTGGATGGCGACAACGCCAACTTCGGCAAGGCGCTGGAGGACAATGACATGGTCAGCGTCCGCACCGGCGCGTCCCTGGTCGAGAGTCTGAACAGCGGCAAGCAGGTCAGCGTTACCTCCGGCTGGATCAGCGGCGGCAACTCCGCTACCGATGGCGGCGCTGCCATCAACGACGGTGACAGCTTCTTCAAACGCACCAGCTTCACGCTGTACACTGATTTCAAGTTCAACGACGAGCACGACAACACCTCCGTGGTGCTGGTCGGCCCCTCTGCGGATGCCAACTTCCGCATCATCCCCCGCAAGACAGACGGCACTGCTGTGCTCAAGGTCAACAACGGCACCGAGTACGCCCTCTCCAAGAACCTGACGGCAGGGGAGTGGAACGCGATTGCCCTTGTCTACAACGAGAATGACACCGAGGGCACCGTCGCTGTTTACCTGAACGGCGAGGAGGTCCTGGCCGCCAGCGGCATCGGCTTCAAGCTCAGCGAAAAGACCGGCATCGTCGGCGCGTTCGGCGCGACCTACGGCACCGGCTTCATGCGCACTGGCCTGTATGACAACATCGTTGTCACCGGCACGGCTGACGCCGAGGCTGCCAAGACCGAGACCGCGGCCCGCTACGACGCCTTCAACAGCATTGCCGATGTGGACGGTGTTGTCACCGTCACCGGCACGGACATACTGGAAGCGGGCAGTGCGGCGCACAAGAACGGCTGGACCTACAAGGGCTTTGGTATGCTGAACGGCAACTCCACCAGCAACCTGCTGCTGGACTACAAGGCCGAGAACTCCGAAGCGTACTGGAAGATGATGCAGTACCTGTTCGGCGGCGAGTACCCGCTGTTCTCCAACATTAAGATGGAGATGGGCAACGACGGCAACAACTCCACCGGTGCTGAAGCCTGCACGAAGCGCTATGAGGACGAGGATGCCGACGCCTCCCGTTCGCCCGGCTTTGTTATGGCGGCAGACGCAAAGAAGGTCAACCCCAATGTGATGGTGTCTATCCTGCGTTGGGAGTACCCGAACTGGGTCAAAGCCAAGGCAGCGGGCAGCGAAAGATATGCCGCTATCTACAAGTGGTACAAAGAAACGATTTTCGATGCCTACGAAAAATACGGTTATGTAATCGATTACATCGACCCGGATAAGAACGAGACCGGCAGCCCCGATGGCGAGATCATCAAATACTTTGCCAACGCGCTGAAGAATGAGACAGACTTCCCCAGCTACTTCACCGAGGAAGCCAAGGAAGCCTACCACAACATCAAGATCGTGGCCTCCGACGAAAATAAGGGCCTGAAGATCGTTCCCCTGATGCGCAGCGATTCCGGCGTGTACGACGCTGTCGATGCTATCGGCTTCCACTACCGCACCAACGCCACGAGCGATTATATCACGATGGCAGACGTGGACGACAAGGAAGTCTGGTACAGCGAGGGCTGCGCGACCTTCGGTTATTCCGAACTGCAGGAGAACAAGACCGCCGAGTACGGCGCCGGTACCATCGGTGGCTACCAGAGCCCGCTGGCCCTGCTGGACAGCCTGCCCAACGCCTTTGTCGGTTCCCGCCGCACGATGTACATGTTCCAGCCTGCGATTGGTTCCTTCTATGAGGGCATCCAGTACGGCCATAAGGAACTGCTGTCCGCCCGCGATCCGTGGAGCGGCTACATCCATTATGACCCCGTGCTCTATATGCTGAGCCATATCACCAAGTTCGCCAAGACCGGCTGGGAGAACGACACCAACACAAACGGCATCTGGCGTGTGCTGCCGAACGCGACCTACGGCTCCTTCGGCTCCAGCGACAACGAGCACCAGACCGCCGGTATCAACGGCGACGCCAGCTACATGACGCTGGCTGCCCCCGATAAGACGAACTTCTCCACCGTGTTCATCAACAACACCCAGAACGAGAAAACCTTCGCCATCAAGACGTCGGACCTGAACCTCTCCGTCGACGCGCTGCATATCTGGACCACCGTCACGGACGACTACCTGAAGCAGGGTGAGGATGTCAAGATTGAGGACGGCATCGCCTATGTCACCGTGCCAGCCTACAGCGTCGTGACCGCGACCACGCTGGACACCACGCCCGAGCGCTTCCCCACTGAGGACGGCAGCGGCGACTACATCCAGACCGAGAAGCGTACCGTGCTGGATACCGACTACACCGGTAAAAACCAGAACACCACCGACGACTACCTCTACGCGGATAACTTTGAGTATACCAACGAGGAAGACGTTACGGTGTACAATGCCACCACCGGCAAGGAGACCACCGAGAACTATCTGGTTTCCCGCGGCAATGAGCCCCGCTATATGCTGGACACCCACGGCGCGTGGATCGTTGAGAACGGCCAGCTCAAGCAGGAGAATGCCTCCAGCGTGAACCAGTGGAACGGCGGCGACCCTGCGACCATCGTCGGCGACTGGCGCTGGATGGATTACAGCGCCTCCATTGACGTGACCCTGCCGGGCGCAGAGGCTAGCCGCTACGAGCGCCTGACTATCCGTGCCCAGACCGGCATGAACTGGAACAACAGCGGCTACACGCTGGAAATTAACGGCGCAGGCAGCTGGAAGCTGTACCGTATCGGTACGCAGATTGCCAGCGGCACCGTCACCAAGAATGCTGAGGGCAAGTACAACCTGAAGCTCGTCGGCCTGGGCGACACCGTGTATGCCTACATCGATGGCAACAAGGTCACCAGCTATACCGATGCCAACCCGATGCTCTCGGGCCGTGTGAAGATCAGCTCCAACTGGACGCAGGTCTATGCAGATAACCTCGAGATCAAGACCGTCAAGGGCGGCATCCCGTATGCTACCGCCATGATCGACGGCCAGGACGACGGCGTTGCCTACAACGGCACCTGGGCCATCAACAACCCGGGCGGTGGCAGTGCTGACAACTGGTACCGCACTATGTCCGTCTCCAGCACTGCGGGCTCCTCCTTCACCTTCACGGTGGACGGCAGCGGCTTTGCAATTATGGGCGGCAACGACGGCTCCGCTGTCATCGACGTCTATGTTGACGGCGAGCTGAAGGCAGAGAACGCCTCCACCAAGGCAGCCCCGACCCGCGGCGAAGCCTATATTATGTCTGACCTGACTGCCGGTAAGCACACGATCAAGATCGTGCTGAAGTCCGGCACCCTGAACGTCGACGCCCTGAACACCATCGGCGAGCGTCTGGCAGGTGCGGACGGCGCTGTGACCGAGATTCTGACCGAGCTGCCCACGCTGGAGTACTACGTGACCGGCAGCGGCGTGGGCGACCTGCCCGCCGAGGTCGAGGTCAAGCTGGCCGACGGCACCACCGAGACGAAGTCTGTTGAGTGGAACGGCGACACCAACGCACTGGATGCGAACGCTTACAAGTCCGCTTCCATCAGCGGCACCGTGAAGGACGCCGTCAACGCGCTGGGCGAGCCCCTGACCGTCAGCGTTCAGATCACCGAGGTCATCCCCGGCGACACCGTTTACTTTATCGACACCGTGGCCGGTGATCCCACCAGTGTGACTGGCGGCACCACCGAGACCTACGAGCTGTACAAGAAGGCGCTGGGCGAAAAGATGCTGAACGACAAGTTCGACCAGATCAAGACCAGCGACAACACCTGGGGCCTTGTTGACACCGACGCAGGTACCAAGGGTTACTCCGGCACTGCAGACAAGACAGCTACCGGTATCTACGGCAAGAACAACGCGAAGGGCGAGACACTGACCTACGCGCTGACCCTGCCCGCCGGTACCTACACCCTGACCAGTGCCCACCGCGAGTGGTGGAGCCAAACCCGCCCGATGACCGCTGTAGTCACCGACGAGGAGGGAAACGCCCTGACCGACACCGCCACGCTGAACCTGTCCGGCAGCAGCGGCGACATCATCAACAGCCTGACCTTCACCATTGAGGAGGACCAGGTCGTCAGCTACACCGTCACCGCCACCGGCACCCAGGCTCCTGTTATCAGCTGGCTGGCTGTCAACGGCAAGGCGGTAGGCTCCGAGTCCGGCTTCTTCAACAAGGTGTTGGAGGACAACGGCGGCCTGACGCTGGCTGCTAACACCGCGACCCTGACCGATGACACCTGGAATACCATCTTGAAGGTTTCCACCCAGTGGAACAACAAGAATGACTACCATGCGACCATCACCGACGCACAGAACCTGTTTGGCCGCACCCAGTTCACCCTGCTGGCCGATGTGATGATCGAGGAACCGAGCAGCGACAAAACCAAGACCGCCATGCGCTCCGCCTTCACGATCAGCACCGGCAGCAACCGCCTGCACCTGCTGACCTATGACGGCAAGGTGGGCTACGGTGTTGACGGCTCCACGAAGGGCGTCAGCAAGAACGAAATCTCGCTGGGCGATATTGCCATCGGCGAGTGGAACGCCTTCGCCTTCGTCTACAAGGAGACCGACGGCGGCAACGGCGCATTGACCATCTACGTCAATGGCACGAAGGTCGGCGAGATCGCGGACATCGGCTTCAAGCTGAGCGAGGCCACTGACATCGCCGCTACCGTCGCCCGCAACGTCGGCACCAACTACCTGCTGACCGGCCAGTACGACAACATTGTTGTCAAGCCCACCGCCGTGAGCGCCCGCAGCGCTGCCAATGAGACCGCAGCCCGCCGCGAGGCCAAGAACCCCTCCACTGTCGCCCGTGAGGAGCTGCTGGCAAAGATCGCTGAGATCCGCGCTGCCCTGCAGACCGACGCCGACAATGGCATTGTGTACGCTACCGACAAGCTCGAAAGCTGGCAGTACACCGGTAACAAGTCCGGCGTGGCTGACACGCTGCCCGAGCTGAACGACGCCCTGGCTGCCGCCGACACGCTGGTTGCCGACGACGCCGCAACCACCGAGGACCTGCGCAGCGCCGCCAGCGCCCTGGATTCCCAGTACGCCGGTCTGCGCACCCTGCCCGAGACCAACACCTCGATCCCCGGCACCACCGGTACGGTCATCAAGGCTGACACCGGCCTGCCCATGCAGGCCCACGGCGGCTCTGCCATGGCCCTGAAGGAGGGCACCGGCGACGGCTGTGTCAACTATGACCTGGACGGCGATGGTGACATCACCGAGGGCAAGGCTGTTTACCTCTGGTTCGGTGAGGACAAGACCAACAATACCCGCCCTGTGGACGGCGTGCGCTGCTACAGCTCCACTGATTTGTACAACTGGACCGACCGCGGCACCATCCTCTACACCCAGAGCACCATCCTGCCCATTGAGGAGGGCACCGAGAAGGCCATCATCTCCAGCCCAGGTGCCAGCGGCACCGGCACGACGCAGAACTACAACGTCATGCAGCTCAGCGCCACGAACCTCGAGACGCTGAAGGCCTGGGGCAAGCTGTCCGCCGCACCCGAGGGTGTGACCGAGAGCCAGTTCCGCAATGTCAAGAACTTCCTGCGCGCCTATGTCACCGAGTACGAGAAGGCCCCCACGGACCTGAACGACATCAGCTGGACCGCCAAGAGCTATGACGAGGAGCCAATCACGGCGACGAGCCTGCTCTACCCGGACAGCCAGGATGACAGCGTGCGCAACGTGACCACAACCCGCCTGCAGTTGGCCTTTGAGACCTTGTACGGCAGCTACTGCGTCACTGAGCGCCCCAAGATGATCTACAACGAGAGCACCAAGCAGTTCGTCCTGATCTGGCACGCTGACGGCCCGCTGTACAATAACGATAAGTTGAACAGCTGGGTGGCCGGTGGCTGCGTTGGCAACTGCCCTGCCAGCCGCTACAGCCGCGCTATGGTCGGTATCGCCACCAGTGACAGCCCGTTCGGCCCCTTCACAGTGCAGAACGTCACCCGCATGAACTACGACACGTCGCTGAACGCCAGCCGTCTGGGCGAGGCCCGCGACATGACCGTCTTCGTCGATACCGGCGTGGACAAGAACAATGACGGAGCGGATGATGCCTACGTCATCTACTCCAGCGAAATGAACGCAAAGCTCTATGTCTCGCTGCTGAACAAGGACTACACGGGTCTGGCCGCCGAGGCTGACCAGGCCGATGCTACCGAGTTCGCCGCCCGCATCGTCAGCGACGACAGCCGTGAGGCCCCCGCGGTCTTTAAGTACAACGGCTACTACTACCTGCTGACCAGCGGCACCGACGGCTGGAACAGCACCGCCCACATCTACTACCGCAGCAAAGATATGCTCTCCGGCTGGGAGAAGGTGGGCAACCCCGCCAAGAACGACACCGGCAAGATGTTCAACACGCAGGTCACCTACGTGCTGCCCATCGACGCCGAGGCCGGCAAGTTCATCTATATGGGCGACCGCTGGAACGGTGATAACCTGACCGACAGCCGCACCGTATGGCTGCCGATCCAGATGAACACCGACAACACCGTTTCCGTCCTGGGTGAGCAGGATTGGACGCTGGACCGTCTGGATCAGCTGCTGCCCACCACCGTCAACACCGAGCTGCCCGACGTCGTCTGGTCCGACGGTAGCAACCTGCCCACGGAGGTCAGCGTGACCACTCAGGGCAAAACTATCACCAGCAAGGTCGAATGGAACGCTGACAGTCTGAAGAACCCCGGCACGGCTGCCGTCACCGGCAAGCTGACTAACTGCAACGACCTGGAGATCAGCACCACGGCTACCGTGGTCCCGAAGAACCTGCTCTACTTCGCCAACCCGCAGAAGGAAAGCCTGGCTCTGAGCAGCGACTACATCGCCATCATGAACGCCAGCGCCGATACACTCAAGCAGGACCCCGCTGTGAACGACGGCGCCTACAGTGCAGAGGCCGGCTTCGGCTACACGGGCACTGCAGGAACGCTGCGCAACAGCAACGCCAGCATCTATGAGAGCATGCGCTATGCGTCCGGCACCAACAGCATCACCTACCGCTTTGACAACCTGACCGGCGAGGACTACACCGTTTACGTCGGCATGTTCAACCCCACCGGCTGGGTCGAGAGCGGCAAGACCCGTCTGGCCGACATAAAGATCAACGGTGAGACACTGCAGACTGGTTACAACTACTACACCAGCTGCACCGGCAAGGGCGACACGCTGGCTTTCACGGGTCTGAAGTCTGACGCCGACGGTGTGCTGACGGTTGAGGTTGCCGCCAACGCAAACACGACCTCCGCTGTGCAGGTCAGCTTCATCATGGTATCCGGTGAGGTCAAGACCCCGGAGCCCGCGCCAGAAACCAAAACCAAGGTCGTCAAGGATACCCTGACCAAGGATAACATCCCGCAGGGGATCAAGGACAAGGGCTACGACACGCCGGAGAAGATCACCGAGGCGTTCAAGAAGGCCATCAGCAAGAACCAGTCTGCTGACAACATCGAGGTCTACGACGTCAAGCTGATGATCAGCACCGACAACGGCGCGCACTGGAGCGAAGCAACCGACGCGAACTTCCCCGCAGGCGGCATCGACGTTACGTTCGACCTGCCCAAGGGCATCACGGCGGCCAACTACGACCAGTTCTCCATCCTCGTCAGCCACATGAAGGACAGCGGTGAGGTTGAGCTGCTGACCCCGACCCTGCAGAATGGCAAGCTCGTGGTCCATGTTACGGAACTGTCTCCGTTCGCCGTCAGCTGGACCGCCAAGGCCCAGCCGTCCCCGGTCCCGACTGCAGAACCCACTGCGACCCCGGCTCCGTCTGACAATACGACGAACAATACCACAAATAACACCACGAACAATACGACCAACAATACCACAAATAACACGACGAACAACACCACGACCAACAGTACAACGCCCGCGCCCGCCAAGACGACGGCACCCATCCCGCAGACGTCGGACAACTTCCCGCTGATCCCCGTTGCCGGTGTGGCCATCGCCAGCCTGGCTGCCCTGTGCTTCCTGTTCCTTCGCAAGAAGAACCGCTAAGTTGCGTCTACGGTTGTAAGCCCGTATAAGCAAAGCCCCCGTCCGGCAATGATATGCTCCCTATATAGCGAACAGTGAAAAAACACTGAAAGCTATATAGGGAGCATTTTTAGTGTGCCCGGCATGGGCAACAACTAGGTGCTGCAAGACCACTACGCGCTCGGCAGTAGGAAGCGTTAGCCGAAAAGAAAAGCTGAAGCTTCTTACAAAACGAAACCGCGGACGCAATAAAGAGGTACATCAAGGACCGGGAAGTGAACGACCAGATGTGCGACCAGTTGAGCTTCAAAGAATATGAGGACCCATTCAAAAATGTAGCGGACTTTGACGAAGATGATTCGCCGGAGATTCCCACGGACGGTAGAATAAGCAAGTAAAAAAGCGACGCCACGTGCGGTTGGCGTCGCTCATTGTGCGCCTTTAGGCGCGGCTGGTATTGAAGCCCTATGGGGCTGTTTTGCAAACCCCACGTTCAACGTGGGGTTATGATTTGTCGTGAATTTCCCAATGCCCGCTGAAACCACGGCCGATGTAGTGAACATTTCCCATCGCCTTGATATGGCGGCGGATGGTTTTGTAGCTGACGCCCAGCGTCATGCCGAGTTTTTCGGTGCTGATTTTGTTGTCTTTTTTGATTAAAGCCAGAATTTTGGCATCCAAATCATCTTGGGGGACATCTTGGGGGACACGTTGGGGGACATCTTGAGGGACACCGTAATTCAAGTTCGGCATGATGACCGTAAACTGGTATCGGTCAGAACGGAATGTAGGGCGCTTATCCTCAGTGTAGTTGATTTGCGTCTTGTAGCCGTTCAGAATTTTCCCAAAGCCGCTGCCCTTGCGCTCCATGTAGCCCAGACGGTTGAACACATCGGCCAGCACCGGGTTACGCCGAGTGGACGGCACGGTCAGCGGGTCGCGGTCTTGGATCATCGACCCGTCCGGCATACCGCCCGGCGAGTAGATCTCCAGACGGTCATCGTAGATGTCAATGCCGGATGCGCTCCGGCGCGACATTGGCCGACAGCACATAGTCGCTGCGGGAAACATAGCTGTCATTGTACAGGCTGATGTACCGCATGCCGGTGCCGTCCTTGAAATTATAATAGTAGTTCGGCACGGCGCTGCCCAGCGCGGTGAATGCGTTGTTTTTATCTATGTAGGTGGCATCCGGGTCGTCGGCAATGGCCAGATTTTCCTGGAGAACGGAATCGCCCAGCATGATGCGGGTCATGTTTTCCACAGTCTGCAGTCGGTCTGACAGGACCTGCGCGGAGTAGACAACCGTGCCGCGGGTGGAATTATACAAAAGCAAATCGTCGCTGCGGCGCACCAGCAGCATGCCGATGCCAAAGCCCGCCAGCATAAGGAACAGCAGCGCGATGATGATGCTCATGAATTTCTTCTTTAAAGAAAGGTTGGAGAAAAACTGCTTTTGTCTTATAAAAAGGTCTTTTATCATATAAGGAAGATTCCTTTTGGCTCAATTTATTAGCGATTTGAACGGAAAAGCTCTATACGCCTCTAGTTTACTGGAGAAAATGCCGGATTTCAAGAGGGCAGGGTGGAAAAGCCGTTTTTTTGAAAGGTGTCGGTTTTTTGGTGGGCAAAAAAACCGGAAAGCACGGTTTTGTGCGCCGCAGAGAACGGAATTTTTTATTCCCAAGGCGGCGGTTTGCCGCTATAATAAGAGACAGAAACGAACGTTCGTGAAAACAAAAACCACTGCATTCCGGCTGCGCCGCACAGAAAACCGGCGAACAGCTAAACAAAAGGAGAATGACCATGAATAAGAAGTTTATCGCTGCTGCGATGGCAGGCACAATGGCACTGTCCCTTGCAGCGTGCGGCGGCTCCTCTGCCTCCACGGGCGAGTCCACTGCCGCCTCCACCTCTACCGATACGGCTGCTTCCTCTGCAGCGGAAACCTCCGCCTCCGGCTCCATGTCCGTAGCTTGGTGGGGCAACCAGACCCGCAACGAGCGCACCCAGCAGGTGCTGGATACCTACGGTAAAGCCAACGGCATCAGCTTTGACGGACAGTTTGCCGAGTGGAGCGATTACTGGAACAAGCTGGCCACTGCTTCTGCCGGACACACATTGCCGGATGTTGTACAGATGGACTACTCTTACCTGCAGCAGTATGTTTCCAATGGACTGCTGGTTGACCTGACCCCCTATGTGGAGGATGGCACGCTGGACGTCTCCAACGTCAGCGAGACCGTTCTGAACTCCGGCAAGGTCGATGGCAAGCTGTACGCCATTCCTCTGGGCGTCAACGTTCCCGCCGTCATGTACAACAAGGATCTGCTGGACGAGAACGGCATTGAGATCCATGACAACATGACGCTGGACGAGTTCTACGATGTCTGCCGCGAGGTCTACGAAAAGACCGGCTACAAGACCGACGTATTCTACGGCAACGGCGCTGACTACTGCGCTTACGTGCTGCGCGGTGAGGGCGGCCACCTGTACAACGGCAGCGAAATCGGCGCTACCGAGGAGCAGATCGAGGCATTCTTCGACATCTACGAGACCGGCATTGCCGAAGGCTGGGCCTGCGACCCCGCCATCTATGCCGAGCGCACCATCGGCACCCCTGAGCAGATGCCGCTGGTCTACGGCTCCAGCCCCTCTACCATGAGCTGGTGCTCCTTCACCTGGTCCAACGCGCTGTCCGCCCTGCAGAACGCCGCCGGTGACAACTTCACCATCGAGATGACCACCTGGCCGTCCAAGGATCCCAAGACCTCTGACTACCTGAAGCCCAGCATGTTCTTCTGCATCACCGCCGATTCCACCCAGCCCGGGGAGGCTGCCAAGCTGCTGAACTACTGGACCAATGATGTTGACGCCAACAAGACCCTGCTGGGTGAGCGCGGTATCCCCGTCTCCTCTGAAACGGCCAACGGCATCAAGGATCTGCTGGATACCTCCAGCCAGAAGGCGGTTGACTTCGTCAACAATGTTGTCACCCCGAACTCCACCCCCATCGATGCTCCTTCCCCGGAAGGCTCTGCGGAAGTCATCCAGCAGGTCAACCAGCTGGTTGAGAAGGTCTGCTACGGTGAGCTGACGGCCAAGGAGGCTGCCGCCCAGCTGCTGAGCGCCGGAAACGCTGCCCTGAACAAGTAATTTTATAAATGGTAAGGCAGCACCGAACGGTCATGGCTGAAAAGCCCCACACCGTTCGGTGCTTCTCTAAGAAAGGAGAATCCCGCCATGACGAAAAAGGCAGCGGCGGCTAAAAGACCGCGGTTGGACGCGGAGACCAAGGCCGGTCTGGCGTTCACATCCCCGTTTATCATCGGTTTCCTGCTCTTTATGATCGTGCCGATGATGATCTCTCTCTACTACTCTCTGTGCGATTACAACATTTTGTCGGCCCCGGTATTTGTGGGGCTTAAGAACTACATCAAGATGTTCTCTGACGAGGTGTTTTTCAAGACGATTGGGGTCACCTTCTTCTACGCACTGATTTCCGTGCCGCTGCGCCTGGCGTTCGCGCTGCTGGTCGCCATGCTGCTGCTCAATAGCAGCCGTCTGACCGCCTTCTACCGCGCCGCGTACTACCTGCCCTCCATCATCGGCGGTTCGGTGGCTGTCTCCATCCTGTGGAAGCGTATGTTCGCCATCGATGGCGTCATCAATAAAGTATTGGCTGTCTTTGGCATGAAGGACCCCGTGTCCTGGCTGGGCGATAAAAACACCGCTATCTGGACCTTGATTTTGCTGGCTGTCTGGCAGTTCGGCTCCTCGATGCTGATTTTCCTGTCCTCGCTCAAGCAAATTCCGCCATCTCTGTATGAGGCTGCCAGCATAGACGGTGCAGGCAAATTCCGCCAGTTTTTTAAGATCACGCTGCCCCTGTTGACGCCCACCATCTTCTTCAACCTCGTCATGCAGATCCCGCCGCACCAGCAGTCGGTTTCCAATGTGGAACGCCGGGAAACTCGCGTCATGAAATATCCGATAGGTGGTCGAGCGTGAGATACCGAAGTAAGTTTGCACTTCCTTGGGGCTTACAACATTGGGCAAATTTTGAAATTCCGTGTTCATGGGTTCCTCCTATGTAGATAAAATAAAAAGGTTTTCACTATATAGCCGCTGAGAACGGCGAAAATTACGAGTTTTTTTAAACTGTTTAGAAAAAGTTCAAATTTTTAGAAAGATACCAAATCATATCATACAGATAAGAAGTTGCAATTTTTGCAACTGTCCTCAAAATTTTTGAAAAAGCACCTCTACTATATAGCCGCTGAGAAAAGGCAAAAGGTAACGCTCGCTGAAAAAATAATGGGATTTTTTCATTAAATTTCAGTATAACAGCATAACTTGCAGGATTCCTGCAAGTTTAGAGATGTAAAGCGAAGAATTTTTCTCAAGAACTGGCCTAAACGCCAAAATTACACTTCAAAAACAGCATATCACCCATTGTGCTAAAAGCCTTGCACTTTTACAAAATATCTAAATCCATTTTAACAAACAATGGGGCAAAAACCCTGCCACATTACTCAAAATAAAACAGGCAAGCCGCAGATTAAAACGGCTTGCCTGTAGAATGACGATGCTGACGGTGATGACGATGTTTTTGATATACCCCTTTACCCTATCCCACGAACACCGTCATCACCGTCACGCTTATAGTGAAATGACGCTTGCGGTTTGCTACTGCTCAAAACAAAAACCATGATACTACGAGAAACACAAAATCAGAATGACGCAGATGACGCTAATG
>ULQN01017654.1_pt1 | contig 15627 bp, 12 predicted proteins | sample 1954491 | NCBI WGS metagenome assembly ULQN01 (sample SAMEA4835656, study PRJEB28245) | human gut metagenome | biome: gut microbiome; material: fecal sample | place: Denmark | collected 2008
AGATAGTATACCATACTGTCTAACAAATGGGGTGCAGTTCAAAAAACGGTCTGCCGGTTTCGGTTATTTCCCGTAGCTTGCCAAAAACTGCCGGGTGCGTTCCTCTTTGGGGTGGTCGATGAGCTCCTTGGCGTCGCCCTGCTCGACGACGACACCGCCGTCCATGAAGAGGATGCGGTCCGCAGCGTCGCGGGCAAACTTCATCTCGTGCGTGACGATGATCATCGTCGTCTTGTGCTCGGCCAGCTCGCGCAGGACGCGCAGCACCTCGCCGGTCAGCTCGGGGTCAAGGGCCGAGGTCGGCTCATCAAAGCAGAGGATGTCCGGGTGCAGCGCCAGTGCGCGGGCAATCGCCACGCGCTGCTGCTGCCCGCCGGAAAGCTGGTGCGGGTAGTGGTTCTCCCGGTCAGAAAGCCCCATCTGCGCCAGCAGGGCCTTTGCCTGCGTTTCAATGTCGGCCAGAATCTGCCGCCGGTTCTGCTTGTAGTCGGGGCGCTCCTTCGCCAGGAGCTGGCCCGCCAGCATGACGTTCTGCAGCGCCGTGTACTGGGGAAACAGGTTGAAGCTCTGGAACACAAGGCCGAAGTGCAGCCGCTTTTTGCGGATGGCTTCTTCGCTCTGCGTTTTGGTGTCGGCGGCGCTCCACAGCGTTTCACCCGCTACCGTAATGCTGCCGGTGTCGGCGGTCTCCAGAAAGTTCAGACAGCGCAGCAGCGTTGTTTTGCCGGAGCCGGACGAGCCGATGATGGCGAGAGCCTCGCCCTCGGCCAGATCAAACGAGATGTCGCGCAGCACCTTTGTGGCACCAAAGCTCTTGCCGATGCCGTTTACTTCCAACAATGCCATAGCCGCGCCCCCTTACTTGAAATAGTCCAGCCGCTTTTCCAGCCAGCCGAACAGCAGCGTCAGCGCACCGACGAACACGAGGAAGAACACCGCTGTGGAGAACAGCGGCCAGATCAGGCCCTTGGCGCTGTACTCTTTCGCCATCATGATGATGTCCTTGTTGGCAATGACGTTCGCCAGCGAGGTATCCTTGACCAGCGTGATGATCTCATTGCCCATGGGCGGCAGGATGCGCTTGATGACCTGCAGGAGCGTGACGCGGAAGAAAATCTGGGTCTTTGTCATGCCCAGCACCTGCCCGGCCTCGGTCTGACCCCTGGGCACAGCCTCGATGCCGCCGCGGTAAATTTCCGAGAAATAGCAGGCGTAGTTGATGGCGAACGCCACGACGGCGGCGACCAGACGCCCGCTGCCGCCGGACGGCCATGGGCTGGTGAAGCCCAGCAGGCCGGGCCCTAAGTAGATGACCAGGATCTGCAGCATCAGCGGCGTGCCGCGGATGACCCAGACAAACGTTTTGACGACGCCGCGCAGCGGGGCAAGCCTGCTCATGGAGCCGAACGACACCACCAGCCCCAGCGGCAGTGCGAACAATAGAGTCAGACCGAACAGCTGGCAGTTGAGCCAGAACGCCTCGGTCAGGCGGCCCCAGATGACTGCTGCCTCGCCCATCAGTCGGCCAGCGTCAGGCTGTACTTGTCGGCCAGGGCCTGCATCGTGCCGTCGGCCTTCAGCTCGTCAAAGGCGGCGTTCACGGCGTCGGCGGCATCACTGCCCTTGCGGAAGGCGACGCCGTACTCCTCGGCGTTCAGCTCGTCCTTGATGGCGAGGTTTGCGTAGTCGGTGCCCTCGCCGATCATGGCGGTGGCCAGCGTCAGATCCAGCACGGCGGCGTCAGCCGTACCGGCGGCGACCTCCATCAGGCAGTCAGTCTGGACGGACTTGCTGACGTAGTCGGCCTGGGAGAGGCTCTCGTCCTCGCTGATGGCGCTCTCACCGGCGGAACCGGCCTCGGCCACGATGGTCTTGCCGACAAGGTCGGCGGTGGAGCTGTAATCGGCATCGGCCTTCATGACGACGACCTGTGCGTTCTTGGCATAGGCCTTCGTGCAGGCGGTGTTGGCCATGATGTCATCGGTCAGGGTCATGCCGTTCCAGATGCAGTCGATGCTCTTGGCGTCCAGCTCGACAATTTTGGTGTCCCAGTTGATCTCAACAAAGTCCGGCTCCACGCCCAGCTTTTCGCAGACGGCAGTGGCAAGCTCGGTGTCAAAGCCGGTGAAATTGCCGTCGGCGTCAGTGTAGTTCATCGGCTCATAGACGGTGTAGCCGATGGTCATTTTGCCCTTGTTTTTGATGTAGGCAAGGTCGCTGTCGGCAGTGGCTTCAGCGGCGGAAGCTGCGGTGCTTTCCGTAGAAGCTGCCGTGGATGCGCTGCCGCCGCAGGCGGCCAGGCTCACGGCCATGCCGAGTGCCAGAACGGTGCTGATGAATTTTTTCATGATACTTCCTCCTATACTTTGCACAGATCCCTCACACTGCCGGTTTAAAGCGGCGGTATGCTTTAATAGTAATGCAAAACCGCGGGTTATGCAAGAGGTTTGGGGGATTTTTGCAGAAAAAGAATATTTATGCAGGGGAGAGGCGGCAGGCTGCGGCTTGACAAAGGGACAGCACAGCGTTATAATAAATATAGAAAAAGGCACTGCGACAAGCGGTTGGTCTCTTTCAAGCTAGGGTAATTAGGTTAGACCTAAGAACCGTCACTTGGCAGAGTGGCGGTTCTTGCTTTTTACAACGATGCTCAATGTAATAGTCTTGCGACCAACATAAAACGTGAATGTAAAACGCATGATCTCACCTCCTTTCGGAGGGTAGAGACCAACCGCCTGCCGTATGTGCAGTGCCCGCCGCATAAAGCAGCATAAAAAGAATACCATGTTTCGACGGTTTTTGCAACCGGGAAACATGGTATTTTTTATTGCGTTTTTTACTTGATGACCCGTACCATATCGCGGGTGATGGCGTCCAGTGTGGGTGCACCGCACAGGCGCATCGTGTCGGCCAGCTCATTGCCGAGCTGGGCTGTGTAGGCGGCGACGCCGTCGGCACCGGCACCGTAGACGGCGGTGACGAAGGGCCGCGCGATCAGCACGGCGTCTGCGCCGAGGGCCAGCGCCTTGAAGACGTCGCTGCCGGTGCGGATGCCGCCATCCACCAGAATTTTGGCGCGGCCATCCACGGCGGCGACAATGTCGGCCAGCACCTCCTGCGTGGCGGGGCAGTCGTCCAGCACGCGCCCGCCGTGGTTCGAGACAACAATGCCCGCGGCACCGGCCTCGATGGCCTTTTCCGCGCCTTTGACGGTCATGATGCCCTTTAAGATAAACGGCACGCCCGCGGCCAGGACAATTTCTTTTAACTGCTCCACGGTCTTGCTGCCCGCGGGCGGGTCAAGGTGCTGTAAAAACGGCAGGCCCGCCGCGTCGATGTCCATGGCCATGGCAAAGCAGCCGGAGCTGCGCGCCAGCGCTATTTTCCGGGCCACCGTGACGTTGTCCCACGGCTTGACGGTGGGGATGCCCGCGCCGCCGCAGGCCGTGATGGCAGCAGCCGCGCCCTCCATGACCTTGTGGTTCGTGCCGTCGCCGGTGAAGGCAGCAATGCCGGCCGCCGCGCAGGCGGGGACAAGGATATTGTTGTAGTCCAGATCGTTGTACTTGTCGCCGTAGTGCAGCGTCATGGCGCCGACAGGCCCGGCAAAGAACGGATATTTGAAGCTACGGCCAAACAGCGTCAGGGATGTGTCCGGCTCAAAATTTTCATGGATGGTATCCATGTTCAGCCGTACATTGCGCCAGGCGTCAAAGTTGCGGACGGCCACCGTGCCGCTGCCCTTGGCACCGGGGCCGGGGATCGTGCCGCCGCAGGCGCGGCCGTTGCAGACCGGGCAGGCGCGGCAGGGGCCCATCTGACCCTGGGCAGCCTGTAAAACTTCTTTATATGTCATCTGGATTTTGCCTCCTGTGTTGCGAGCCGATGCGGGCATCGGCCCCTACAAAAATCGGGTAATTATGCTCCGCGCCCATTATAGCGCGTTTTGCCAGCTGCCGCAAGGCCGCTGACGACGACAAGTGCGCACAGTACACAGAGCCCTGCGCCCGCCTGGCCGGTCAGGTCGCCCACAAGGCCCACAAGCGGGCTGGCGGGGATCATCAGCAGACTGTAGGCCATGCTGTCCACGCTGATGAGCGTTGCGCGGCGGTCACTGGGGATCGCGTCGTTGAGCCGCTGCATACTGTGCAGGAACCAGACGGAGAGTGCCCCCTGTACGAGTACCGGCCCAGCGGCGCAGAGCAGCGCGGGGGCCGCGCCCGCCAGAAGCGTGCCTGTGCCGACGAGCAGCGCACAGCCGAAATAGAGCGCGCGCAGCCGTTTGGGGTGCAGGCGGCGGCCCAGCGATGCGCCCGCCATGCCCGCGGCCCCGGCCAGCAGACCCGGCAGGAACAGCCATTCCATGGCCCAGCCCTGCTGGGTCAGCCGCTGCTGGACGAACATCGAGGTCAGGTAGGACGGCAGCGAGATGACCGCGTCGGCCATGATAATGCGCCGCGCCGGTGTGCTGCTGCACAGGCAGTCGAGACTGTCCAAAATGTGCACACGCAGCCGGGCGGGCAATTCTTGTAAGATGTGCTTCTCGCGGGCGGCCTGTTCGTCGGTGACGACAGGTTCGGTCAGGTTGGCCGCAGCCAAGGCGGAGATGGCGCTGACCGCGGCGTCCGCAAAGTAGTAGCCCGCCGAGGTCAGCACCCCGGCCAGCAGGCTGGCCAGTGCGCCGAGGGCGGAGGCTAGCTTCATGAAGATTGACGATTTGGCGTCAACTTTAATGTAGTCGCGCTCCCGTCCGGCGGTTTTCAGGCTGTCGTAGGTCAGGGCTTCCGTGGTGCCGGAGAGCAGGTTGTAGCCCAGCGCTTTCAGCCCCATGCCCGCGCAGATGAACGCGAGACTGGGCGCAAACGCCATGGCGGCGGCGGAGACAACGCCCAGCGCACCGCCGAAGATCAGCGTGCGCCGCCGCCCCAGCAAATCGGCGGCCATGCCGCTGGGGACCTCACACAGCAGGCTGACGCCGTGGAAAACGCCCTCGGCCAGGCCGATCTGCGCCAGCGTAAAGCCGCGGGCCGCCAGCAGCGCGACCCAGACGGCGTCGGTGAAGTGCAGGGTAGAGGTAAATGCGTGCAGATACACGCAGCGAAGCTGTTTTTGTAAATTCATGGGGGAACACCCTTTCGTGATTTTGTACGAAAACGTGCCCTTAAATTTTGTAAAAAGGCAGCAAAAAGCGCCCCGCGGCAAAGCCACAGGGCGCAAAAACTGCACACTTACAGCGTCACCGAGGTAAAAAAGGGCACACTTACAGCGTCAGTACGTCAGGGGTTTCCTTTTTTCTGGAACACAACACCAAACTGCCAACGCATAAGGGGGTGCTCTCCTTCCTCGGTAGATTTGTGATAAGTATAGCACAGCGTTTGCCAAATGGCAAGAAAAATTGTACAATAGGGGCATGATTTTTGAAAGCTAAGGGGAACGGGTATGAAACGTCTGGTCGTCGGGCTGCTCGCACATGTGGACAGCGGCAAAACTACATTGGCCGAAGGGCTGCTTTACCGCGCGGGGGTGCTGCGCAAGCTGGGGCGCGTGGACCACAGGGACGCCTTTCTTGACACCGACAGCCAGGAGCGGGCGCGGGGCATCACGATCTTTGCCAAGCAGGCCGTGCTGACGCTGCCCGCCGCGGACGGCGCCGACGAGACCGAGCTGACGCTGCTGGATACGCCCGGCCACGTGGACTTTTCCGCCGAGGCCGAGCGCGCTTTGCAGGTGTTGGATTACGCGGTGCTGGTCGTCTCCGGCACCGACGGCGTGCAGGCCCACACCGAGACATTGTGGAAGCTGCTGGCACGTTACCGCGTACCTACGTTTGTATTTGTCAACAAGATGGACCTGCCCGGCGCGGACGCCGCCGTGCGCCTGCGGGAGCTGCGCGGGCGGTTCGGGGACGGGTGCGTGGATTTTTCCGCCGCGCCCGACCCGGAGGCGCTGGCTCTGTGCAGCGAGCCGCTGATGAACGAGGTGCTTGAGACCGGCGCAGCAGCGGCGGAAACCGTGCAGACCGCTATTGCGCGGCGGCAGGTGTTCCCGGTGTTTTTCGGCGCGGCGCTGCGGCTGGACGGACTGGACGGGCTGCTGCGCGGCCTGCAGACGCTGACCCGCACCCCGCCCCGGTGGCCGGAATTCGGCGCGCGTGTGTTCAAAATCAGTGAGGATGCGGGCACGCGGCTGACCTGGCTGAAGGTCACGGGCGGCGTGCTGCATGTAAAAGATGTGCTGCCCGGCGGCGAGAAGGCCGACGCGCTGCGGCTGTACAACGGCGGCAAATTCCGGCTGGTCAGCGAGGCGCTGCCAGGCATGGTCGTGGCCGCAGCGGGGCCGGTCAGTACGCGGCCCGGGCAGGGGCTTGGCGCGGAATCCGACGCCGAGACGCCGCTTTTGGAGCCGGTGCTCAACTACCGCGTGGACTGTGACGCCGACCCCCATACCTTATTAAAGGCGCTGCAAACGCTGGAGGGCGAGGACCCGCAGCTGCACGTCAACTGGCGGGATGACCTGGGCGAGGTACACGTCCAGCTGATGGGCGAGGTGCAGCTGGAAATTTTGCAGACGATCTTGCAGGAGCGGTTCGGGCTGACCGTGGCGTTCAGCGAGGGCGGCATTTTGTATAAAGAGACGCTGACAAGGGCGGTGGAGGGCATCGGCCACTATGAGCCGCTGCGCCACTATGCCGAGGTACATCTGCTGCTGGAGCCGGGGGCGCGGGGCAGCGGTGTGCAGCTGGCGGCGGACTGCCCGCCCGACACGCTGGCCGAAAACTGGCAGCGGCTGATCTTAACGCATCTGGCCGAGCGCACCCACCCGGGCGTGCTGATCGGTGCGCCGCTGACCGATGTGAAGATCACGCTGGCGGCGGGCCGTGCCCACCAGAAGCATACCGAAGGCGGGGACTTCCGCCAGGCGACCTACCGCGCCGTGCGGCAGGGCCTGCGGATGGCCGAGGCGAAGGACGGCGTGCAGCTGTTGGAGCCGTGGTATGATTTTACGTTGGAGCTGCCCGCCGACGCGCTGGGCCGCGCCATGGCCGATGTGCAGAGGATGTGCGGCAGCTTTGAGGCACCGGAGACGTCAGGCGGCACGGTGCGGCTGACGGGCCGTCTGCCTGTGGCGACGGCGCGGGGCTATGCGCGGGAGGTCGCGGCCTACACCCACGGGCTGGGCCGCTGGGCTGTGCTGCCTGCCGGGTACGACGCCTGCCATAACGCCGACGAAATCGTCTCCGCCGCGGGGTATGACCCCGACGCGGATGTGGAAAACCCGGCGGATTCGGTGTTCTGCGCCCACGGGGCCGGGTATCTGGTCAAATGGGACGAGGTGCCCGCCCGGGCACATCTGTCCACCGGGCTGGAACGGCGGCTGAACGGCGAGACGGCGACAGAAGAAGCCGACGCTGAGGACGATGCCAACGCGCGCCGCCGCCGTGCCGACGCCTACCGCGGCACGCTGGAGCAGGACAAAGAACTGTTAGCGATTTTTGAACGAACCTACGGAAAAATACGCCGCCGCGGCGAGACTGGCGACGCGAAAAAGGCGGCCCGCGCGGCCCTGCACACGGCCCCCGCGGCGGCGTCCGTGCCCGCAAAGCCCGTGCCCGCCGGGCCGGATTACCTGCTGGTGGACGGCTACAACGTCATTTTTGCGTGGGATGATTTAAGGAAACTGGCCGACGGCAATCTGGACGCCGCGCGGCGCAGGCTGATGGATATTCTGTGCAACTACGCGGGCTACCGCCGCTGTGTGCCGATCCTGGTTTTTGACGCCTACAAGGTGCGCGGCGGCGCGCGGGAGGTGGAGCAGTACCACAATTTGTATGTTGTCTACACCCGCGAGGCCGAGACGGCGGATATGTACATTGAGCGCGCGACCCACGAGCTGGCGAAGGAGCACCGCACCCGCGTTGTCAGCAGTGACGGTGCGGAGCAGATCATCGTCATGGGGCACGGCGCACTGCGCGTGAGCGCCCGGGCGTTTGAGGAGGAAGTCAGGGCCGTGGAGAAGGAGATACGGGAGTTTTTGGGGGAATAAAACGAAGGGTAGGGGCGAGGCATGCCTCGACTGCAGCTTACCCATGAGATGGAGCTGATGGGAAAACTGCGGGCCGGGCATGCCCGGCCCCTACTTTTTGTGCAGCGGAAAACTTTCAGAAACCCTGCCGTGCTATACTGGCCTCAACGAAAGGGGGAAAACGCGATGCTTCCGATTTTGATCGTGGATGATGAGCCGCATATTGCCAGGCTCATTGAGATGACGCTGGAGCCGCTGGGGCAGCCGCTTGTGCTGGCCTGCGACGGCGAGCAGGCCGCCGACCTGCTGGAAAAGCAGCAGTTTGATCTGGTGCTGCTGGACGTCATGCTGCCGGGCGTGGACGGCTTTGCACTGATGGACTACATTGCGCCAACCGGCACGCCGGTCATCTTTCTGACGGCGAAAAACGCCGTGGCGGACCGGGTGCGCGGGTTGAAGCTGGGCGCGTATGACTACATCGTCAAGCCGTTTGCCCCGGCGGAGCTGCTGGCCCGGGTCGAGGGACTTCTGCGCCACACCGGGCGGCGGGCGGCGACGCTGCGGGTGTTCGATGCCGAGGTAGACCCGGACAACCGCACCGTGACCCAAAACGGGCGCGCGGTGGAGCTGACCCCGCGGGAGTTTACGCTGCTGTTGGTTCTGGTGCGGGCGCGGGGACAGGCGCTCTACCGTGATATTTTGTATGAGCGGGTCTGGGGCCCCGACGCGGAGCCGAACCCGCGGGCGCTGGATCTGCACATCCACCGGCTGCGCAAAAAGCTGGACTGGGCGGACAAGATCGTGACCGTGCCGAAGGTGGGGTATAAGCTGCTGGCAGAACGGTAGGGGCCGGGCATGCCCGGCCCGCGGGCTGCAAGACGGCAGACCGTGAATGGGTCATGGCGGAAGGCTGCCGGGCCGGACATGTCCGGCCCCTACATGGCGGTAAATCAAAATGAATCATACAACCGGGAAACCGCAGGAGGTGACTTTATGAAGCGTACATCCATGTACACGGCTGTCCTTGCACTCTCGCTGGCAATGGCGCTGGCGGGCGGCGGGCTGGCGTGCAGGACGTTCCGGGAACGGCTGGACGCGCTGGAGGAACAGGCGGTTTTGCAGCACCAGCGCAATGTCTGTGGGCTGGAGGACGCCTTTGCCGCCGAGTACGATGCCCGGAGCGGCGCGGGCTATCTGAGCAGCGGTGCCGACTCGGTCTGCGCCCGGGTAGGGCAGGCGTACACCCGCGGCCAGTGGCTGATCCTGGGCAGCAGCACTGCCGCGTTTGCGCTGATGCGGGAGGGCGACGTCGCCTACAGCGCCCTGCCGGAGAGCGTGGCCGCCGCCGATGCGCAGCAGGCCGCCGCGGCCACGGACGGCATCCTGCTGCGCGGGGAGACGCTGCTGCTGGGCGGGGTGCTGAACACGCCCTACTCCTACCCCGTGGCCGTCGTCACGGCGGCGGATGCGTCTGAGGCGTTCGCCGCGCGAAACCGGCTTTTGTACAGCTGGCTGGCCGTGCAGGCGGTCATCACGCTGGCGGCGCTGGTCGCGGCGTACCACTATGAGCGTCTACAGGAGCTGAACGCCCGCCAGAGCCGCTTTGTGGCCGACCTGACCCACGAGCTGAAAACGCCGCTGACCAGCCTGATCGGCTACGCCGACCTGCTGCGCGGCGGCACGCTGGATGCGGAACGACGGCGCACGGCGGCGGAGGCCCTCTACCATGAGTCCGCACGGCTGGAGAGCTTGAGCCAGCAGCTTTTGGCGCTGAACGGCTTGCAGGCGGACGGCGTGGTGCTGCGCCCCGTGCGGGTGGCCGCGGCCTTTGCCGATGCCGTGCGCAGTCTGCCGGATGTGGTGCTGGACTGCGACGCGCCCGCGGAGGCCGTTGTGCTGGCGGACCGGGTGCTGCTGGCGGACCTTGTGCGCAATCTGGCGCTGAATGCATGGCACGCCGGGCCGCAGGACGGCGCGGTCCACCTGCGCTGCACCGACGCGGGCGAATGCTGGCGGCTGACCGTGCAGGACACGGGCTGCGGTATCCCGGCGGAGGCGCTGCCTCACCTGACCGAGCCGTTCTACCGCGTGGATAAGGCCCGCGCTCGGGCCAACGGCGGCAGCGGCGTGGGGCTGGCGCTCTGCGCACAAATTGCAGAGGCATTCGGCACGCAGATGACCTTTGCAAGCCGTGTGGGCGAGGGCACGACAGTGACGATTTTATTGCAGAAGGAGGCAGAGCATGAAGAAGCAGCGCAGCAACAATAAATTTTTAAAAATTGCCGCGGTAAGCCTGGCTCTGCTGGCACTGCCGCCGCTGGCCGTGTACGGGCAGACGGTGCGCTACCGTGCGGCCCAGCCGCGGCCCGCCCTGCCCGGCGTGATGAGCGACGAGATACGCCTGGACCCCGTGGCCGGGGCACTCTACCGTTACGGCGTGCAGGGCGGCATCAATCGGGCGGACAGCTATTGGTCCGACAATGTCTTTACCGTACTGCGCGGCAAGCTGAAGCAGGCCGCCGCGCGGGGCCTTCTCAGCCGGGAGCAGCTTGACTACCTGCTGGACCGCGTGGCCGAGGGCGAGGCCCACGCCGGGCCGGTGCAGCCGGAAAACGGCAGCGTGCAGGTCCAGTGCTACGGGTGCAGCTACACGGGCAATATCCAGACTGTGAGCTTCCGGATGTACACGGTGAACGCCTACAAGGTGACGGAAAGCGGCGAGATGTACAGTATCGACGATGAGACGAGCATCGAGCTGATGTATCTGCCCGGTAACGGCGCGTTTTTGCAGGTCGGCGTCCTTGACAACCGACTGCCCGCGGCAGAGAGTACACCGGAGGAGCAGGTGCAGGCGTTTTTGACCCAGCTGGACACAACGCTGGACGGCAGCTGGGAGCAGACCACCACGGAGGACGGGCTGGAATATAAGCATTCCTCCGGTGTGCTGCGGGTCGTGCGCTATGCCCCGGACGAGGTCGATTTCGCTCTGTGTGTCACGCTGGACCCGGACGTCTACGGCGGCCTGGACACGCTGAGCAATGTGGTCATCGGCCCCGATGGGACGATCTACACGCCGGGCGGGGAATATGGAACTTTTTGAAAAGGAAGAAAAGCGCCCTGCACGGTAAAAAAGTGCAGGGCGCTTTGCGGTTTCAGTTGGCGCTGTTCAGGCGGTAGCCGACCTTGTAGACGGTCTGGATGTCGTTTTGCAGGCCGAGCTTGCGGCGCAGGCGGTTGATATGTACGTCCACGGTGCGGCTCTCGCCGATAAAGGCGTAGCCCCAGGCAGCCTCGAGCAGCTGGCTGCGGCTTAAAGCTGTGTCGCAGTGGGTCACGAGCACGGCCAGCAGGGCGAACTCCCGCGGGGTCAGCAGCAGCTCATGCCCGGCGCGGGATACGCGGTGGGCGGTAAGGTCAACGGCAAGGTCTTTATACAGAATATCCTGTTTGCGGTTTATGATGGGATTCATAGCGGGGCCTCCTTCCGGCAGGATGGGTTTTTGAAAGGGCGTATTGTCTATTATAACGACAAATGTTTCCGAGTTGTTACAAAATGCGGGAAAATTTGGACGGAATTTTGACATTTGTTTAAAAATAGACGAAAAAGTTGGCGGCTGGGGCGAACGGGCTGGACCCTTCCGGCCATCGCTGCGCTCGGCCACCTCCCCTAAAAGGGGAGGCTTAGCCGCCGGTTTTCCACATTTCAACAAACCCTGTCTATCGTGCTATTTTGTGGGTTTGCACGGGGTTTTCCACAGTTTCAACATGGTTTTCCACATTTCCACAGTGGAAAGATGTCAAAAACCTGTGCAAAATGTGGAGAAAGCCCGCCGAAGCCCGCCGCGGCGGGATTTTTTGCGGTTCGTTCAAAGTTGTTTCACACGCTGTTCATTTTTTGGGAGCATGCTATAATAGTTACAAAAGATAAGGAGGAGGCATTCCCTATGAAAGAGACGACACAGCCGCCGAAGGACCCCAAAAAGAAACTTTGGATCGGCTACGCGGTCATTCTGGCCATCGTCATTTTAAGCAATGTTTTCCTGTTCCCGGCTTTGATGCAGGCGAGCGTGAAAAGCGTGAACTACAGCACCTTCCTGCAAATGCTGGAGAGCAAGGAGCTGGCCACCGTCCAGATCGAAGATCAGCAGATCTACTTTGTGGACAAGAACGACAATTCCTACAAAACCAACGCCATTGCGCAGGACAACAACCTCGTCACCCGGCTGGAGGATGCGGGGGTGGAGTTCGGCACGGTTTATCAGTCGCCCACGATCTGGGATTCGCTGCTGAACCTGCTGATCTCGTTCCTGCCGATGATCATCCTGTTCTGGTTCGTCAACCGCTGGGCGTCCAAAAAGATGCAGGAGATGGGCGGTGCCGGCGGCAACGCCATGCTGTTCGGCGGCAAGTCCGGCGCGAAGCAGTACGTAGTGGACGATGAGACCGGCATCAAATTCAACGATGTAGCGGGCGAGGACGAGGCCAAGGAGAGCCTGCAGGAAATTGTAGACTTCCTGAACAACCCCAAAAAGTATGAGGAGATCGGCGCGAAGATGCCCAAGGGCGTGCTGCTCGTCGGCCCTCCGGGCACCGGCAAAACGCTGCTGGCCCGCGCCGTGGCCGGTGAGGCCGGTGTGCCGTTCTTCTCCATCGCCGGCAGTGAGTTTGTGGAGATGTTCGTCGGCATGGGCGCGTCCAAGGTGCGCGACCTGTTCAAGCAGGCGGGTGAAAAAGCGCCCTGCATCGTCTTTATTGATGAGATCGATACGATCGGCAAGAAGCGTGACGGCGGCTCCAACCTTGGCGGCAACGACGAGCGCGAGCAGACGCTGAACCAGCTGCTGACCGAGATGGACGGCTTTGACGCCACGAAGGGCGTCGTCATCCTGGCGGCGACGAACCGCCCGGAATCCCTGGACCCTGCGTTGACCCGCCCGGGCCGTTTTGACCGCCGCGTGCCCGTCGAGCTGCCCGATCTGAAGGGGCGCGAGAGCATCCTGCGCCTGCACGCTAAGAAAGTCAAGCTCGGCCCCGACTGTGACTTTGGTGTTGTGGCCCGCATGACGCCCGGTGCGTCCGGCGCCGAGCTGGCTAACATCGTGAACGAGGCCGCGCTCTGCGCTGTGCGCCATCGCCGCAAGGCCGTGACCCAGTTCGACCTGCAGGAGGCCGTGGACACGATCCTGGCCGGTGCGCAGAAGAAGAACAAGATTCTCAACAATAAGGAAAAGTGCATCGTCTCCTACCATGAGGTCGGCCACGCGCTGGTGGCGGCCTTGCAGACGAACAGCGCCCCCGTGCAGAAAATTACCATTGTGCCGCGCACGTCCGGTGCGCTGGGCTTCACCATGCAGGTGGAGGACGGCGACCACACGCTGATGACGAAAGAGGAGATCCTGAACAAGATCGCGACGCTGACCGGCGGACGTGCGGCGGAGGAGCTGATCTTCCACTCCATCACGACGGGCGCGTCGAACGATATTGAGCAGGCCACCAAGCTGGCCCGCGCACTGGTCACCCGCTACGGCATGACCGAGGATTTCGACATGGTCGCGCTGGAGACTGTGAACAACGCCTACCTGGGCGGCGACGCGAGCCTGGCCTGCAGCGAGCAGACGGCGGCTCAGGTCGATGCCAAGGTCGTGGAGATCGTGCAGGCCGAGCACAAGAAGGCCTACCAGATGTTGGCCGACAACAAGCGCAAGCTGGACGAAATTGCCCAGTATCTGTACGAAAAAGAGACGATCTCCGGCGAGGAGTTTATGCGCATTTTGAACGCACAGCCGCAGTTACCGGCGGGGCCTTCGGCAGATTCCACAAATCAGGCGCAATAAATTTGTGCGGTTGTTGCTGGTTTGCCCCTTGACGGAACCGCTGTGGGCTTGTATGATAAGAACACAAAACTTCCCAGTGAGAGGGGGAAAACGGAATGACCTTTGAAGAATTGCAGGATCTGCTGGCAGAGCAGTTCAGCTGCGACACGGGCGATTTGAGCCGCGGCACAGCGCTGGCTGACCTGGGCGCCGACCATGAGGATATGATCGAGCTGGCGTGGGCACTGGGCGAGGCAATCGGCGAGGAGATCGACGAGAGTGAGCTGAGCGAGGATTTCACCATCGGTGAGCTGTGGCGTTTTGTGCGTGACAAGGAAGAAAACGCACAGGAGTAAAACAAACGAAGGGCCTGCCTTTTGGGGCAGGCCTTTTTGGTATGCAAGCAAGATGGTAGGGGCCGGGCATGCCCGGCCCGCGGCATAACGGTAAAATGCCGCCCATGGGAAAGTGCAGGGCCGGGCATGCCCGGCCCCTACAGGACGGGCGATACGGAAAGCGGGAATCATGAAAAACACAAAAACTAAGCGCATGCTGGCGGTGGCGACGCTGCTGGCCGTGGGGCTGGCGCTGATGCTCTACTACGCGGCACACAAGCAGGGCTACCATGTGGACGAGCTGTACACCTATGAGCTGGCAAACTATCCCGGCGGGTTCTACGCGCTGGAGGACGGCTATATGGACGGCTGGCACGACGGCAGCTTTTACAGCGCGGTCCTGAAGCCGGGCCGCCTGTTTGACTATACCATCCCGTGGAACAACCAGAAGATCGATGTCCACCCGCCGCTCTACTATTGCCTGATCTATACGGCGGAGTCGCTGTTCCCGCAGCTGGGTCTGCCGTGGGTGGGGCTGCTGCCGAACTTTGTCTGCATCCTGGCGGGCGCGGCGGTGCTGTACTGCACGGCGAAGCGGCTGATCGGGCGGTTCTGGCCCGCGTGGACGGCGGCGGCCTGCTGGCTGCTCTGCGTCGGTGTGCAGGGCATGGCGGTGTTCACCCGGATGTACAGCCTGATGATGCTGGATGGCATCGTGCTTTTGTACTGCCATGTGGTTTTGTGGCAGGCGCTGCAGGCGGGGCAAAAGCCGCCGCGGGCGGTCTGGCCGGGTCTGTTTGCGGTCACAATGGCCGGGGCGCTGACGCAGTATTTCTTTTTGGTGTTCTGCTTTTTCGTCTGCGGGCTGTTCGGCATCTGGCTGCTGGCGACGCGGCGGTTCAAGACGGCGGGCGGCTATGTGATCGCCGAGTTTGCCGCGCTGGCTGCGGCGTATGCGGCCTTCCCCACGATGAAGGCCCATATCTTCTCCGGCTCCCGCGGAAAAGAGGCGTTTGCGAGCGTCTTTGACCTGTCCGCGCTGGCGGAGTGGGGCAGGAGCATCGGCACGGTGGTGCAGCTGCTGGCGGCCCAGTTCGGCGGGCTCTGGCTGTGGGCCGTGGTTGTGGCTGCTGCGGCGGTGGTGCTGTGGCGGCGCGGCTGCCGTTTGCGCGGCAAGGGCCTGTTTGCCGCCGGGCTGCTGCTGGCGTCGGCGGGGTACGTGACGCTGATCGATAAGGCCGCGCCGTTTGAGGCGGACCGCTACTATGTGGTGATCTACGCCGCTGTGGTCCTGGCTGTGGCTGTGGTGCTGGCCAAGCTGGCCCCGAAGCATGAGACCCTGCTGCTGCTGGCACTGGTGCCGATCCTTGCGGCGCACCGGACCGACCCCAACGCCTACCTGTATGAGGACGCCGCCCCGCGCAAGGCTGCGCTGGCCGACACCGAGAGGCTGGGGG
>ULQN01005182.1_pt1 | contig 15551 bp, 18 predicted proteins | sample 1954491 | NCBI WGS metagenome assembly ULQN01 (sample SAMEA4835656, study PRJEB28245) | human gut metagenome | biome: gut microbiome; material: fecal sample | place: Denmark | collected 2008
CCGCAAGACTATCTGCCATATTCGCAATTCCTACTTGTAATCCAGAAATAAAGTCATAAACAGCGCCACCTTCTTTAATCGTTTTTCCTCGACCAATGCAATCTTCTGTTAAGGCAGAACATAAAACATCTGGTACATCTCTTTCAAGGGCTAAGTCAATGGCATTTTCCACAATGACCGACATACGTGTTAAATAGCGCATCCCTTTTTCAATGGCTTTAAAAAGTTCATCATAAGATGTCATATCTTTAAAGTATCCACTACCTTCAAAGAAACGTTTCCCCGACGTCATATCTACCCCATCATTCATTGCCATTAATAAAATACGTGGGAAGTTCATATAAGACATTCCAGTACAACGATAGCCCCATTTACCAGGAACCGCTGTTTCAACACAACCAATAGCTGAATAATTATACGCATCTTCTTCTTTAACGCCTTTTTCAATAAAGGATGGAATAATGATTTCATCATTATTGAAAGCTGGCATTCCTGTTCCAAGTTTCATAACTTCAATGGCTTCATCTAAAAATGCTTTTGGCATATTTTTGTGATAACGCACCGTTAAGTTTGGTTGAGGTAAACGTGTTTGCGCTACTGATCTTAAAACAAGATAAGAAAGTTCATTTGTCGCATCTTTTTTATCAGGTGTTTGTCCACCAATAGTTACATTTTGATACATTGGACTTCCGGCACTTGAAAAAGTATGAGCTTGTGAACGTACTTTATTAATTGTAAGTGTTTTGATCCATAAGTTATCTAATAATTCAACAGCTTGTTCTTCTGTTATATTATTAAGATCTTTATCATGTTTATAATAAGGATAAAGGTATTGATCAAAACGTCCATAAGATAAAGAGTGTCCATTTGATTCAATTTGTAGGATCAATTGAATAAACCATGTTGATTGAATCGCTTCATAGAAAGTTTCTGCTTTTTCATAAGGAACTTTCTTACAAACACGTGCAATTTCTTCTAATTCTTCCTTTCGTTTTCCTTCAGCACCTCTAGCAAGTTCTAAAGCAAGTTCACTATAACGATTCGCGAATGTTTTAACCGCTTCAATAACAATTAAAACAGCTTTATAAAATTGATATTTATCAATATTTTCAGGAATACATAAATCAAGACTTTCTTTTAAATCTTTAACACGCTCTTCATATCCTTTTAAACCTTTTTGTAAAACTTGTTGATAATCAACCGCTAAATGAGCATCTCCAGAATTAAGTTTTCCTTCCATTCCAAAGAAACCAGTTTCCATATAAACACTCACTTCATCTGGAAGTAAAGCGCCTCCTTTACTTCTTAAATTATTATTTTCCCAAAATGGAGCAATGGATCTTAATTCTTCTTTTGTTTCTTCTGTAATATAGAAAACATCCCCATCTCTTTTTTCAAATAAATCAAGTTCATTCATCACAAATTCCATCGTATACTCTGGAAAGATGGGAGCATCTCTATTTGAAGAAGCTTGATTCCCAACAATCAAAGTATCTTCTTCAATATAAATAGGCATCTTTTCTAAGATGTTTTTTAACATATATGCTCTTTTCATAATTGGTGGTTCATTTAAATGTTCTTTATAAGCTTCTGTCGCAAGTAGCGCTCTTTTAGCACAGATATAAGGCTTTTTATCTAAGACTTCTTCTCTAAAATGATTCATTCTTGGTGTAAGTTCACCAAAGTGTTCACTGTTCTTCATTTTTCTTTCCTCAACTTTCATTCGTAAGTTTTTATTCTTTCTTTTGCAACTAAATTATATAACAAGTAAAAAATAAATCAATAACAATTTCATAAATAATACATTTTGGTTTCATTTGAAACTTATAAAAAGATATGTTAGGATAAAAGCAAGGAGAAAGACTATGGAAAAAGGATTAATATTTAATATACAAAAATTTAGTATTCATGATGGTCCTGGTATTCGAACGACCGTTTTCTTTAAAGGCTGTCCTTTAAAATGTAAATGGTGTTCTAATCCTGAATCCCAATTACATAAACTACAAATACTTTATGACTTTGAAAAATGTGTTCATTGTAAGAAATGTTTACTTGATTGTCCAAAACAAGCAATTCAAGAAAAAGATAACCACATGATTTTCAATCATGAAAAATGTATTGGCTGTCTACAATGTGTCAACAACTGTCCAGCTAAGGCTTTAAGCCATGAAGGGGATTATAAAGAGATTCAAGAAATTGTGGATATCTGCATGCAAGATATTGATTTTTATGAAGAATCAAATGGTGGAGTGACTATCTCTGGTGGTGAAGGAATGGCACAACCAGAATTTCTAGAAAAACTTGTTTTAGCTCTTAAAGAAAAGAACTTACATGTTGCCATTGAAACAACGGGATATATTCAAAAAGAAATATTTCAAAAATTGGCGCCTTTATTTGATCTTTTACTTTTTGATGTAAAACATTATGATCGACTTCAACATTTTGGAGGTACAGGCGTTTATAATGATTTAATTGTGGAAAATCTTCAATGGGCTATTCAACATCAACTTAATGTTTTACCTCGTATTCCTGTTATTCCTGATTTTAATGATTCTTTAGAGGATGCCAAAGGGATAAGTGAATTATTAAAAGCATCAAATATTCAAAAAGTACAACTTCTTCCTTTTCATCAATTTGGTGAAAAAAAATATGATTTATTAAATAAAGAATATACTTTAAAAACTTATCAAGCTTATCATGAAGAAGATTTAAAAGATTACCAACTAATCTTTTTAGATAAAGGAATTGATTGTTTCTTTTAGATATAAAAAGCTATCTTTTTCTTACAAGATAGCTTTTTATTTTTTATGAAGTTGATTCTTTTTATACGTACTATACAAAATATTTAATACTACTTCAGAATTATCAAAAACACTTTGTTTTTTATTATTCTTTTCTCCATTTAAAATACTTTTACTTTCTAAATTTTTCATCTATACACTCTCTTTTCTATTTAATGGTATCATATTCATTATTTAGAAATAATCATTCTTCATTAAGAGTATATTAAAATTTATTTAAAATATTTGTCATTATTTATTTCACAATTCCACCTTGTATAAATCCTTCATAAACTTTATATGTTTGATAATATATTTCTTCAACACCTTGAAAGAAATCAATTTTTCCTTGTACACGCAACAAATAAAGATACTCTCCTTTTTGATAAAATAAAGGTCCTCTATAAGGCAATTTTTCATCAACTTGTAATAAAACCTCTTTTAAAAAATCACCATTAAAGTTTTTCCCTATAACCCTTCCATAGTAATTCATAGACCAACATGGTTTTTCATCTTTATAAACAATTTCTTGTCCACTAAAATTTTCCGCACCAAAGAAAGAATCAAAATAAGTATAATTATTTTCTTGATATGAATAATCATGGGATTCTTTTCTTGAAGAGTTGATTTTATTTGTTTTATTTGCATACGTTGCCTTTTTGGCTTTTACAAGAAAGTGTGCAAGTTCACTTATTTCAATTTTATGAGTTTCTAATGTTAAACAATCATCTTCTTTAACTAAAGAGTCTATTGAAACATCAAAAAGATTTGAAAGTTTTATTAAATATTCAACATTTGGATAAATAATCCCTGCTTCCCATTTTGTAATTGTTTGTCTTGAAACATTTAATTGATAGGCTAGTTCTTCTTGAGTAAGCATGTTTTTCTTTCGATAATATATTATCTTTTCATTAAGCATTGTTATCACCTCCTAGAAAAATTATAACATTCTTACTTCTTATCACCAGCAACTTTACTTTACATTTTTGCTACAAAAAAATCCTAAGTAAACCTTAGGATCAAACTTTTTCAACTTGAATATGTTTTTCTTTAAAGTACTCCTCTATCTCTTGAGGAATTCCTTGATCAGTATAAATACATGTCACTTGTTTTAAATCAATAAGACTTGATATACCTTTTTGATGAAACTTGTCCGATTCAGTAACAATCATGACCTTACTTGCTTGCCTTGCCATATCTTTAACTGCTTCACAACGCATATAATCATTCCCCGTAAAACCTGTTTCAACACTAAAACCATCTGTCCCAATAAAAAGTTTATCTACAAAAAATGATTCTGCACATTTTCTCATCATTGGTCCTACCATTACTTGGGATTCATGTTGATATTCACCACCTAATAAAATAATTTTAATAGCTGTATGTTTACGAATATAATCCGCAATAAAAGCAGAATTGGTAATGAGGGTAACATCTTTTTTTGTTTTCGCAATTTCTAAAGCAACAAGTGCACAACATGAACCTGATTCAATCATAATCGTTTCTCCGTGTTGAATAGATTCTACTGCTTTTTTAGCTACTTCTTGTTTTTGTTCATAATGATAAGCAAGACGAATATTCATATCATCACTTTTATTAAGAGTGGCATAACCATGTTCTCTTACTAACATTCCACTTTCGGCAAGAGCATCTAAGTCTTTACGAATGGTTACTTGGGAAACACCTAAAAGCTCAGATAATTTTGTAACTTCTATTTTTTTATTTTGTGTCAGTAATTCTAATATTTGTGTTTGTCTTTTATTCATAAAATACTCCTTTCATTTATAATAAAATATACTTTTATTTGAAAGTAACTATTTTATTAAAAAAGAGGCATTGCCTCTTAGTTATTATAATCATCTTCGATTGTACTATCAACATCATCTTCTACTTCTTCAGATTCTTCATCTTCATCAGTATAGATATCATTCATGTCAATGTGTACTTCATCAAATTTATGACGAGAACGTAAATCCCAGTTATTTTCACCAACTGTAATAAAACGTCCGTCTAAAGTGATGTTTGTATAGAATAAAGATTCTTTTTCATTTTTTTCTTCTTCATCAAAACCTTTAACTTCACTTACTTCTTGCCATAATTTATAGAAGTTTACAGCTTTTTTCTTTTTAGACATTAATCCATAAGCGACATCAACCATTGATCTATTTTTATCCATCTTAATCTCTCCTTACATTTTTTCAGGTGCTTCAACACCAATTAAGTTTAAAGCATTTTTTAAAGTAATACGTGTTGCTTCTACTAAAGCTAAACGTTGCATTGATAATTCAACATTTTCTTTATCTATTACATAACAATCATTATAGAAACTATGGAATAATTGTGCAAGTCTTTGAATGTAATTTGCGATTTTATGTGGACTTCTTGATTTTGCACTATCCGCAATTTCATTTCTAAATTCATTAATGTGTTTTAATAAAGCCATTTCTTTATCATTTACAAGTAATTCAAAATGATCTGCAATTGTAATATCATTTTCTTTTGCTTGTCTTAAAATAGAACACATTCTTGCATGAGCATATTGTGCATAATAAACAGGGTTATCATTTGATTTTGATTTAGCAAGTGTCAGATCAAAATCATAAGGTGTATTGGCTGCTTTTGCGGCAAAGAAGTAACGTGTTGCATCAACACCAATATCATCAATTAAATCTTTGATTGTTATGGCATTTCCTGTACGCTTAGACATTTTAACAACTTCACCATTTTCCATCATTCTTACCATTTGTAGAATATCAATATTTAATTGATCACTATTATAACCTAAAGCTTGAATTGCGGCTTTCATACGGTTGATATAACCATGATGATCTGCTCCTAATAAATCTACTAAATACTCATAACCTCTATCTAATTTATTTAAATGATAAGCAATATCTGGTGTTAAATACGTATAGCTTCCATCAGATTTAATTAAAACACGGTCTTTATCATCACCAAATTCAGTTGATTTGAACCATAAAGCACCATCTTGTTCATAAGTAAATCCTTTTTCTTTTAATTTTTCAATTGTAGGAACTACTTTATTTTCTTCATATAAAGAAGTTTCAGAGAACCAAACGTCAAACTTAACTCTAAATTCAGCTAAAATATCTTTAATTTTTTGTAATTCAAATTTAGTTCCTTCTTTTCTAAAGAACGCAATCATTTCATCGTGATCAGCATTTAAATATTTATCGCCAATTTCTTCTTTAATTTTAACAGCGATATCTTTAATATCTTGACCATGATAACCATCTTCAGGTAATTCAAAATCTAAACCAAAAGCTTCTCTATATCTTGCATATAAAGATAAAGCTAAGTTATAAATTTGATTTCCTGCATCATTAATATAATATTCTCTTGTAACATCATATCCCGCAGCAGACATAATACGACAAATACTATCTCCTACTGCTGCCCCTTTAGCATGTCCTAAATGAAGATCTCCTGTTGGATTGGCAGAAACGAATTCAACATTATATTTAATTCCTTTACCAGCATCACTTTTTCCATAATCATCTTTTTCTTCTAATACTTCTTTAATAATAGAAGTTAAAGCATCTTTCTTCATAAACATGTTAATAAATCCAGGACCCGCAATTTCAATAGAATCAATATTCGCTTCTTTTTTATCAATTGCTTCAATTAATTCTTCAGCAATCATTCTTGGATTCTTTCTAAGTAATCTTGTAAGTTGCATAGCGATATTTGTTGAATAATCACCATGACTCTTTTCTTTTGGTATTTCTATTGTGATTTGATCTATTTCATAATCTTCTACGAAATTACATTTGATCATCGCTTTTTTCAACGCTTCTTTTAATGCAATTTCAATTTTATTTACAGCCATTTTTTACCTCCTTAAAAAAGATATTTAATCGTTTATACGTTACCATTAAGAGTGTATAAAGTCAATGTTTTTTAACTAAAGTAATGGCGCAATTACACGTAAAATTGCTTCAAACCATCCCATAAATTTACCAGTGATGACTTCTTCTAAAGTCACCTCATGACAAACTTCTTCCGTCTTTAAAAAATCTTCTTTAATATCTTTTAATATTTTACTTTTATAAATATAGATTCCATTTTCAAAATGAAGATATAAACTACGATAATCTAAGTTTATTGTACCTACTGTTGCACATTTATCATCGACTAAAAAGTTTTTAGCGTGAATAAATCCAGGTGTATATTCATAAATACGAATCCCATGTTTCATCAATGTTTGATAATAAGAACGTGTAACCCTAAAAACAAGTTTTTTATCAGGAATACCTGGTGTAATAATTCGTACATCAACCCCTCTTTTAGAAGCATTGATTAATGCTGTTTGTAAGTTATCATCTAAAATAAGATAAGGGGTTGTAATATATAAATAGTCATGGGATTGATTAATCATATTTAAATATACATTTTCACCAACACTTTCATCATCTAAAGGAGAATCTCCATAAGGAACAACAAATCCATCATTTTCCTTGTTTTCTTCATGAACATAATATTTTTCATAATCCTCTTCACTATTTTTAGCGACATTCCACGATTCTAAAAACATCCTCGTTAAAGAATTGACGGCTTCTCCACGAATCATAAGCCCTGAATCTTTCCAATGTCCGTATTTAACTCTTTGGTTAATATATTCATCTGCTAAGTTAAATCCTCCGCTAAAACCAATTTTTCCATCAACGACAACAATCTTTTTATGATCACGATTATTCATCGCTAGTGATAAAAAAGGGACAAAAGGATTAAAAGCAACACTTTGTATGCCCATCTTTTCCAGCTGACGATAATAATGACGAGGTAGCATCGTGAGTGAACCTACATCATCATACATAAAACGTACTTCTACACCTTCTTGAACTTTTTGTTTTAAGATATCTAAAACACTCGTTAACATCTTTCCTTCATCAACAATAAAGAATTGCATAAATATAAATTTCTTCGCATTTCTTAAAGCTTCTAATAAGGGTTCATAAGCTTCATCCCCTAGCGAAAAATATTTTACTCCTTGCCCATAATAAGTTGGATATCTTTGTTGATGCAAATAATTCATTTGTCCTCTAACAAAGGGATCTTCTACTTTTTCAATGATATTATTTTCAATAATACGTTGATTTTTTATTTGTTTTAAAAAAGCAAGTTGTAATCTTTGACTTGGTTTTTTATCTCCTAAAAACAAATAAAGAACACCACCAACAAAAGGAACAGCCGCAATTAAAACAAGCCAAGTAATCTTATAAGCACTGGCATCATCTTTATTAATAATATATAGAGCTGCCAAAATACTTATTAACTTAAATAAATAAACTAAAAATCTTGATGATCTATGTATTGTTAGAAAGGCAATAAATACAACAATTAATTGCGCTAAAATCAATAACCCCGAAAACAAGATTTTATTCATTAATAACTTTTTAGATTGCTTCATTTTCTTCTCCATAAAAATCATATTTCATCATAAGGTAAACTTCACTTAATTGTTGATGTCCATCACTTAAAATATACTTTACTTTTAAATAACGATCATGTTCCATTGTAATAAGTTCTGTAAAAAGTTCAATCATTCCATATTCTGTATGATAATGATTTCCAATTTTACGATGATGTGAAAGATTAAGTAACGAAGGACCATTGACTAATGTCATTTCATTTCCTTTTAAAACAATTTCTATTTTTTGATTATTGTTATAAAAGACAAATCTTTCTTTATCAAAACCTTTTTCATAAGTTCCATCACTTTTAAATTGAACTGTTTCATGATGATCATCGTATTTAAAAATACTTTTATAATTTACTTTTATTTTCTTTTTCATTCTATCACCGTGCATATTATACCATAAAATGGAAAGAATAAAATCGGTGATACTATGATACGTTTTATAAAGAGAATTGTTTATTGTTTTGTTGGTTTATTAACTTTTTTATTGTTGATGTACCTTGTTGCTTTTTGCGTTGGTGAACCTGAATTAAATAAAGATCGTTACATAAAACTTTATGATGATCAAAATGAAATCTTTTATCAAAGTATTAATAACTATAGTGGACAATATGTTTCTTTAGAAAACGTTAATCCTTATTTTTTAAAGGCCATTGTTTCTATTGAAGATAAACGTTTCTATCAACATCATGGTTTTGATTATGTCGGAATTTCCCGGGCAATAAAAACAAATGTCATAAAAAGGAAAAATTCCCAAGGGGCAAGTACCATTACCCAACAATATGCCCGACTTCTCTACCTTACTAATGAAAAAACCTGGTCTCGTAAAGTTAAAGAAGCTTTCTTTACTTTACAATTAGAAACTCATTTATCAAAAGACAAAATATTAGAGGGGTATGTCAATAATGTTTACTTTGGTCATGGTATTTATGGTATCGAAAATGCTGCTCAATATTTTTATAAGAAAAAAGCTAGCGAACTTACTTTAAATGAAGCAAGTATGTTAGCAGGTGTCGTTAATGGTCCCCAATATTATTCTCCTTTACTCCATGAAAGAAAAGCGAAACAACGGCAAGCACTTGTATTAAATGCAATGTATGAAAATCATGTGATTACTAAAAGTGTTTTAGAAGCCACCAAAAAACAAACGCTTAATCTCGCCAAAGAACATTCTCTTAATGAAAACATGTCAACTTATTATTACAAGGATACTGTTTTACAAGAACTTGAAAATTTAGGGTATTATAATAATCAATACTTAAATAAAGGTTTAAATATTTATACTTCTTTTCATCAAGAATACCAAGATACTTTAAATCAATTGATTAAAGAAAAAGATATTCAAACTGATCTCCAATGTGCCTTTACAGTAGTAAACCCTAAAACAAGTCAACTTCAAGCTTTACTTGGTGGAAAAGATTATTCTAAATCTCAATACAATCGTGCCCTACATGCCAATCGTCAAATTGGCAGTACTATGAAACCTTTACTTTATTATCTTGCTTTAGAAAATGGTTTTAATCCCACAACTTCTTTTCTATGTGAACCAACAACCTTTAAATTAGAAAATCAAACAACTTATTCACCCTCTAACTTTCATAAAAAGTATGCTTATAAAGATATCACTTTAGCACAAGCTATTGCGGTAAGTGATAACATTTTTGCTGTTAAAACACATCTTTTCTTAGGTACAGAAAATCTTTATAACTTTTTAAGAAATTATCATATTAAAGCAAAAAACAATGCATCTTTAGCTTTAGGTACTGTTAATACTAATATTTATAATCTTTCTAATATCTATTGTAATATTGCTTCTACAGGAAAATACCAACCCATCTATACAATTGAAAAAATAACAGACCATCAAGGAAAACTTATTTATCAACATAAAAACAAAAGAACACAAACATTAAATAAAGAAAGTTGTCTTATTTTGAGTCAATTATTAACCGGAACCTTTAATAAACAATTTTCTACTTATTTAAGTGCCACTATGTCTAATTATCAAACAAAATACACAGTAGCTTGTAAAACAGGGAGTACTGATTATGATAATTTAATTGTAGCTTATAATCCTAATATCTTAATTACTGGTTGGGTTGGTTATGATGATAATCGTAAAATGGAACAAAGTGAGGAGAAAGTAATTACGAAAGATGTGACCATTTCTTTTTTAAACAAACATATAAAAAAGGAATCATGGTATTATCCTACTTCTAAATTAAATGCGATTTCTATTAATCCTTTATCTGGTGAATTTGATGAAAATGGTATTGTTTATTGGTTTAGGAAAGGGACACCTTGATATATTTTTCATTATCCTATAAAATAAAGTCTGGTGATGAAAAATGTTTAAAAATTCTTTTTGGGGAATATTAAAAAAAGGTGATTGGAACAACGAAAATGAGGATCAAGTTTTTGAACCTATTTTACAATTTTTAATAGATCATAATGATAAATATATTTTTGATTTTCATGATTTAATGTCTGAATTTCTTTATCAATTAGATCGTAAAGAAATACTAGAACATAGTATTCACCAAAATCAAGTAAGTGACGAAGACTTCTTAAATCAAAGAGCTTATGTTCTAACAAATGGAAATAAGTATTATCATGATATTATTTCTTTAATTAAACCTATGGATGGTGAATTAAAATGTCCAAAACTTTTAACTCTTCCAGCCAAAGCATGGTCATTAAAAAATAAGAAGCCTATTGAAAAATATCCACATACACCAAAATACAATATTAAAACAAAAAGCAATACCAAATATTGGTAGAAAAAAAGAGAACTCGGTTCTCTTTTTTTACGCCTTCTTTCTTAAAGAAACAATACCAGAGAAAGCAAGTAATTCTAATAATACATACATGAATAGATGTGTATCATCTCCTGTTTTTACAGAATCATTTTGCTTAGTATTTGTTTGTTTATTATCTTCAACAATAACTTTACTATTCTTATTAGAAGAAATCTTTGGAGTGTTTTGTTTACGAGAAATGTTAATAGTTAATTCCTCTTTATTTAAAATAATTTCATTATTTTTTGATGAATTGTTTGTATCATTACTTGGTTTAGGATTTGTTGTTACAGTCCCTGTTCCTGGATTGTTTTCTCCTGGGTTTTCGTTTCCATCTTGTGTATTATCACCTGGTTGTTCTGGTGTAGTATTATTATTTTTTATCTTTTGACCATGGTATGGGAACATATGAGATTCACTTCCAGTTAAATTCGAAGATTTTGCAATTTACATCTCCGTTCATATCATGAATGTAAGCCTTTGGTGCAACAATATGTCCAATATGTTTTTGACTCTTTAAAGAAGGTGTAACTTCAGTTGCGTAAGAAAGAACATAAACAGTACTCATTTCATCTCCCCATTCACCTGTCATTGCATTGAAATCACCATTTAAATAAATATAAGGAATTGTTGTTGCGCCTTGGTCATCTGCAATAAATAGTGTGTCTTTATTTTCAAAATCACTATCCATTAAATCGATTCTAGCAATATTCTTTAATACATCATTTTCAAACTGATAAGAATAACCACTTTTTAATTTCAAAGCAATCGTAGAACATTCATTTGTCATTTCCCAATAATTTGTTTCAAAAGAATTTACTTTTTCATTCCATGGATTCAATGCTTTTGCTTCTAACAAATCATGATAAGTAATTTGAATTTCTCCTTGGTATGTTTTAGCTTCAGCTGTTATTTCATCAAACGCTTTATCATTGTTTTTTTAAATATAAAAAAATAGAGAAGAATTTCTTCTTCTCTACATGACACCATATCCAGCTTGTTGTATAGCGCTTATAATTTTTTGATCATCCACTTCACGATCATAAACGACATGTGCTTCTTCTTTTTTTAAGTTTACTTGAGCACTAACACCTTCAACTGCATTGATTGCTTTAGTGACATTAGCCACACAATGTTGACATGTCATTCCTTTAATTTTAAATACATTTTCTTTAATAATTGGATTGTCTAATTTTTTATCCTCTAATGCTTGATAGATTTCTCCACCACCGCCACAACAAGAACTTTCACCTTTCATGTGCTTTCTTGTTGATTTTAAAGCAATTAAAACAATCACAACTAATACAAGAACGATAATAACATCAGCCACGATTACCTCCTGTTATTTTCTTTTCTTTTTTATTTTTTGAACAAGTGTGTAAATAGAAACACCTATCAAATAAATAACAAGTACTCCTAAAAACATATAGAAAGTTGAACCACTAACATTACCCATGATTATGTCCCTCTTTCATTTTCTTTTGATCTTTATAATATTCTTCTAAAGGAGATGAACATTGGCTACACCCTGCACAAATACCACTACACTTATGTCCATCTTTCTTTTTAAAGAAATGTGTATAGATAACCCATGCACAATAGGCAACAATTAATAAAATAATAATCACATTAGCCATAATAATACCTCCTTTAATTTATAAAAATCCAGAGTAACTCCGGATTTTATTATGCTTCAACTGATCTTGTAGAATAAACTTTTTGATCTTTATATGGATCAGGTCTAAACAACATGTATAACATGAATGCAAGAACAACGAAGGCAACAACTGTCCAGAATCCAAATGTTCCATATAATACTAATGAACCAATTTGATATACCATTAATGAAACAGCGTAAGCAAATACGTTTTGGAATAGAATTGCAAACCAGAACCATTTTCTATCATTTAATTCGTTAGCCATTGTTGAAATAGCAGCTAAACATGGTGAATCTAATAGGTTAAAGATCAAGAATGATAATGCAGCCATTGCAGTTGGGAACCATTGAGCTACACCAGCAGCAACGTTAACAGCATCTTCTGTATCACCAGAAACGTTAGCTAATACACCCATTGTAGAAACGATTGCTTCTTTAGCTGAAAATCCAGTTAATGATGAAGCAACTGATTGCCAGTTACCAAATCCAAGTGGAGCAAAGATTGGAGCAATAACATTACCAATAACAGCGATTAAACTATTAGCAGTATCTTCTACCATACCAAATGATCCACCTTCAAATCCGAATGTAGATAAGAACCAAATAACGATACAAGCAACAACTAAGATTGTACCAGCTTTAATTAAGAATGCTTTTAATCTTTCCCATACGTGTAATAATACAGTTTTAACACTAGGAATATGATATTCTGGTAATTCCATTACGAATGGAGCAGGTTTACCAGAGAATGGTTTTGTTTTCTTTAAGATAATAGCAGAAACTAATACAGCAACAATACCTAAGAAATACATTGCAGGAGCAATCATTCCTCCAGCTTCCCATCCAGCAACTTTACCAGCCATAACTCCACCTAATAAAGCGATAACAGGTAATTTTGCACCACAAGGAATAAATGTAGCAGTCATAATAGTTAAACGTCTATCATTATCTTGTTCGATTGTTTTAGATGCCATAATAGCTGGAACCCCACAACCAGAACCAATTAATAATGGAATAAAGCTTTTTCCAGATAAACCGAAATATCTAAATACTCTATCCATGACGAATGCAATACGAACCATGTAACCACAATCTTCTAAGATTGATAAGAATAAGAATAAGATTGCCATTTGAGGTGCAAATCCGATAACGGCACCAACACCACCGATGATACCATCAACGATAACAGCAGATAATAAACCACTTGCTCCAACTGAACTTAAGAATCCAGATACAGCATCTTGAATAGCTACAACAAAGACATCATTTGTCCAGTCAGTAACGAATGTCCCAACAGTTGTAACTGAAATATAGTAAACAATATACATGATTAATAAGAAAATAGGAATTCCTAAGAATCTGTTTGTTACAATTTTATCAATTTTGTCAGAAATTGTTAATTTTTCTTTTGGTTTTTCAACAGTTGTTGAAATTATTTTTTGAATATAAGTATAACGACCATCAGTAACAATACTTTCCATATCGTCATCTAATTCAGTTTCTAAATCTTTTCTTAATGCATCAATAGTAGTTTTAGTTTGAGCATCTAAAACAATATGATTCATTACTTTTTCATCATTTTCTAAAACTTTAACAGCATACCATCTTTTTTTGTTAGTAGCAATTGTTTCAGATAAAGCAGGAACAACAGTATCAATTGCTTCTTCAAGTTTTTCACTGAAAATAGCTCCTGGTAATTGATGTTCACCTTGTTTAGCAACTTTAACAGCTTCAGCAATTAATTCTTTTAAACCTGTTCCTTTTAAAGCAGAAGTTTCAATAATAGGACATCCTAATACCATTGATAAACGTTTTGTGTCAATTTTTAAACCTCTTTTTTCAATTAAGTCTGCCATATTTAAAGCAACAACTACTGGAACCCCAGTTTCAATTAATTGAGTTGTTAAATATAAGTTTCTTTCAATATTAGTGGCGTCAACTAAGTCAATAATGACATCTGGATCTTCATTTAAAAGAAAATCACGGCTGACAACTTCTTCTAATGTATAAGGAGATAAAGAATAAATACCTGGTAAGTCAACAACAGTAATATTATCTTCTTTGTTTCCTTTTACTTTTACTTTTCCTTCCTTCTTTTCTACAGTAACACCTGGCCAGTTACCAACATATTGATTAGCACCTGTTAATGCGTTAAACATTGTTGTTTTACCACAGTTAGGGTTACCTGCAAGCGCAAATTTAATATTCATTTTTAACTTTCCCCCTCCGTTATTCAACTTCAACACATTGTGCATCGTTTTTTCTAACTGATAATTCATAACCTCTTACAGTAATTTCAACAGGATCTCCAAGAGGAGCAACTTTTCTAATATATAATTCTACCCCTTTAGTGATACCCATATCCATAATACGTCTTTTGTAAGCTCCATCACCTTCAATTTTCTTAACAGTGACAGTGCTACCAACTTCTACTTCATTAAGTTTCACAACACTTCCCCCTTTTCTACACCATGATACGTTTTGCCATATCTTCATTAATAGCAACGCGAGAATCCTTGATATTAACAATCACATTTCCCCCGATTGCCGAAACAACAGAAACTTCAGTGCCAACGACAAAACCAAGATTATTTAAAAATCTTCTCGTTTCTTCGTTCCCACCAATTCTTTTGATTTTACCGGTTTCTCCTATGTTTAACATTGTTAACGGCATCTTACTTACCTCCTCAAGAATTCGTCCTCGCTAACCACATTAGGTTGCGCTAATTCGATTAGTATTCGCTAACTATAAGACATAAAATATAGTTAGACTTATCTAACTTCACATAGAATATACTTCATTTTAAAATAGATGTCAACCCTCTTTCAACAATTTGTTAAGACCCAGCGATTTTGTCACCATAAAATTCAGCGAA
>ULQN01046591.1_pt1 | contig 15430 bp, 18 predicted proteins | sample 1954491 | NCBI WGS metagenome assembly ULQN01 (sample SAMEA4835656, study PRJEB28245) | human gut metagenome | biome: gut microbiome; material: fecal sample | place: Denmark | collected 2008
GATCCCACTGCCTCACGGACTTCCTCTTCCGTGACGGTAACAGGTTTCTCAGAAAGAACAGCTCCGGTCATGTCCTGGGTATCTGTGGAAACTCCCAGCCTTAAAACCGCCTCATATGTTTTTTCTTTTTCTGTAAGAAGCTCCACCAGCCGGGTCCCCTTGCCCAGTGCAACAGGAAGTACTCCCTCTGCTGCCGGATCCAGAGTCCCAGTATGGCCAATCTTTTTCATGTGGAGAATCCCACGCAGCTTTGCAACAACATCATGAGAGGTATAACCTTTTTCCTTTCGGATCACAAGTATTCCGTCCATGATCTTATCTTTACTCCTCTGCAAGCTGTTTTTCAATTTCAGCAGTAAGGTTATTGATCACATCGTACATGGAGCCCTGCATATCACAGCCGGCTGCACGCACATGTCCGCCGCCTCCGAAAAATACGGCAATCTTGCTTACATCCACCTTACCATTGGAACGGAGAGATACCTTAAAGAGCTGCGTCTGCATCTCATAGATAAAGATCGCAACCTCCACACCAGCAGTCAGACGGAGCTGGCTCACGATTCCCTCCAGATCCTTTCCTTCCACACTGTAGAAATCCATCTCCCGTTTTTTCAGATATCCGACCACACACTTACCGCCCTGAAGGAGAATACTCTCTGCCAGGACACGTCCCATGACCTGATTCTGAAGATATGTTTTCTGGTAAAAGGACTCATCGATGATCCTGCTGAAATCAAATCCTGTTTTCATCAGTTCTCCGGCGATCCTCATGGTTTCCGGTGTTGTGGAAGAATACTGGAACACGCCGGTATCATGTGCCATTCCTGTATAAATAGGAACCGCAATAGAACGATCGATCTTGTCTGAATCCAGAAGTCCGTAAAGAACTTCGCTGGCAGAGCTGATCTCGCCTCTTACATGATTGACATCCGCAAATCCGTTATTGCTCACATGATGATCAATGCAGGCTGTCTTTTTTGCTGCATCGAAATATTTCCGAGCAACAGCAAGCCTGTCCAGTGCGCTGACATCACAGGTGATAAAAAGATCATACACCTTATCTTCTTCTGCTTCTGTCTTAACCTCATCCATTCTGTCAATGTAATCAAATACAGGTTTCCGGTCTTCCAGATAAACATCTGCTTCTATATCAGGAAAATATTTCCGGATATAGAGATACAGAGCCATACAGGAACCAATGCAGTCCCCATCCGGACGGATGTGACCGCCAATGCCAACGGTTTTTACATTTTCCAGTATTTCTGAAATGTTTTTCATTTTTTCCACCTATTCCTCTGTTTCCATCCCACTCATTACGTCATTGATCTTCTTTGACATATTTACACCATATTCAATAGACTCATCCAGAACAAAACGGATCTCCGGTGTATTGCGGAGATTCAGTCTTCTGGCCAGTTCTCTCCGAACATAGCCCTCTGCATTCTTTAAGCCCCGGAGGGTGGAATCCTTGGCCTGTTTCTCGCCCAGCACACTGATGTAAGCTTTGCAGGTCTTAAGATCCGGTGCCACCTCAACAGCTGTCACAGAAGTCATCGGATGAATTCTGGGGTCCTTGATCTCGCTGTGTATGATGGTGCTGAGTTCTTTTTGAACTGCACCATTCACACGTGTATTTTTAATGCTGTTTTTTCTCATTACGAATCACTCCTATCTTGGTACCTCTACCATGATATATGCTTCGACTTTATCTTCTTCTTTGACATCATTAAAGTCATTAAATACAAGACCGCACTCATATCCGGCACGAACTTCCTTGACATCATCCTTAAATCTCTTCAGAGATGCAAGCTCACCCTCGAAGATCTGGTCCTCACCTCGTGTGATACGAACCTTACAGTTACGCTGGAATGTACCATCCAGCACATAGCTTCCTGCGATGGTTCCGACACCGGAGGCCTTGAACAGCTGACGAACCTCTGCGTGACCGATAACCTTCTCCTCGAATACAGGATCCAGCATACCCTTCATAGCTGCCTCTACATCCTCGATCGCCTGATAAATGACTTTATAAAGTCGAAGGTCAACGCCCTCCTGCTCAGCAAGCTGTTTTGCTGTAGTATCCGGACGTACATTAAAGCCGATGATGATCGCATTGGATGTTGCAGCAAGGCTGACATCAGACTCATTGATGGCACCTACACCACCATGGATCACCTTAACGATAACTTCCTCGTTGGAAAGCTTGGTAAGACTCTGTTTTACAGCCTCAACAGATCCCTGTACATCGGCCTTGACGATGATCGGAAGCTCCTTAAGATCGCTGGCCTGGATCTGGTCAAACAGGTTATCCAGAGAAAGCTTGCCTTTGGTCTCCTCGAGAAGACGGCTCTTGTTCTCTGTAACGAATGCGCCTGCAAAGTTCTTGGCTTCTTTATCGCTCTCAAAGGACATCAAGATCTCACCTGCATTAGGAACATCACCAAGTCCGAGGATCTCAACCGGAGTAGACGGACCTGCCTCTTTTACACGACGTCCCTTATCATCCATCATTGCACGTACCTTACCATTGCATGCACCTGCGGCAATAAAGTCTCCCACATGAAGAGTACCCTTCTGAACAAGGATGGTAGCAACCGGTCCTTTACCTTTATCAAGCTGAGCCTCAATAACAAGACCTCTTGCCTCACGGTTCGGATTGGCTTTGAGCTCGGAAACCTCAGCAGTAAGAAGAATCATCTCAAGAAGATTCTCAATTCCTTCTCCTGTATGTGCGGATACCGGAACAAAGATGGTGCTTCCGCCCCAGTCCTCAGGAATCAGTTCATACTCGGAAAGCTCCTGTTTTACACGCTCTACATTTGCACTTGGTTTATCGATCTTATTGATGGCAACGATGATCTCAACACCGGCTGCCTTTGCATGGCTGATCGCCTCTACTGTCTGCGGCATTACACCATCGTCTGCGGCAACGACCAGAACTGCGATATCTGTAGCGTTGGCACCACGCATACGCATAGCTGTGAACGCCTCATGTCCCGGTGTATCCAGGAATGTGATCTTCTGACCTTTGATATTTACCACGTAAGCACCGATGTGCTGTGTGATTCCGCCGGCCTCGCCTCTGGTTACGTTTGTATTACGGATGGCATCCAGAAGAGATGTTTTACCATGGTCAACGTGACCCATAACACAGACTACCGGAGGTCTCGGAACCATATCATCCTCATCCTCTTCGTCCTCTTTGAGGAGCTCTGCGATCACATCCACCTTTTCTTCCTTCTCAGCAATGATATCAAAGCCAAGTGCGATCTCCTCTGCCTTTTCAAAGTCGATCTCCTGGTTTACGGTTACCATGACACCTTCCATGAAAAGCTTCTTAACGATCACTGACGGCTGCATCTTCATTGCGTCCGCAAGCTCACGGATAGTAAGCTTCTCCGGAATGGTGATCTCCTTGATCTCCGGTTTCTTCTCTTCCTGCTTCGGCTGTGGATTCGGTTTCTGAAGTGCTTTCGGGATTCTGGAATTCGGTCTGCGTCCGCCCTGATTTGGTCTGCGTCCGCCCTGGGTACCTTTCTCGAATTCTTTCTTCTTGTTCTTATTCTCTCTGTCACGCTCACGCTTGCTGTCCTTGGATGTCTTGGTCAGCTCCGGAGTGAATACAGCATCTGAAGAGCCACCGCTTCTTCTCTGTCCCGGACGCTGTCCGCCGCCCTGGCCACCACGGTTTGCTCCGCTGAAACGGTTGTCTCCGCCTCTTCCGCCTTCGGAACGTCCGCCCTGGCCTCCCTGGCCACGGTTTGCTCCACCGCCGAAACGGTTTCCTCCGTCTCTTCTTCCTTCAAAGCTTCCGCCCTGACCTCCCTGGCCACGGTTTGCTCCACCGCCGAAACGGCTTCCGCCTCTTCCGTCATTCTGACGTGGGCCTCTGTTTCCCTCGCCCTGTCTTGCCGGACGTCCCTCACCATTCTGGGAACGATTTCCGCCAAAACGATTTCCGCCGTCTCTTCTTCCCTCGAAGGTTCTTCCGTCACGATTTCCGTCTCTTCTTCCTTCCGGACGGTTGCCCTGCGGTCTTCCGCCCTGAGTACGATTCTGGCCACTCTGACCGTTTCTCTGCTCACCGGACTCACCGTTTCGTGTGTTTGCTCCTGCGCTTCTCTGACCGCCGTTCTGTGGACGTGCCGGTCCCTTTCTCTCGCCTGCTGCCGGTTTTCTTCTTCCTTTACCGCCATCGCTGGCATTCTGTGCATGAAATACACGGATGATATTTTTTTTCTTTTTCGGTGCTTCAGATTTGTTACCCTCTGTATTCACCGTTGTTGTCTTTTCTTCTGTTTTTGGAGTATCCAATTGTCTATATTGCTCCTTTCCCGATCTGTTGAATTTATCTTTTATCATTTCTATCGTCAAACCTCCTTACAGACGCCTGTATCATGCAGGTTATCTGCCGGATTCTTTTTCCAGCGCCTTCATGATCGCCTTTGCAAAATTTTCGTCCTGCACGGCAAGGCTGGCACGGAATTCTTTGCCCATTGCTCTGCCCAGGCTCTCTTTGTCTGAAAGGAAATATAACGGAACTTCATAATAGGTACACATATTCCGAAATTTCTTTTTTGTGTTTTCGGAGGCATCATCTGCCACCAGTGCCAGGAAACCTTTTCCTGTTTTTACGGATTTCTCTGTGGAAAATTCTCCGCTCACTGTTTTTCCTGCTTTTGTCGCAAGTCCGATGAGTGATAAAACCTTATTGTTTTTCAATTGATCCAAACTCCTTTTTGAGGTTCTGATACACTTCATCCGGAACTGCCATTTTCAAGGAACGCTCCAGGCCATGGTTTTTGATAGCCTTTTCCAGGCATTCCTCTGAGAAACAAAGGTATGCGCCGCGTCCGTTTTTCTTACCTGTAGCGTCCAGGATGATCTCATTCTCTGATGTCCTGAGAACTCGTATCATTTCCTTTTTGCTTTTCATTTCCCTGCAGCCGGTACACTGACGCATGGGAATCTTGGTTCTCGTTTTCATTATTCTTCGGCATCTCCATCTGCTGTTTCTTCAGCTTCTGTTTCTGTCTCTTCTGTATCTTCCTCTGCTTCTTCAAGCTCTTCGGAAACAGCCTCTTCTGTCATTTCTTCCTCTGCTTCCTCGTGTTCCTCATCGTAATCATCGTAGAAGTCACCGGACTCTCTTGCCTGTGTCTCGCTCTTGATGTCGATCTTGAAGCCTGTAAGTCTTGCAGCAAGACGTGCGTTCTGTCCTTCCTTACCGATAGCAAGGGAAAGCTGGTAATCCGGAACTACGACCAGTGCGGTCTTCTCATCCGGGTCAGCCATAACTGCGATAACCTTTGCAGGGCTTAATGCATTCTCGATAAGGATCGCCGGGTTCTCATCCCAGTTGATGATATCGATCTTCTCACCGTGAAGCTCGTTAACAACTGCACCTACACGTGCACCGTTCATACCAACGCATGCTCCCACAGCATCTACATCCGGATCGTTGCTCCATACAGCGATCTTGGTACGGGAGCCTGCCTCACGGGCAATGCTCTTGATCTCAACGGTACCGTCTCTTACCTCTGCAACTTCGGACTCGAAAAGTCTCTTTACAAGACCGGGATGTGTTCTGGAAACCAGGATACGCGGTCCCTTCGGTGTATCCTTAACTTCAAGAATGTAAACTTTTACTCGCTCAGTTGGCTGGAAGGTCTCACCCTTTACCTGTTCGTTCTCTGTAAGTACTGCGTCTGCCTTACCAAGGTTGATGCTGACATTTTTGCCCATTACTCTCTGAACAATACCGGTTACCACTTCTTTTTCGATTCCATAGTACTGATCGTAAAGAACTTTACGCTCTTCCTCACGGATTTTCTGAAGAATGACATTCTTTGCATTCTGGGTTGCGATACGTCCGAATTCCTTGGACTGGATCTCAACCTTCATAACATCACCGATCTCTGCGTTCGTGTTTGTTTTCTGTGCATCCACCAGAGAAATCTCCAGCGCCGGATCCTCCACATGCTCTACAACAGTTCTGTCAGCGTAAACACTGAAGTCACAGGTCTCCGGATCGATCATAACGTGAACGTTATCTGCCTTTCCGAAATGGTTCTTACATGCCTGGATCAGTGACTGCTCAATTGCCTCCAGCAGTGTATCCTTACTGATGTTTTTCTCTTTTTCGAGAACGTCCAGCGCATCTCTTAAATCTCTGCTCATTTTTCTTTTTTCCTCCTGAATTTTACAGATTCGATTCTCTTTTAGAATTCGATCGCGAGACGAATCAGGGCAATATCTTTTTTATCAAAGGTACGTTCTGTGCCGTCTTCATCGATTGTCACACTGTTACTATCATATGCATTTAAAATACCGCAGAATTCTTTCTGTTTCTCGATGGGCCGGTAGGTACGGATCTCCACCAGCTTGCCAAGGCTTCTCTTAAAGTCTTTTTCTTTTTTAAGAGGCCGGTCAAGTCCCGGAGAACTGATCTCCATAATGTAGCTATCCTCGATGAAATCCTGCTCATCCAGTATATCGCTGAATGCACGGCTTACGTCCTCGCAGTCATTGACTGTGATTCCGCCCGGCTTGTCGATATAGCCTCTGAGATACCAGGTTCCGGCTTCCTTGACATACTCCACGTCTACCAGCTCAAAGCCCCTGGACTCCACGATCGGTGTAAGGATCGCCTCTGTCTTCTGTTCATATTCTTCCCGTCTGCTCATGCTTCCCACCTGCCTTTCCTATTTCTGCCTATTTCTGAACAAATTCCTTCTCAGCAAATAGGAGCGGGCTCTCGCCCACTCCTATGCCAACAAGTTCTTAGTTTCGTTCATTGTAACACCAATGTCTGTTAAATGCAAGTATTAATTGCGATTTCCGGTTTTTGTCCCCGCATAGGGAATGTCCCATGTACCACACCGTTTGATTTCCTCTTTGTTATTTCAATTCACGTTCCCGCGTGGGGAACGACCCTTTCAATCTCCACGAATCTCTTTGCGTTGATATTTCAATCCACGTTCCCTCGTGGGGAACGACATCATCAACCAGGCTATCACTATCTTCTACACTCATTTCAATCCACGTTCCTGTGTGGGGAACGACGGCATATTACCAGAATGCAGCTAACTACTTTGCATTTCAATCCACGTTCCCGCGTAGGGAACGACGGCTGGAGCTACAGTGATCGCATATGTGATCGGGATTTCAATCCACATTCCTGCGTAGGGAACGACACGAAATGCGAAAAAAAATTAAGGTCATATCCAGATTTCAATCCACTTTCCCTCGTGGGGAACGACGATAGCAAGCATCCCAGACATTGCTTCTTTTCCATTTCAATCCACGTTCCCTCGTGGGGAACGACTTCCGGATCCGCACGAGATCACCGCAAAGACAGAATTTCAATCCACTTTCCCTCGTGGGGAACGACGGTGTTAGCCCTATTACAAATACCATTTACTATGATCTCAATCCACGTTCCCTCGTGGGGAACGACACATGTACCACAACTTTTCTGCTGACCTGTGATAATTTCAATCCACGTTCCCTCGTGGGGAACGACGGTGGCAGTATACTGTAACTCGTGGAGTAAGCGATTTCAATCCACGTTCCCTCGTGGGGAACGACTATACACCGACATGCAGAAGTTGATTATGTTCAATTTCAATCCACGTTCCCTCGTGGGGAACGACCCGGGATCACGATGACATTCACCAGAGCATTGCCATTTCAATCCACGTTCCCTCGTGGGGAACGACCATGGAGAAACCTCTAAGTTATCCCAATCAGCAGATTTCAATCCACGTTCCCTCGTGGGGAACGACGAGGTCCTTATTTGATCTTCCTTTCCCCTTGCCGATTTCAATCCACGTTCCCTCGTGGGGAACGACCACGGGCAGTATGGATAGATCTCTCTGTCTTTTCTATTTCAATCCACGTTCCCTCGTGGGGAACGACGGCCAGGTGGATTCCTGGCAGCAGTTCTCTGATATTTCAATCCACGTTCCCTCGTGGGGAACGACGAAACAACTACGAAAGGAGCTGGCTATATGTTTATTTCAATCCACGTTCCCTCGTGGGGAACGACAGAGGAAGCGATAGACATCGATGACGATGAGGAAATTTCAATCCACGTTCCCTCGTGGGGAACGACCGTCCCTGGAAAGACGGTCCAGCTGGTATACGATCAATTTCAATCCACGTTCCCTCGTGGGGAACGACCGATTCCCTATGTGGCCAGTGTGACCAATATAGAATTTCAATCCACGTTCCCTCGTGGGGAACGACCCAGACGGATATCACTCTCTGGATCTATATACAGAATTTCAATCCACGTTCCCTCGTGGGGAACGACGATGGTGTTCGCATTGTTGGTGTATGTATCAGCAATTTCAATCCACGTTCCCTCGTGGGGAACGACGGTGTTTCTACGGAAACTGACTATTTAAAAAGTATTTCAATCCACGTTCCCTCGTGGGGAACGACGTATCTGTATATTTCACTATACATATATTCACATATTTCAATCCACGTTCCCTCGTGGGGAACGACGCAGACAGTTCGGATTCGTGCGCCTGTTAAACATATTTCAATCCACGTTCCCTCGTGGGGAACGACATTTTGCCGGAATCGGCGTTACAAAAAATTGTATATTTCAATCCACGTTCCCTCGTGGGGAACGACTGCGCTGGGTGTAACCACTGTAACCACTTTTTTATTTCAATCCACGTTCCCTCGTGGGGAACGACGATAAATGTCCGGGCGGTTGTTCATCATGATGTATTTCAATCCACGTTCCCTCGTGGGGAACGACCGCTGTCCGGTTCAGCTTCTCTGCGATCAGTGTATTTCAATCCACGTTCCCTCGTGGGGAACGACCGGGAGCCTTTTTTCGAAGGCGTACTGCTCCATTATTTCAATCCACGTTCCCTCGTGGGGAACGACGATATTTACAAAGGACTGCATCCTCTTGTAAGAATTTCAATCCACGTTCCCTCGTGGGGAACGACGGAATGTATTCTCATGGATGCAACTACAAACCAGATTTCAATCCACGTTCCCTCGTGGGGAACGACGGCAAATTTTCACAAATATTCTTTGTTTTTTTATGCAATAAATATAATTTTTCTACTTTTTATTATCCCTTCTCTCTTTTCTTTAGTGTTATTCATGTTACTTTTCTGATTTTTGTAGTGCGAATCCTGCCGGCATTTTATGTGTACTTCTGATTCGCACCTACATAATTAAAGGTTGATCTACTGGAATTCCACGTTCTATACCTACATGTTCTATTTTAGTCTGATAATTATTTCCGAGGTAATAAAAACGTAAGCTATCTTTATTTTTGTCAATAATATCAGACAATATCCCCTTCAAAGCAACACTTTGAGCGCTATCCAAAATACACTCAAATACAGAATTTTGCACCCTTCTTCCATAATTTGTACATTGCTTCGCCACTTTACGCAAACGAGTTCTTCCTGCAGTTGTCTCTGTATTTACATCATAAGTAATCACTACCAACACTTTGTCACCTCATTTCCACAAAAACACTGGATAACTGTCCAAATCTCCTCTTAAATATCTTGCCAACAACATTGCCTGTACATAAGGAACCATTCCCCATTCCACCTTTTCTTTCAAGAACGGATGTGTGATGGTTTCCTTCTTTTTCTTCTGCCATTCTACCAACAGCTTTTTTCGCAGCTCATCATCCATCAGAACAGCTCCATTTTCTTTTTTGGTAAAATTCTTTCCATTTACAATCTTTTTGTTAACAAGCGATAATACAAAACGATCTGCCAATACAGCTCTTAATTCCTCTATCATATCCAAAGCCAGTGATACTCTACCTGGTCTTTCGGTATGAAGATATCCCACATAAGGATCCAGCCCCACACACTCCAGGGAAGAAGCAATCGTATTTGTCAACAACGTATATACAAAAGACAACATTGCATTCATATTATCTAACGGTGGTCTTTTATTTCTTCCTTGAAATGAAAAATCCTTTTTCTGTTGCAAAATCATTTCATCAAAAACTCCAAAATACACGCTGGCCGCTTCCCCTTCAAAACCTCTTAATTGTGCTTTTGATTCACATGTTTGAATTAATCCCAACGTATGTTTCAGCTTTTCTGATGCTATTTTTATTTTGTCCGCATCTACCTGCATACTATGATCTCTAACACAGCGTTCCAACACCCATCTTGCATTATACACCTTTCCAAGTATACAGTTTTTTGCAATTTCCAGGCTGATTGCTGAATCCAAACTGCTTGCATACTGCTGTTCTCGCAAAAGCACATTTCCTCTTGTCTTTCCGGTTATCCTCGCAAGAAATTTTCCCTGGGGCGTCATAAAACAAAGAGAGATATTTTTTTCTGCACAAGATCCCATCAATGCCGGACTGACGCCCCTGTATCCAAAGGAAACTATCCCTTCCAGATTATGTAATGGAAGTCTTCCTTTTTCTTTATCCTCTTCAAAAACAACTATATTTTCTCCATCTAAACCCAAATAGCTGTTTTCAGAAGTTACATACAACGTATTCAAAAGTTTTTTCATGTCTCTTCCTCCTTCAGCATCTGGTCTATATAATGTTTCACAGAAACTTGTTTGTTTAATTTGGGCAGACAAAGTTCCTTTAATGAACAGGAATTACACATTTTACCTGTTTTTACCTTCGGAGTATAACCTCTATTGTAATACTGATGCATCTCTTCAAATATATCTTTGACTGCATTTCTCAGATCCTCTGTAATTTCCACAACTTCTCTTCGTCTTGTTTCTCCATAAAAAAGAGCTGCTTCAGGTATTGTTGCAGAAAACATTTCTTCGAGACATAAAACCTGTGCCACAAGCTGCAATCTATCGGCATCTGTTGATTTTTCTTTTCCTTTTTTGTATTCTACCGGATAAACAGAATACATTCCCCGATGTCCATGAAGCCGTATTCCATCTTCACATTTATGAAATTCTACAAGATCACACTCTCCACTCACTCCCATAATTCTTGAAGAAACCGGCAAAGCTCTTACCAAAATAGTATCTTTTCTTTTTTCCGTCAAATATGGATCATGTACCTTCTGGTGCATCAGTTTTCCAACAGCTGTATGAACATTTTCTGCCCACTGCTGCTCAACATGGATCAATGCCCACTGTCTTCTGCAAAATTTAAAATGCTGTATACCTGATATCATCAAATAATCATCTTCTGTATACTCCATCAAATCATCCTTTTTACTTCAACAGATTCCGGTATTTTATCATTATGAATTTCAACTGTATAATCCTGATATCTTCTCGGATATTCTACATTTTCTTTTCGTGTTACTTCAACTGCATCAAACAATTTATATGCCGGACAATCTCCCAATTCTTTACTGTGCTTAAACACGATCAGTTCACGTACTGACATTTTTCCACGGGCTGCTGAATGGTCATTTTCAAACATATTTATGATCGCATCCCACAGAAGTTCCAGATCTTCTTCTGTAAATCCTGTTGTTTTTCGTGCAAGATTTGCAGATATAAAGCCCTCTGCGCGATACAATGCATATGGCACAATACTCTTTCTTCCCATTTCGGTACTTTTATTTTCGGCATCTTTTTCTGTTGTGATTGCCACACGGGTAATGGTAACTTCCTGACTGATCACTGGGTCGATACTTCTGGCAAATCCAAGCTGAACTGGGCCACGCACCTGTCCGCAGTTTAAAGAAGCTTTTACAAAAGTAGTCATTACTGCCCCAAAAGTTCTGATATCATAATAATTTTCACACATGTAATCCCGCAATTTTGAATCCACACCCGGATCACTTTTTTTCAGTTTTTTTAATGCTTCCGTTACTTTCTTATCATCTGTTTCTTTGATTCCAACATTTTCACATGCCGTTCGGTCACTTCGATTCAACGGAACATCTTCTTTAATATAAATTTTGTAACCCTGTGCATCCTCTTTTACTGTTTCCACATAATTTCTTATTTTTCTTTTCAGGCAGACATCCGTAACAAGCCCTAAGCCGCTTTCCGGATCTATTCTTGGCATATTTCCTGCATCCGGATCTCCATTTGGATTACCATTTTCCACATCAAATAAAACTACAAACTCATATCTGTTTTTAATAACTTCGCTCATCTATTTTCCCTCCCGTTTTCCCAAATACTTTCCTGTTTCTGGTGGTAATACCCCAAAATAAATTTTCCTTGTTCCTCCAATGGCAAACGTTTTGGATAAGCTTCTAGCTTACTCACCAATTCGCCCAAAAGATCTTCATATTTTCTTTTCAAATACCCTTTATCTCTTTCTATTTTTTTTATATGACTATTCTTTAATTTAAACAATACTGGAAATACTGATGCCGGTGTTGCACATGCTGAATTAAAATACCGATCTCGAATTGTTGATTTTATTCCAGGATTTGCCTCTGTCTGAATCGACTCCAACACAGAAAATAATCTTCCCAATACATATGCTACATCATTAGATTCTTCATTTAATCCCATACAGATCTCTCCTTCCGTATTTTTATAATTTTTTATCAGAAATGCCTTAACAATAGAAACTCTTCCCCATGTTACACATCCCTGCTCAGCCCGTATTCTTATTAATGTATCTGTATACAAACTTGCCGGATACCTGGAATTTTGTAAAATAGCTGAAAACGCCATAGCGGCCATATTGGAGATTGTTTTTTTATCCCGTGAATTCATATTCACTGTTTCTTTTAACATATCTTCAATTCCAAGATATTCCCGCTCTTCCCATTTAGGTTTTATCATCTGCATTCGTTCATAATGACATGCCAGATTTTTCGTAATATTTCCAAATGAACTCTGATAAAAAAATCTTACAGATAACCTGGCAGCATTTGGTGCCAGACATAAAATATAAAACTTCTGAGATGGATTTAATTCAATGTCATCAATTATGATCTGTTCATCTTTTCTGAGTTTTTCAAAAAATCCATGTACCTCACTTTGATTATCTTTTACCGGATTTAACAATGCTAAAAGCGCATCCTGATATTCCGTCTTTGCCTCCTCTGCCCAATATACAATAATAGAATCTCCCAGCGGAAACGTATATTTCTTTTGTGCCAGCAAATAATTCAACGCACTTGTGTAAGCAAACTCTGCATATTTTCCGACCGGTGCATTATAGCTCTGTTCTTTTCCATAAGATTCAAATGATGGTGCATTAAAAGAAACCAAAGCTGCACCACTGGACTGTGCTCCCGGCACCCCTTTTATATTCCTGTGAATTCTTGAAATTTCAGTTTTTTCTCCTGTTACCAGACAAATTCCACTTATATCTGTTTCCGACTGTTTACTTTCTACATTCCATATTTGCTCTATTTCCTTGTCATCCTGGGCATATTTTTTATCCATACAGAATATAAGATTTCCACCATCCGTGATCTCCTCCCAGTTTTCTAAAACAGCAGCATTTTCTTTTGCTTTTTCCGGATTCCATTTATAAAAAAAAGCACATATAGCCTGTGCCATTTCTCCGGAAGTATTTTTCAACAACTTCAGATGCTTCTCCTTTGCCGCTTCAAAGCATTCTGTAATTCTTTTTCCTGTACCACTCTTATCAATTCCAAGCATATATTTCGAATTATCACATAAAAAATTCGCCGCAACTCCGGATGATCGCGTGAGCATTGCCGGAACTTTCATTGTTTGTGAAATCCAAATCTGTTTCTTCCCTGCCTGTCTCTCCTCCTTCAGCCATAAGATATTCTTTATATCCCCGTCTGTAGACAAATTGATTCCATAAGAAACTTTTGCCTGACACCACCCCTGTTTGGGTAATTTTTCTTGTCTTTCCAAATCTTCATAATATTTCACCAATGCCTGCAGTATCATCGAACCACCTCGCAGTTTCGCACATCTATTACTCCCTGTTTCATGATTGCTCTAAAAAACATGGGGCTAAGATTCTCTTCATCCGAATAATCAATATCATATAGCATAAATCCAAAATCTTTTTCCTCTACATCGTCATATGCAGTATGAATTTCCTCTTCATTACACAACTCAAAATTTGCAGGAAATTCCCGACACCCAAAATAAGGCATACTGTAACATGCGCCTCTTTTCAATCTCCTCATAATAATATCCTTGAATTTCCCTGGATTATCCGTTTCATTTGCTTTCTCCGTCATTTCAAAATGAGCTTCAATAACATACTCTACATCACTTAACAACAAAGACGCTCTCTGTACAATTTCCTCTTTACTGCTTAAATATAGGGGTTTCATTCCTCCATTATAGGCTTCAAGCACTTTACTTGCAGATACCTTACTCTTCACTTCATTTCTTCTTACACTGGTAAATTTAACCGGTTTCTTCACATAAATCTTATCTATACACCATTTCATGCCCGGATGCCAGTAAATTGCTTCCAAAATTCCTCTGGCAGCCGACGGTGTTATTACATCATAAGAACACCGTTCTACTTTCATCTCTGGTCTTGAAAATAATGCATAATCCCCCCACACTCTGACCTTTACTCCCATTCCCATAGGCACTTTCCCTCTTTTCTCATATTATTTCACCAGCTTTATAACATGCTGCTATATAATCTCGTGATTGATAATAAAAATCTGTATTATAGTCCGAAATATGTGCATCAATCCAGGAATGATAAATTTCCCATATTCCCTTTTCAAGTTCTGTATCATCGTATATGTCTTCTATTAATCTCTCATATACTTCTCCAATATCCCAGTAATCCGGAATTGCATACCTGCATATTGATACATTGTCAAATTCGCCCTCCGGAATATCACATTGCTCTGTAAATTCTGCCGCAACTTTTTCTATTGGCTCACAGTGAAAGACATCCGCATAGTTATATATTCGCTTTATATTTTCCATTCCAAGATAATCCGTAACTTTCCACCGACGTTGTTTTTGAGTTCGTCCTATGTACTCGATCAAACTACAGGTAAAAAACAAAGCATTATTATTTTTTCTCGCCATAAACAACCTCACTTCCTACAAATTTCAATGTATCCAGTGCTGAAATTGTATGAAAACTGATTTGATGCGTTGGATACTTGAATTTTACCAATTCCCAGAAAGCAGCTCTTGAAATCTTTCCATCCAGATAATTTTGCAGATAATTGTAGATTGTATCATCTGCCATTGGTCCTTCCACAATATCATACTGATGTGCCTGTCCCTTTCGACAGGAAATAATAAAATCCAGCCATTCTTCCGTCATTTTATCGAATTTAAGAATATTTAATCTCTGATTTTCTGTATACTCATACTTGTTAATATATCCTTTTTTACCATATCTTATAGCCCATCGTTCTGCCTGCTTTTCAATATTTGTACAATAAAAACCAAAATAAAAATCTTTGTTAAATCTGGCTTTTCTGATTTCCGGATATTCCACTACCTCTTTGCTCCCATGATATAGAATCATATGCAGCTCCTTTTTTCTGTAAAT
>ULQN01012423.1_pt1 | contig 15294 bp, 10 predicted proteins | sample 1954491 | NCBI WGS metagenome assembly ULQN01 (sample SAMEA4835656, study PRJEB28245) | human gut metagenome | biome: gut microbiome; material: fecal sample | place: Denmark | collected 2008
ACATCACAGCGGCTTACGCAATTGCCTCTTATCTTTCAGGCACTGAAAACCCAAATGCCGCGGCGCTTTTACAAACGCTTGAACCTCAAATTGCGGCTGGGGACCGTGCTCGAGTTCAGAAAATGCTCTCTTCAACAAAAAGCGCTCTAGAGCTTATCGAGAATATCTCTACACTTTAGGCAAATAAAAAGGCAAGCTCCTCAACCAGAACTTGCCCTCTCACTGAAAACGGAAAAATTATCGACCGTTTTTCAAATAACGTTGACGCACGCTTTCAAAAAGACAGATACCCGTGGCAACGGAGACATTCAGACTTTCCACTGAACCCGTTAAAGGAATCTTGGCCAAATCGTCACAGCGTTTGCGGGTTAACTGACGCAAGCCCGGGCCTTCGGCACCCATCACCCAAGCGAAAGCGCCGGTCTGATCAAAGTCATAAATTGTCTTTGTGGCTTCGCCTGCTGCGCCCACCACCGTCACACCGGCATCACGCAATTCAACAATGGCACTGGCCAAATTCGTCACAGTCACAACGGGAACCGTTTCGGCAGCGCCTGCCGCGGCCTTCGCCGCCGCAGGAGTTACGGTTGCCGAGCGGTCTTTCGGAATAATCACGGCATGAACGCCGGCCGCATCCGCAGAGCGCAAACAAGCTCCGAAATTTCTCGGATCCGTAATGCCATCCAAAATTAAAAAGAGAGAGTCCGGACGAATCTCATCCATCAATTCATCAAATGTTAGGCTGACTTCCAAGGGTTTGGCCATGGCCACGATACCCTGATGGGGAATGTCTCCGGAGACCATGCCGTTTAAGCGGTCGTGACCGGCTTGCATGACGCGCACACCCAAACTTTCCAGTTCAGCGCGCATCTGACTCATGCGCTTGTCACGTCTTTGCGGATCAACATATACACAAACGATTGAATCCGGATCTTTTCTCAGGCGGGCCCCCACAGCGTGAAACCCTGCCAAAATAATGTTTTTTGCCATATAAAAATTAAACTACTTTTATTAATAAAACCTGCTCATTGTAATCAATGACGCGAGCGACTGATACGAAAATCAATCCGTCTGCGATCCTCATCGACTTCAATCAAACTCACTGTCACTACGTCACCCACGGCATACACCTCTCCGAAAGATTGCCCCTGCAGGGTGCCTTCCGGTGTGTAGACGTAGTAGTCAAAGCCGATGTTGGAAATATGCACAAAGCCTTCAACAAAAATTTCCTGAAGCTGCACATACAAACCAAATGAAGTAATCGCCGTAATTCTTGCTTTAAATTTTTGTTTATCCGAAGCAATGGTCTTCATATACCGGCACTTAAGCCAAGCGGTGACATCTCGGCTTGCATCATCGGCCCGTCGCTCGCAGGCGCTCGTGATCTTGCCAAGTTCCACCCAGGCACCGCGGGACGGATCCGTTGCCCCAACCTCTGTTTTTTCAGGTTGCGGCATCGCCAATAGCGTGCGCTTTAAATTCATACCGCTTAAGCTATTGAGCACCGAAGTACTGCCCGGATAGACTGTCGGTCTGTAAGTACGCCTTGAGAGAATACCCCGAATTGTCCGATGAACTAAAAGGTCCGGATAGCGTCGGATAGGCGAAGTAAAGTGCGTGTAACCCTCGTAACCTAAACCATAATGGCCGATATTGTCCGGAGAATAAACAGCGCGCTGCATCGAGCGCAAAAGCGCCGTTTGAATGACATCACTATAGGGTTTGCCTTCAACGGCTTCGACCACTTTTTCATAATCGGCTGCCGTTGGCTTATTGCCACCCAATAGCGTTAGGCCGAAGCCAGAGAGCGTACGCCGCAATTCCAAAAGCTTATCCACCGAGGGTGAATCATGCACACGGTACAAACTCAGCTTTTTATGGCGACTGATAAAGTCCGCCGCGCAGGTATTAGCGGCTAGCATGCATTCTTCGATCAGTCGGGGCGCATCGTTTGATTCCCGAGCCACGATGGCAATAATGTCACCCTTTTCATCGGTCTTAACCAATGTTTCTTGTGTTGCAAAATCAATGGCCCCACGGATACTGCGTGCCCGTCGAAGAATTTTATAGAGATCATATAAAGTATCAAGACCCGTTCTCACCGCCTGAGGCACTTCTTCATCCGTCACAGCTTCGTTAGAAAGGTATTTCCATGCATTGGTGTAGGTCAAACGGGCGTGAGAATGGATAACGGCCGGATAGAACTGATAAGCCTTCACCGTTCCAAGCGAATCAATAACCATGTCACAAACCATGGATAGGCGATCAACTCCCGGATTTAATGAGCAAAGACCATTGCAGAGCTTTTCAGGCAACATCGGAATCACTCGGCGCGGGAAATAAACCGAGGTGCTTCTGAGCTGAGCATCACGATCAATATCCGAATTGGGCTTGACGTAGTAGCTCACATCGGCAATGGCCACGAGCAACCGATAGGCGCCATTGCCTTCGGGTTGAGCGTATACCGCATCGTCAAAGTCTCTCGCGTCTTCACCGTCAATAGTGCAAAACGGAACGTCACGCAAATCCACCCGGCGCGCTCTGTCTTTGGCCAATACCTTATTGGGCAGTTTTTCGGCTTCCAGAACCGTTGCCGGTGAAAACTCATGCGGAAGGTTAAATTGACGAACGGCCAATTCGATTTCTAAATCCGCATCGCTGTCCACTTCAAGTTCCCGATCCATGCGGACGTAGACTCGAGGATCATCTTTAGAGGGGTAACGGTCAATGACGGCAATCGCCTTTTTATCAACCCAAGACTCTAAAACCGTTTCAGGATCTAAAAACTTCACACTCAAATTGCAAAGTCTCGGATCGTATTTTTTAAAGTGATAGGTCACCTTGCCGTGTTTAGAGGTTGTTTTTTTAACTTCACCCACAATTTCGGCGATAGAATGCTCAGCAACTTCAGTGACATTGGCGTAAAGGTAAGGATCATCCCAAGGCTCGGCAGAGTGCGCAGAGCGGAAAATCACAGCGTCACCGGGCAAATACAGTTTGGCTGATTCCTGAGCAATGGAAAAACGCTCACCGGTATCATCATCGACTACATAAGGCGTGCTTTGCGCGGGCGATACAACAATCCCCGTGTGTTCCTTTTTAACCTTATGAGTAAAACACTTTTTTTGGGAATCAAACCGCACACGGCTATCTCCCATCAAGCGATCCAACACTTGAGCAAAAAGCCCTTCATTTAATTTTCTGTATTGACGGGATAAAAGTACATAGAGTTCTGAGGTATCCAAATCAGCTGCAGATTGATTAAGAATTTCAACAGCCTTTTGGACAAGCTCGGTGATGACGTAATTTTTTACCCGTCCTTGCGAGCCTTTTGATTTCTTAGAAGAAGCTCTTTTTTCTTTAACGATTTTAGGACGCGGGGTTTTCTTTAAATTTGGCAACTTCGTTTCTCTTTCGTATATAATTGCGATTCTTATTTCAGGCATTATGCCTGATCCATAAGCCCGGGTGGCGAAATTGGTAGACGCACCAGCTTCAGGTGCTGGCGTTGCGAGACGTATCGGTTCGAGTCCGATCCCGGGCACCAAAAACGCTTAAATAATCACGGAAAATGGTTATTTAAGCGTTTTTCTTTTTGTCTTTTCAATCACGCCTGTTGTATTTTCCCTACCTGCGTTTCCTAGTATATCGGAGAATTGTGACAGAACAACAAAATATTCCTGATCGGAAAATACTCGTGACTTACTATCCTCTTTCCAGTGCTTTCTTAACCAAAGCTTTTAAGTCGATCCGATAATGCACATTTATCATAAAACAAACTATTTTAATATATTAATAAAATTTATTTAATATTAATTTAATATCATATTAATTTCATTTTGATTGGCGTCTTTCCAAAACCTCCAATTGTTTCTTCTGAATCGCAGCCTGCTCTTTCGCACTAACACTGTGAGTAACCAAATAAACACCGACAAAAATAAAAACAACGGCAAACGCCTTTGACCATGACAGAGAATCCAGTCCCATCGCAACAGCGGCTAAGCACCCTACAACAGGCTGTACATAGTTATACATGGCTGCAACGGTAGGCTTTAGATTTCGCTGGCCTACGACAATCAAGAGGTAAGAGAAAAAGGTACCGCCGACGACCACATAGGCGACACTTAGCCATTCGTTTAGGCTAAGAGAAAACCAAGGAGTCGAGGTTAATGATGAAAATGAAAACGGAAAAATGCAAAGTGAGGCGAATGTAAACATCCACTTCATCGTTGTAAATAAGTTGTAGCGAGTCACCAAATCTTTAAACCGCACAACGTAAAAAGCAAAACTCAATTGGGCGCTGGCTACGAGCAAATCGCCCCAAATATTACTTTCGATGGCGGGATTAGCCGCGACATCCGTTTTGGACATAATAAGCGTCAAAGCGCCGACAGCTCCCATCAGAATGCCAACGAGCTTTTTCAAAGTGATTGGATCTTTTAAGACAATCGCGGCGAGCACCATCGCCCATAAGGGCATCGTCGAAGTCAGAATGGTGGCGTTACCCGGTGTCGTCAGACCAACGCCAAAAACATAACTGCCCTGATTAAAAATAATGGCGAAAAGGCTTGCCAGAAAAAGTCTGAATAAGTCCGCTTTAGCTACCTTTTCATACGGTGCAAAAAAGGACGCGAGCCAAAACAAAACCGCCGCCCCGAAAATTCTTAAGTCGGTTAAAACAAGCGGCGTCACCAGGCCGCCGACCATCACCACTTTGGCAATCGGCGCCATCATGCCCCAAATAATATTGGCGCCTGCCGCACAACTGTGTCCTAAAAGGGCCGACTGTCTGATCATGAAAGACCTGCCTTTCTTTTTGCTTTATTTTTGAAGAAGCCAAAATTATAGAGAGGCAATCCAGTGCTGAAAGAAGAAATCCGTCTGATACTAATTAAAACATCCGAGCAAACACTACCTTTCGGTAAAGACATAACAGGCATACAATGTCAGGACTTAACTGCGCAAAAAAGAAAAGGATTCTTTATTTATGATGAAACAATCGCTTTGGGCGCTGGCGGCGGCCGCCTGTTTTTCCTTTATGGCGGTTTTTGTAAAACTCTGCAGCGGCCATTTCGGATCCCTTGAACTTGTGTTCTACCGGTCGCTCATCGGCATTGTCACCATTTCCATGTTTGTGCGCTCACAGGGCCTGTCGCTTCGCACGGAACATTTAGGCGGACACATCAAACGCGCAGTCTTAGGCACTATTTCCGTCGGTCTGTGGTTCTTCACCATCGGCGAAATGCCGCTTGGCACCAACATGACCTTGATCTACACCACCCCGCTATTTATGGCGGCTAATTTCATCATTCTGGCTTTTATTAAAAAGGAATCAGCCCCCTGGGGTGTTATTCTGGCTATCCTTTTTGGCTTTGCGGGTGTCTCCACCGTGCTTCAGCCCACCTTTGATGAAGGCTACCTCATCCCCGCTTTGATTTGTCTTTTTGTTGCCTTCATCGACTTGGTTGTTTACTGGCAAATTAAAGAATTGGGGAATCTCAAGGAGCCCTCCTGGCGCATTGTGTTTTACTTTTCCATGTTCGGCGCGGTCTTTGGCGTATTGGGAAGTTACATTTTTGAAAACGGCATGCATATGCCGACGCTGGAGTCCGGCGCCTATTTGGTCGGCATGGGCATCTGCGCTACCCTGGGCCAAATCTGCACCACCCGCTCTTACGCTTACGGTAACATGCTCTTAAGTTCTTGCCTGGGCTTTTCCGCCATTCCCTTCTCGGCTCTTGTCAGTTTCGCCCTCTTTAGTGAAACGGTCACCATGTTGGGCTTGGTCGGCATGGCCATGATCATTATTTCCGGCGTTTGCGCTACTATCTACACTAAACGGACGGAAGCGGCGAACAAAGCTCGCGAGGCCGCCGCTTCTTAAACTTTTCTTTCAATCATGAGGTTAAAAATGGATAAGAAAGAACCCCAAAAAGAACAAACCGCTCAACAACAGGAACCGAACGTTTGGGTTTGTGATGCAGTGGCCGTCACGCACTGTGATGTGAGCGACAAGGGTGTTGTTTACACCGTGACGTGGACCGACTTCATGGGTCTGCAACACTCCGCCAAGGTTAAGCGCGAAGACTGCTATTTTGACTTCGCCAATGTTTTGAAGACGTTGGTTAAGGGCGGTTATCGCTACAACACCATGATTGCTCAAGCTCCGGCTATCATTCAACAACGCCTCACGGCTTTCCGCCCGACGCAAGAAAGCGTGAAGAAAGCCATCGAAGCCATGAAGAAGTAATCACAAAACCTCTTTAAGGTTTTGTGCTCAGGCGAAGTCATCAAGGCTTCGCCTTTTTCGTCAGTGAAGGATTCTATTCTTATCTTCATTAGTGAAAAACACGTAGATGACGGCAAATTTTCAACTTCAATTAGCGCTTTTTGCTTAGAAAAATCAATCCCGCAACGCACACGGCTACTTTATATTGGAGAAAGTGAACTTTCTATGAAAGGAATGCCGATGAATAAAACCATTTTTTCGACCGTGACTGCGGTCCCTGACGATCCCATCTTAAGTCTCACGGGTAAATTTCTTGCCGATCCCCGTGACTGTAAAGTCAATCTTGGGGTCGGGATGTACTTGGATGAAAACGGTGTCACACCGGTTTTGGATGTTGTACGTGAAGCTGAATTAGCCATTGCAGCAGAACACCGCCCTCATACCTACATTCCCCAAACTGGTCTTCCCCTCTACGACCGATTGGTTCAAGAACTGATTTTTGGAAAAGAAAGCGAAATTGTTTCCTCCAAACGCGCCTGCACCGTGCAAACGTTAGGTGGCACCGGAGCCCTTAAACTCGGCGTTGATTTAATGCATTGGGCTTGCGGTCTTAATGTCGGAGCGACTTCAAAACCCACTTGGACTAACCACAATGACATTCTTCGCCTAGCCGGCTATTCCGTGACGGGTTACCGCTATTACGATGCATCCAGCAATAGCGTGGACTTCTGTGCAATGACTGAAGACCTGAAAGCCTTGCCTGAAAAAACACTCGTTATTTTGCACGCCTGCTGCCACAACCCGACGGGCTATGACTTGTCCGTTGATCAATGGATGGAGGTCATTGACATTTGCCGCGCCCGTCACCTGATCCCATTTTTAGACATGGCCTATCAGGGATTTAAAAAAGGCTTGGACGAGGATGCTCAAACCATCCGCCTTTTTGCGGACTCAGGACTTAATTTCCTGGCGGCTTCCTCCTTTTCTAAATCCTTTAATCTTTATGGAGAAAGAATCGGCGCTTTGACGGTTGTGACGCAATCTGAGGATGAAGCACAACGGGTCACTACTCATCTTAAAACCTGTGCGCGGGCGAATTACTCCAATCCGCCGACGTTCGGAGGCCGCATTGTAGAAAGCGTCTTAGCGGATCCTGAAAAATTTAAGCGTTGGGAATCGGAATTGGCCGCCATGAGAAACCGAATTCTTTCGATGCGACAAGCTCTAGCCGATGAAATGAAAGCCATTGGCGCTAAACGGGATTTTTCATTTGTGACACAACAAGCCGGCATGTTTTCGTTTACGGGACTAACGCCTGAGCAAGTTGATCGGCTGGCAAATGAATTTGGAATTTACGCGGTAAGAAACGGACGGATCTGCGTTTGCGGGTTAAATGAAAAGAATGTGAAGTACGTGGCTAGAAGTTTTGCTTCTGTTCTCTAGATAGCCATTTCGTAATTTTTACTAATAGGCGATTTTCGGTTGAAAGTCGCCTATTTTGCGTTTAATCAAAATTTAAAATGGTCGACTTTTTTTGTTATTGGAAGCTATTTTCGATTTTTGTCGAAGAATCAAAATGTTATTGATTGGTAATGCAAAGTTATTAAGGGTTAATACTAAACACCAATTTTCTTGATCGTTATTTTTTGTTTTGAGAAAATTTCAAGTCCCAATTTTTTAAGTTAAAGAGAGGGATAATTATGCGATATGCCCCCCCCAGAAAAAAAGTATCACTTACAAATTTAGAAAAAATTTAATAGCTTCTGCTGTAACGTTTGCATTTAGTACACTAACAGTATGTGCTGCAACAACAGGGAATGTAATTGACGAGGATTTTTTAAAAAATGATGGTGATAACGGTCAATTTACAGAATATAGAACCGATATCAAAGAGAGTGGAGTTTATGACTCCATAAACCTACCTGACTTCAATCCCCCAAGTGATCAGGATCAATTTGCAGTAAGAGTTTTAAACGGCGCAGAAGTCACTATTACAGGAAAAACATATATTGATTCATACACAAATTGGGGTAGCAAAGACCCAGAAGGAACGCTGGCTATAACAGCGGGAAATAAACATGGTAACGCTTCAACAGGTATCATTCATCTTCTCGGTGACGTAGAAATCTACGTTGTTCATGATGATACTCATGCCTCCTATGGAGCTAATGCAGTCTATTCAACTGTTGATGGCTCCTTAATTGAGTTAGGAAGCGAAAATACAAAAACAGTTATTTGGTCCATCGCCCAAAAACCGGATGCCATCTCAGCAAAACTCGGAGCTGAGGTTAAATTTTCTTCCAAGCGGAATCAATTAATTGGAAACATTGACACGCTCGACAGAGACTTTGGAACCAAAGGTTCAAAAGTAAGCGGTACCTTTTCGGGTTCTGATTCGTACTGGTTTGGAGATGAGCAAACTTTTCAAAATATCAAAAATATTGAAATTACAGCCCAAATTCCTATCTTCGACTCTATTTCAATGGAATTAAAAGGTACGGCTGATATTGAAAAACTTCTTAAACTGGATTACGTCGACCTTATTGATAATAAAATAATTTCAGCACTTTTGAAAGAATCCCCGTCTCTTAAAGCTCTTGCCGACCAGAAAATAAAGGATATCTTGACTTCATTGGGAATATCGGAAAAAACAGAAGTTACCGATTCAGTTGATTTAATATTTGAAAATGGCGCTCAATGGACTTATTTCGGCGACAGAGAAATCCTAAATGATAGCGAAGGTAATGCTACGGCCGTTTTTGAATCTACGCCTAAACGCATCAGCGCTATTACGCTAAACAGAGGCATTATTAATTTGTATGATGAGGATATTCGAAGAACGTGGGAAAAGATTGGCTTAACGGACAAATGGTCGGATGTAAAAAACATCAATCATGACTATGTTCGCATCGGTAACCTCAAAGGAAACGGCGGTATTTTCCGACTAGATTTGAAACTAGATTTGAACTCTGACGATCCACCTCAAAGTGATATGATCTTCATCGAGTCCTCATCTGACGGTGGCCAACATTTTATTGAACCCTATCGCCCCGAAGATCTAACTTCAGTTTCAGATACAAACCGATTGACTTTTGCCTTGACAGCAAAAGGCGCTAACAGTGTTTCTTTCGCTGACAAACAAAATATTTACGGCAATTCCTTATTCGATTATGAGCTGATTATCGACCATGAAAGAATAACAATTGATGAAGATGATGAAGATTTAATCAAGAAGATTAATGAAGCCTTAGTAGGTATTTACAAAGATTTCGATGATTTTAATATCGTAGACTACAATGGCGGCACTCATTGGTACATTAAACGTCTTTTGACAAAAGAATCAGCCGCCTCCATTGGCATGCGCTCTGCCGGCTATGCAAGCTATGATTTAGCCGTTAACATGGACCGTCGCGACCGTCGTCTGCAAAATGCCGTCTTCCAAAATGATGAAAAAGACGGCCTGTGGGCCCGAGTCCAATACGGTGAAGCCGGCGCTGAGCATCTCTATAACGCTGACTTAACCACCGTCTATGTCGGCTATGAAAAGGCAAACTCTGCCGATAATCGTTTGGGCTTTAGCTTTGCCTACACGGACGGAGAATCGGACCTCAATGACTTGAAGGGTTCCGGGGACCTTAAGCGTTATGAGGCTTCTGTTTACGACACCTTAACGTTTGGTTCTCACTACCTGGACTTTGTTGCTCGTTTCGGCCAAGTGGATAATGAGTTTGACGTGACCAACCAGTCCGGAGCACTCACGACAAGCGGTTCATTTGATCAAAAGTATGCGGCTCTTTCAGCAGAATACGGCTACAACTTTAAGGATGAACACAATGTCTTCATTGAACCTCAAGTGCAATTGCAAGTAGCCTATCTCGGTGACTACAACTACCGCACAGAACGCAACATGAAGGTTGATGCCGATAGCGATATCAGTGTCATTGGGCGTGTTGGTCTCAGAACCGGTAAGACGTTTGAGTCCTCCGATTATGTCGGTGAACTTTACGCCCGCGCCGATGTTTTACACCAATTCACAGACGGTCAAGACGCACAGTTTAGCGACCTTAGCGATAAGGTCAATGTCACTTGGGGTAACAAGGACACGTGGTCCACGTTCGGTGTCGGCGGCTACTTGAACTGGAAAGACAATGTGTCCTTCCAAGTCGATGTTGAAAGAACGGCCGGTGGTGAAACAATTGACACTTGGCTTGTGTCCGGACGACTCAATTACCTCTTCTAGTTGTTTCGCTTTTTAACCCCCAATCGGCAAGTCTAAAACTTGCCGATTGTGTTTTTATAGGTTCTTTTTATTCACATTTTCATTTATTAGATTAACTTCTCGTATTGATCTCAATATCCATTAAATGTGACATAATTTCCTGTCACTTAATGGCTCGATGATTAACCATCGGGCTTTTGCTTTTATCGGGTTGATTCGACTCCAACTCATTGATTATTCATGGCCATCGAATTTGAAAAGAAATCACTTGCGCATCCTGAGGGCGACGCCATTAAAAGGCGTGGTTTTTCTTTTTTCGTGGCCGCCTTTTGTTTAATCACCTGTTTTGTCACGGCCGCGACCGCCATCCCGATGATGGCCTACTGGGTCAACGAGCTGCAGCTATCCTCTTCAGAAGTGGCCATGAGCGTTGTAAGTTACTTCGCCGGCTGCGTTCTCACGCTTATCCTTTTTGCTCGTCTTTCCAATTTTTTAGGCAGAAAGCCTGTTGTCATCGCGGCGCTTGGATTCGGCGCTATTGCCTGTTACTTATTTTCTGTCGGGCAATCGGCTGGTGATCTTTATATTGGCCGCTTTCTTCAGGGACTTTCTTGCGGACTGGCAACGAGCGCTTGCATGTCCTGGGTCGTAGATACAGCGCCACCAGCCCGAGCATGGTTAGGCACAGCCATGACTTCAGCCGGCCCCAATATTGGCCTATCGCTTGGAACGCTTCTCACGGGGCTCATCATCGAATACAACGTCCTCAATCCGACACTTCTTTTTGATGCCTGTGTGGCTTTGCTCGTTTTCTGCATTGTCTTATCTGTCCTGGGTACCGAAACCATGCGATTGGGAACCGAAAGCATCGGCCAAGTGCTTATTCCCAAAATCGCGATTCCTACCCGCTTAAGACGGCTCTTCATTTTGAGCATCACCGCCTTTATCGGCACGTGGGGCGTGAGCAGTTTCTTTCAAGGATTCTCCGCTCAATTTGCCCAAATCGTATTTGGAGAAAGCAGCGTCTTGCTCGCAGCGATCACGTACTTGCTTTTAATTATTCCGATCGCTGTTTTCGGATTAGTGAGTGGGCGCTTTAATCCGAGCAAAACACTCCTGTTAATGAGTACAGTATTTCTATTTGGGGCAGGAGGCGTTTTCCTCACGCTTGATATGAAGTCTCCCGTTCTTTTTATGGTTTTTGTCCTCATTTGCGGCGCCGCGCAAGGCGGCACCTGCTGCAGCGGATTAAAACTATTACTCATGGATGCCACGTTACGTGAGCGAGCCGGTCTTATTTCCGCCTTATATTTAGGAGCCTACGTGGGATCCGGCATTCCGAATTTTTCAATTGGTCAATTGGCTAAAGACGTTTCCATGACAACCATTGCAAACGGATTTTGCCTATGGATTGCCGTCATGTGGCTCATCATCGTGCTCAGTTTCATTTTGATCAAAAGAAAACCGACCGAAACTGAAAAGAAACGCTTCTGATTGGGCAATATTTAAGAATTTTTGAATTTCTTTTCACGCTCCCCTCCACGAGCGTTCTGGGTTAAAATAGGACCCTGTTTTGAAGCTTGATTTTTAAAAGAATTTTTATGATTACCGATAACGACGTTCATCAATGCCGACTGCAAACCATCCGTGATGTCATCCGCTATGCGATGACCCAATTTGAGATTAATAATATCTTCTGCGGTCATGGTTGCGCCGACACGTACGAGGAAGCCTACTTCTTGGTGTTGCGTTCATTGAAGCTTAACTTCGAAGACTCGGATCGCTTCTGGGACGCCCGCGTTTCCAATGCGGAGCTCAAGATGCTTTTGGAACGAATCGAAAAGCGTGCCGTTGACAAAATCCCGACACCTTACCTTTTGCAAGAAGCTTGGTTAATTGACCATCCCTTCTACTGTGATGAACGCGTGATTATTCCCCGCTCCTACATTGCCGAGCTTTTAAAAGACGAGCTGGCGCCTTGGGTTTCTAATCCTGAAAACGTCACGCGCGTGCTTGATTTATGCACGGGCTCGGGTTGCTTGGGCATTATCGCGGCCGAAGTCTTCCCCAATGCCAAAGTTGATTGCGTGGATATCAGCCAGGACGCGCTCGATGTTGCCAAAATCAATGTTGAACGCTATGGCATGCAGGATCGAATCGAACTCATTAAGAGCGATCTTTTCAATGAATTGGGTGACCGTCAGTACGACGTGATCATCAGCAATCCTCCGTATGTCACCCAAGAGGCGATGGACAACCTCCCCGGTGAATACCGTCACGAACCGGCTTTAGCTTTAGGGGCTGGAGACGACGGCCTGGATATCGTGCGCCGCCTGATGACGGATTCAAAAGCTCATCTCACTAACCGCGGTGTCATGGTGGTTGAAGTGGGTGATGGAAAAGACGCCTGTGAAGCGGCTTATCCCAAAGTGCCCTTTACATGGTTAGCCACTGAAAATGAAGATGCGATGGTCTATCTTTTGCGAAAGGATGAACTTCCGTAATGCTTAGACTTCAAGACGTCAGTCTCATGCGAGGCGTGCGAGTGCTCTATTCGCACGCCACACTTTTGGCCAATCCCGGCGAAAGAATCGGTCTCGTGGGCGAAAACGGCTGTGGAAAATCAAGTCTGCTCGCTGCGATTTTAGGCGAAGTCCCCCTTGAAGCCGGTGAGATCAGCGCCCCGGCTCTTGAAAACATCGGTCACGTTGCTCAAGACATTGACACGGTTGACGAAGTCGCTATTGACTGGGTGCTCTCAGGCCACGCTCCCCTCATGGCCGCCAAAAAAGCCTTGGCTGAAGCCAGAGACGATATGAGTGTTGCCAGCGCGCACGCAACCTTGGCCGAACTCAACGAAGGCGCGATCACGGCACAGGCCAAGATCATTCTGCACGGTTTGGGTTTTACCGAAGAGATGACCACCCATCACGTCAAGGATTTCTCAGGCGGCTGGCGAAACCGCTTGGCTTTGGCGCGCGCGCTCATGTGTCCTGCAGAGCTCCTGCTACTTGACGAACCGACCAACCACTTGGACTTAGATAGTGTCATTTGGCTTGAAGCGTGGTTAAAACGCCAGCATGCGACAACGCTTATCATCAGCCATGATCGCGAGTTCCTGGACCGCTCCGTTAATACCATCTGGAGCATTGAAGACAATACGATCCGCCGCTACGCGGGAAATTACAGCGCCTTTGAAGCTTTGCGGGTAGAAAGACTTCGTGCTCAGGACGCTGCCGCTAAAGCCTATGAACGCGAAAGCGCTCACCTTCAAAGTTTTATTGACCGATTCCGATATAAAGCAACGAAAGCCCGCCAAGCGCAATCCCGCATCAAAATGCTCGAGCGCTTAAAAGCGGTCGAACCGGTGCGCGCCACCCGTGAATGGCGCTTTGAATTCTTAAAGCCTGAACGCCTGCCGGAGCATTTGGTAGAAGCCCAATCCGTTGCCCTGGGGTACGGGGACACAGAAATTTTGCATGACGTGAAATTTTCCATTCGCGCCGGTGAGCGAATCGGTGTATTGGGTGTCAATGGAGCTGGCAAATCCACCTTGATTAAAGGAATTTGCAAGGAGCTCATCCCCATGGCGGGTGAATTCCGATTCGGTCAGGGGCTTCAAATCGGTTACTTTGCCCAGCATCAGCTTGAGCAATTGCGAGGCGATGAAACCCCGCTACAACATCTTCGCCGCAAGGCGCCCGATGAACGAGAACAGGTTCTGCGGGACTTTCTTGGACGGTTTAAATTCAGCGGCGAGATGGTCAACGCATTGGTTAAACCGTTTTCAGGCGGAGAAAAAGCCCGTCTGGCCTTGGCTCTTTTGGCTTGGGATAAACCGAATCTGATCGTGCTTGACGAACCCACCAATCACTTGGATATACAAACGCGCGAAGCGTTAACGATGGCACTTTCCTCTTTTGAGGGCTCAGTCCTACTTGTTTCTCACGACAGACACCTTTTAGCCGCCACAACTGAACGGCTGATGCTCGTTCATGAGGGTAAAGTCAGTGAGTTTGACGGGGATCTTGATGATTACGCCAAGCTCGTTCTCGAAACACGCAAAGCTTCCCTTTCTGCTGAAAAAGCTAAAAGTGAAACGACATCCTCCTCGCCCAACAAGCGGGAAGCTAGACAACAGGCCGCCCTTGAGCGTCAACGCATCGCGAACTTAAAGAAACCTTTGCAAAAAGAACTGGCACAAGTTGAAAAGAAGTTGGAGCCGCTTTCATCAGAACTTAAAGCTTTGGATGCAAAGCTTGCCGACAGTGGCTTTTACACTCAAGGCGATCAGGATGAAGTGGCCGCCGCGCTCAAGCGCCGCGGAGAGTTAAGCGTTGAGGTCGAGGCACTTGAAGCTCGATGGCTCGAACTATCCGAAGCTATTGAAGCAGTGGTTTAACAAATTTCCTATTTATTTAATTTTGCATAAAAAAATGAAACAACAACGTACGATCAAGGCTCTTGCTCCTGTTCAATGTCCGGAGCATCCCTTTGCGCGCGTGCTCGTGCTTTTCATGAGTCTGGCTGTTTTTGCCTTACTGATTTGCGCACTGAATTTTGTTTTCCGCGAACTTTACATGGATGTCTTTATCACACAAACCGCTTTGGATAAAGTCGTGGTTAAAGATGAATACATCGACATTTGGATGGTTGGACTTCGATACGATGCGAAGCTTGCCTACTATCTGATGCTGCCGGGTATCGTGGTCTCGCTTTTGGGTGCCTTGGGGCCCGCCTTTTTCAGACTGTGCTTGAAGATCATTGGTGTTTGGGTAACTTTGAGCGCAGCTTGGCTGATGGCAAGCACCTGTGCCAATATCCATGTTTTGGGGGCTACCGGCTT
>ULQN01005767.1_pt1 | contig 15021 bp, 9 predicted proteins | sample 1954491 | NCBI WGS metagenome assembly ULQN01 (sample SAMEA4835656, study PRJEB28245) | human gut metagenome | biome: gut microbiome; material: fecal sample | place: Denmark | collected 2008
CCGCCAGCGCCGCGATCACCAGCGCAGCCCCGCCGCGCAGGTCCGGGGCCGCCGCCTCTGCGCCCTGCAGCTGCCGCACCGGCCGGATGTGCAGTGTGCGCTGCTGCACCTGTACGTCCGCTCCAAAGGCCGCAAACCCATCTGCGCAGGCAAACCGCCGCTCAAACACCACATCCTCGATGCTGCTCACGCTGTCGGCACACAGCATCGCCGCCGCCAGCAGCGGGGCCGCGTCGGTGGCCAGTGCCGGATACACCCCCGTGAACACCCTGCCCGCCCCGTGCAGTGCACCGGACCGGACAATGACCGCACTTTCGGGCCCGGTTTCTATGCCGCACCCCATTTGTGCCAGAATTTCCAGCAGCGGCGCATAAACGGCAGGCGCGCAGCCGGTCAGCTCCACCCTGCCGCCTGCCGCTGCACAGGCACAGGCAAGGGTGGAGGCCACGATGCGGTCTGCCATGGGCGCAAAGCTGCAGCCGTACAGCACCCGCCGTCCCTGCACCCGGACCGTGCCGGTGCCTGCCCCCTGCACGCAGCCGCCGCAGCGGTTCAGGAATGCCGCCAGATCGACGATCTCCGGCTCCCGCGCTGCACCGCGCAGCACGGTTTCGCCCTGCGCGCAGACGGCCGCCAGCAGCAGCGTTTCGGTGGCCCCCACACTGGGGAACCCCAGCGTGATGTCCGCACCGTGCAGCCCCGCCGGGGCGGTCAGGATCAGCCGTGTTCCCTCCTCGCAGCAGTGCGCTCCCATCTGCGCAAGGCCGGAAAGATGCAGGTCGATGGGCCTTGCGCCAATGCGGCACCCGCCGGGCAGAACGGTCTCCACCCGGCCAAGCCGTGCCAGCAGCGGTGCGCAGAACAGGATGGATGCCCGCATCTGTGCTGCGGCCTCTGGCTCCAGACGGCAGACCGACGGCATGCTTTGCACCGTGATGTCACTGCCCTGCCAGCGGGCCGTGCAGCCTGCACCCCGCAAAAGGACAAGGCTGGTGTCCACATCCGCAAGCTGCGGCACCGCCAGCAGCCGCACCGTGCCGCTGCACAGAAGGGACGCCGCCAGCAGCGGCAGGACACTGTTCTTGGCTGCAGGGATGCGCACCGTACCGTTCAGCGGCACACCGCCTGTAATGATCAGATCTCCGCCCATGCAAAAACCCCCGTTCCGCAAAAGATACCTCATGCTATGCGGAACGAGGGCAGTTTGTTTCTATTTGTTCTGCGGCCTGTGTTTTATTTGTCGGGTCATTTGTAGCAGTTCCGGGGCCGGAGCATACCGCTTTAAGGCGCGGAACGTCCGGTTTTACATCTCTCCGCGGGACACCGACAGCACGATGCCCATTTCGCCCAGCAGCATCATCAGGCTGGTGCCGCCGGAGGAGAAAAACGGCAGGCTGATGCCGGTATTGGGGATGGTGTTGGTGACAACGGCCATGTTCAGCACCGCCTGCAGGGCCACCTGCACCACAAAGCCCACCACCAGCAGCGCCCCGAACCGGTCCGGCGCGTGGGCCGCCAGCGTGACGCCCCGCCACAGCAGCAGCGCAAACAACAGGATCACCCCGCAGGCCCCCACAAAGCCCAGCTCCTCGCACAGGATGGAAAAGATAAAGTCGTTCTGGGGCTCGGGGACGAACAGGTGCTTCTGGCGGCTGCTGCCAAGGCCCAGCCCCGCCGCGCCCCCGCTGCCGATGGCATACAGGCTCTGGATGGTCTGGTGGCCGTCCCCCAGCGGGTCCGCAAAGGGGTCCAGCCATGAGCTCAGGCGGCTGGCTGCATAGGGCACAAGGTCCGGCATGATGGCAATGGCCGCACCGATGGCCGCTGCGCCGCCCACCCCCGCCAGCACGAACCACCGCAGCCCGGTGCCGCCCACGAACATCAGCACCGCACCAATGCACAGGATCAGCACCGTGCCGGAGAGGTGCGGTTCCAGCAGCATGAGCACTGCCACCACCCCCAGCACCAGCGCAAAGGGCAGCACCCCTACTGCAAAGCTGCCCATGCGGTCGTGGTTGAGGGAAATGATATGCGCAAACACCAGCACCACCGCAAACTTGGCGATCTCGCTGGGCTGCAGCGTTCCAAGGCCCGGCAGCACCAGCCAGCGTTTGCAGCCGTTGTACTCCGGCATAAAAAGCACCGCTGTCAGCAGCACCATGGAAAGCCCCAGCAGCGGCCATGCCAGCTTATGATAGATGTGGTAATCCACCCGGCTGGCCGCCCACATGGCCCCGATGCCCAGCGCCGCATACAGCAGCTGGGGCCGCAGGTAGGCAAAGGCATCGTTCCTCCGGTACAGCGCCACGGCGCTGCTGGCACTGCCCAGCATCACAAGGCCGAACCCCACCAGCGTGAGCACCAGCACCAGAAAGGGCAGGTCCATGGCCGGCAGACGGCGCAGCGGCAGGCCCCGCCCTGTGTGGGTGTGCACCCCGTGGGCTGCGGCTTTCGGCATCTGCATCACCTCCGTTTCCTTATTGTACGCGGCGGCGGTGCCGGTTAGTCATAGGCCCGGCGCACCGGCGCATACATTCCATTTGAAAGAGAGGTGCCCGCCATGCCAAAACCGGAGCCACGGCCCCTGCGCACCCTGCCGGAACGGGCATTCCGTGCCCGGGCACGGCTGGTGGCCGCCCTGTTGTGCTGCGTCTGCTTTGCAGGGCTGGCCGCACGGCTGGCATATCTGCAATTATTTACGGGCAGCTGGTACACCAGCCGTGCGCTGGGCCAGCAATTGCGGGACACCGTGGTGCCCGCCGACCGGGGCCGCATCTACAGTGTGGACGGCGCGCTGCTGGCCGCCAACAGCAGCTGCTGGACCCTGCGGGCCTCCCCGCGTGAAATGCCGGAAGAAAAGCTTCGCCTTGCCGCAGACGGCCTTGCGGAGATCCTGAAGCTGGACAAAGCCGCATTATTGGAAAAGTTCAGCGACCGCCGCTCCAACGACTGCCTGCTGCGCTACCGTGTGGAGCGGGACATCGCCGACCGGGTGCGGGACTTCTGCGAAGCAAACGGCATCACCGGCATCCGCATCAATCAGGACTCCAAACGCTGGTATCCGCAGGGGGAGTTTCTGGCAAGCGTGCTGGGCTTTACCAACGTAGACAACGCCGGTGTGAGCGGGCTGGAGCTCAAGTATAACGAGGTGCTCACCGGGCAGAACGGTGTGGTGCTTACTGCCGTGAACGCATGGGGCTATACGCTGGAACAGAGCTACGAGACCGAGCGGGTGCCGCTGGAAGGCAGCGGCCTGCGGCTGACCATCGATGCCAGCATCCAGCACTACCTCGAAAACGCCCTGACCTATGCCGTCAGGGAGCACCATGTGGCGGCACGGGCTGTGGGCATCGTGATGGATGTGAACACCGGGGCGGTGCTGGCCATGTCCACCACCCCCGCCTACGACCCCAACCAGCCCCGCGTCATTTACGACGACGCCGCCCGGCAGAGGGTGGACGCGCTCTCCGGCAAAGAGCGCGCAGCGGCGCTGCAGCTGGCCCAGCAGACCCAGTGGCGCAACAAAGCCGTCAGCGACCTGTACGAGCCGGGCAGCGTGTTCAAGCTCATCACCTGCGCCGCCGCGCTGGATGTCGGGGCTGTGAGCCCCCATTCCACCTTTTACTGCGGGGACTCCATCTCGGTGGCAGGCACCCGGTTCCACTGTGCCAATCACAAGCGCCACGGCAGCCAGACCGTGACGCAGGCGCTGGAAAACTCCTGCAACCAGAGCTTTATCCAGATCGGGGCCAGGCTGGGCAAGGAAGCCTTCTGCGATTATTTTGCCGCTTTTGGCCTGCGGGAGCCCACCGGCATCGACCTGCCCGCCGAGCCGAAAAAGAGCCTGTACTACACCGCCGACCGCATGGGCCCGGTGGAGCTGGCGTCCTGCGCCTTTGGCCAGAGCAGCAAGATCTCCTACATGGAAATGGCCGCAGCCGTGTGCGCCGTGGTGAACGGCGGAAAGCTCATGCAGCCCTATCTCGTCAGCGACATCCTGAACCCGGACGGCAGCGTATTGCAGCACATCGACCCGGTGTGCAGGCGGCAGGTCATCCGGCCGGAGACCTCCCGGATCATGCGCGGCATGATGGAGGCCGTCGTGCTGAACGGCGGCGGGCGCTACGCCCAGATCCGGGGCTACCGGGTGGGCGGTAAGAGCGGCACCAGCCAGAAGCTGGACAGCGCCGACGAAAAAGCCCGCATTGCCAGCTTTGTGGCTGTGGCCCCCATCGATGACCCGCAGTTTCTGTGTCTGGTCTGTCTGGATGAGCCCCACAGCTGGACCACTGCCGGCGGCAGTCTTTCGGCCCCCGTGTGCGCCGAGGTGCTGGAACAGACGCTGGTGTACCGGGGCGTTCCCCGCGCCGCCGAATCGGAAGCGGATGCCGATCCCGCCCAGACCGCCGCAGACCTGCCCGCAGACGGTGACAGCTTTGACGGGGCGTGACGATTTGGAATGCGCGCCGCGTGCGCTTTGCGCATATTCAGCGGAAAATTTATTTATAATTTCGCGTTTGTCGCGCTCTGCGGAGCGCTCCAAACGCATTTTCACAGGAGGGGTCGTGACCGGGAGCGGCTGCTGCCGCGCTGGTTTCCTGCGGAAACATCCGCGGAGCACGGCAAATACTCCTGTTCAGCTGCAAAAAATAACGGAACGTCCGCAGACGTTCCGTTACGCTGAAATGCAAAATGGTTTTTAGTTCTGGTGCGGCTGGTCGCGGAAGACGATCTCGCCGGTCTCGCTGTTCATGGAGTCCACGATGGCAAGGCTTTCCAGCTGAATGCCCTTGCTGCGGATCAGCTCGCCGCCCTGCTGGAAGCCCTTTTCCACGGCGATGCCGATGCCTTCCACGGTGGCGCCGGCTTCCTTGGCCAGATCCAACAGGCCCATCAGAGCGCAGCCGTTGGCAAGGAAGTCGTCAATGATCAGCACATGATCCTCTGCCGTGAGGAACTTTTTGGAGACGATGACGTTGTAGATCTTTTTGTGGGTGAAGGACTGGATCTTGGTCTCGTAGTTATCGTAGTCCAGATTGATGCTCATAGACTTTTTGGCGAACACCACCGGCACATTGAACTCGCTTGCCACCACGGCTGCAATGCCGATGCCGCTGGCCTCGATGGTGAGCACCTTGTTGATGGTCTTGCCGGCAAACAGGCGCTTCCACTCCTTTGCCATTTCACGGAACAGCGGAATATCCATCTGGTGGTTGATAAAGCTGTCTACCTTGAGCACGTTGCCCTCGCGTACAATACCATCCTTGCGGATACGTTCTTCCAGCATCTTCATAGCGAACCAGTTCCTCCAAGTCTATTTTCCATCTCCGTGCACTCTCCGGCACACATGTTTTTTATTTTATATAGTATACCGGATGCATCCTGCTTTGGCAAGAGCTTTTCTTGCCAAAGTTCAGCCCTTTCGGCCCTTGTACTTTTTGCAGAATTGAGTATACTAGAATTAGTATAAAGGGTTGTCCGGCAGCTGTGTGCCGGTACTGCGGAGAGGGAGAGCTGTATGAAAACTGGACTTGTGCTGGAAGGCGGCGCCATGCGCGGAATGTTCACCGCCGGTGTTCTGGATGTGTTGATGGAGCACGGCATCGTGCTGGACGGTGCCATCGGCGTTTCTGCCGGTGCAGTGTTCGGCTGCAACTATAAGTCGCACCAGATCGGGCGCACCATCCGCTACAACACGGAATACTGCACCGACAAGCGCTATGCCAGCTTTGGCAACCTGCTGCGCACCGGCAATCTGTACAGCGAGCAGTTCTGCTACCACACCGTACCGGAAAAGCTGGACATCTTTGACTCCAAGGCTTTCCGGGAGAACCCCATGGACTTTTTTGTGGTGTGCACCGATGTTCGCACCGGCGACCCCATCTATCACAAGTGCCGCACCGGCGACGCCGAGGACATCCAGTGGATGCAGGCATCGGCCTCCATGCCGCTGGCCTCAAAGATCGTGAAGATCGGCCACTACCAGCTGCTGGACGGCGGCATTGCAGATTCCATCCCGGTGCGGTTCTTTGAGTCCATCGGCTACAAGCGCAACCTGATCGTGCTGACCCAGCCCAAGGGCTTTGTGAAGAAGAAAAACAAGATGCTGCCCGCCATCCGGGCGCGTTACCTGCGCTATCCGGCCTTCGTGGATGCCGTGGCCGACCGCCACGAGCGCTACAACGAGACCCTTGCCCATGTTTCCATGCTGGAACAGACGGGCAAAGCCTTCGTCATCCGCCCGCCCATCCCGCTGGAGATCGGCTCCATGGAGCGCGATGCAGCCCAGCTGCGCCGTGTTTACGACACCGGCCGCGCCGTGGCCGAGATCCAGGTGGACAAGATCGCCGCATTCGTAAATGAATCCAAGGCCGCTGCCGAGGAATAACAGCCGCCGTTCAGGGTGATGTCTCTGCACTTGTGCAGGGCATCACCCTGTTTTTTTGCACGGACAGCTTTTGCCGCATGCTGCATTACTGGGATACCGGCCTGCCGATAGCAGACTTTGTAAGCATCTGCTGGAACTTGCGCGCCGCCGTGTTCAGCGGGCGGTGGCGGTCATACACCAGACAGATGCTGCGCTCCGGGATGATCTCCTGCAGATGGAGCTGCACCAGCTCCCCACGTTCCAGCAGTTCTTTTGCCATGGGTTCCGGCACAAACGCAATGCCCAGTTCGCTTTTGACCAATGTCAGCATCTGGTCGGTGGTGGCGGCCTCGGTGTCCGGCTTCAGCACCGCGCCATGCTCCAGAAAGAACTGTCTGTAGAAGCTGCGGGTCATGCTTGTATCGCTGAGCGAGATCAGCGGATAATTTTTCAGCTCCTTCAAACTCAGGTTCTGGCTGGCAAGGGCCGTAAAAGTCCTGCCGCCCACCAGCACCTCGTAGAATGCTTTCAGTTCCACCATTTTCAAGCTGCCGTCCACCTCTGCCGGGGTGGATACAACGGCAAAATCCACCTCGCCGTTTTTCACAGCCTGCACGGCCTGCGGCGTGGAGTGGTTGGAAATGCGCAGCCGGATGCCGGGGTACTCGGTGTGGAAAGCGCGCAGCTTCTCCGAAAGATAGATGTTCAGGGCCGTCTCGGTGGCACTGATGCTGATGGCTCCGTGTTCCAGCGTAGCGCTGGCGCTCAGCTCTTCCTCCGCATCCTGGATCTGCACCGCCGCCGATGCAATGCGGGAATAGAGCAGCTCTCCTTCCGGCGTCAGGGTAACACCGCGGTTGGAGCGGATGAACAGCACACAATTCAGCTGGCTTTCCAGCCGGTTCATGGCGTGGGTGATGTTGGGCTGATTGCTGCCCAGCACCCGCGCGGCCTTGGTAAAGTTCTGATACTTTGCCACATAGTAGAAGATCTTATAATATTCCCAGTCCACGTACATGGAGCGCCCTCCCATTTCATGTAAAAAAGATATTGTTGCCATGTGCAGGATTCATTTTACACATCCTGTATCTTCTCGTATCATAACACCAAAATCAAAATTTGCAAGAGGGAAATCCAAAAGCCCCTCAAGTCCGTTTTGAACCGCAGCGTTTTCGGGCCGGCAGGATCTGCCGTGACAAAGTTTCCCGCATGGATATTGACAATCCGCACGATTTCTGCTATCCTATTTCAGGACGGCGATCTTCTGCCGTCCTGAATAAGCTGGTGTGGCGCAATGGCAGCGCAACTGATTTGTAATCAGTGGGTTGCAGGTTCAACTCCTGTCACCAGCTCCAAGAAAGATCCTGCGGTATATCGTTAAAACGACGGCGTGTATCGTGGGATTTTTGCTTTTCTATGCGTTGTGAAACGCCCGGAAAGTGCGACAGTTCCCCATAAAATAATCCCACCAGAAACGGCGAAGATCGTCATCCGGTGGGATTTTTTATGTCATTGTGCCGCTGCGCGGCACGCACTTTCAGCCCTTCGGCAAAGACGGGAATACCCGGCGCTTTCACTTTTGCGGCAATGAGGTCGGTTCAAACCGGCGCAGCTTGCTGCCATCCAGTCTGCACAGCGGCTGACCGGTGGTTTGCGCCAGCGTGCAGGCACTGCCCGCCACATCGCCCATGTCAATGACCGTGGGCAGGATGCGGACACTGGCCTGCATCAGGAAGGTGGTGGAAATGCAGCGGCCCGCCACGATCAGGTTCTCGGCTTCGTCTGTGACCATGCTGCGGTAAGGGATCTCGTAGTAATCGCCGTGCTGGTAGGTGTTCTGGTGGAACAGCCCCTTTTTGTTGGAGTGCACATCAATGTACCAGTCCCCCTTGACCAGACCATCCGGGAAGCGCGCCTGCCGGGTGTAGTCCTCCTCGGTCAGCAGGTAGTTGCCCTTGAGCCGCCAGCTCTCGCGCACGCCCAGCATGTCCGCTGTCTGCAGCAGATAGCTGTGCGCAAAGCCCGGCATCTTTGCCTGCAGAAAACGCACCAGACGGCCGATCTTCTCGTGTCCCTCTGCAATGGCGGCAGAGCGGGCCAGTGCATCGGTGTTCTGCTTCAGGCTGGGGAGATGCGGGCAGTTGAAGGCCATGCAGCCGGGCTTATTGGGCAGGCTGAAGCACTGGTAATAGCGCAGGTCCTCCTCGGTGAGCAAGCCCTCGGCTACGCCCTCGCGGAAGATGGGCTCCAGCTTGAAGCTACGGCCTGCCACCATGGCAGACTCGAAGAAATAGCCGGTCTTGAGGGGAGAGAACTCGTCGTGCAGAGACAGCACATATTCGCGGTATTTTTCCACGTCGATGCCGCCCATGATAAAGCGCAGACTGCTGACCTGATTGTCCCCGTTCTCATCGCCGGAGCTGGTGGGCACGCCAGCCATGCGGGTGAGCACAGCATCACCGGTAGCATCCACAAAGTTTCCGGCTGCAATGGCCTGCAGACCGTTCACGGTCATCACCACGATGTACCGGATGTGCTTGTCCTCGCACACAACATCCACCAGTGTGGCGTCATACAGCAGCCTGCCGCCGTTGCTGACATACAATTCCTCAAAAGCATCGCTGAGCTGATCCGGTGCAAACCAGATCATTGTGGTAATGCCGTCACGGGTGGTGACGCCGTGCCTGTTCAGGGTCTCCTCTACCCTGTGCAGCACATCCAGATGTTCCACATAGGTGGGCATCATGGGGCAGACCAGCGCACGGGAAGCCGTGCCGCCCAGAAACGCCCCCTTTTCCACCAGCAGGACCTTCTGCCCATCGATGGCGCAGCGGATGCCGGCTGCGGCACCGGCAGCACCGCCGCCCACCACAACAGTATCATAGTGGCCCAGAAGGGGCAGCTGCCTGCCCAGATATTCAATGCTTTCCATGTTGCGCCTCCAACAATTGATGATAGGTGTGGGCAAAGCCGTGTGCGCCGATCTCGGAAAGGGCACGGATGCCAGTCTTGCCCAGACGGAGCGGGCCGATGCTGATCATGGGCACCTGATAGTCCCGGCTGGTCAGGCCCAGCTTGTTCCACTCCAGAAAGTGATAATATTCATGGCTGAGGATCAGGTTCTCCGCTTCCATGCGGGTCATTTTGTTCTGCTGCGCCCACAGGTCCACCGATCTGAGATAGAGGGTGATGCAGTTTTTGCCCGCCACATAGTCGCTGAAATAGCGCTGGTTGCCGGAAACAAAGTCGATGTCCCGCTCCACCACCGTCAGCCCATTTGCCTTGCAGATGGCAAAAAAGTCTGCACTGCCGCCGCTTTGTGCAAAGACATCCCTTGCCGCGGCGCAGCCTTTTTCCCACGCGGCATCCACGATGCGGGCGCGGTCTGCCTCCGGGATGCGGGGGCAGCACGGGTCGTAGGAAAGCTCTTTTTCCGCCAGATCACGGCCGGGAAAAGGCAGTGCATAAGACGACATGGCAGCCTCCTTTGGTCGGTCAGGAATCAATGCGCAGGGTCGCAGCCACAATCACCGGAGTCTTGGCATCGTAGCCGTTCAGCTCCACATTGGCAAGGCTGTAGATCTGCTCCTCGCTGGACATGCCGGACAGGTCGATGATGCGCTTGCCCAGCACGATGTACACATTGGGGTAGTTGGTGCCGCCGTCGTTGTAGACGGTCAGCTCTTCCAGCATATAGGCGACCGCATCACGCCAGCTGCTGATATCGGCCTGACGCACCGTGGCGTTGGCCTTCTGCAGGCGGATGACCCCCTCTTCGTCGATCAGGCGCAGCGGATGAGAGGTCTTTTTCATCAGGCCGAACAGCTTTTTCTCCACCTTATCCGCCGTCACCGCGCACATGTTCTCGCTTCTGGCTGCGATATGCAGGGCCTTGGGGTCCATGCTCAGGTTCTCTGCCGCCAGTTCCAGCAGCTTGTCCTCGGTCAGTTTTTCGGCGCTGCGGTTCTTGCTGCGCAGCTCGGTAGCACCCACGGCGATGGCGCGGATCACATTGCGCTGGGTATCCACCTCCACGGTCACTTCCACAGAACCGGGCGCGGCTCCGTTCCGGATGGCCTTCTGCTCGGCCTCCCGGCGCACACTGATGATGTCATTGTCGGTGGGGTTGGAAACGCTGCGCTCCACCATATCACGCACCATAGCCAATGCCACGCCGATGGTGGAAATGACCGGGCCGTTCTTTGCCAGACGGCTCTTGTGATGCATGGTCTCGGCCAGATGCGGCACCACGCTGGCAGCGCCACCGCCGCCGCCCACGAACACGGTGTGCTGGGGGTCCATGTGGTAGTCCTTCATCAGCTGGGCAGCTACCCTGCTGTTTTTGGCAGCGGCAAAGCCCAGCACCTTGCGGGCAGCTTCTTCCACGGTGCAGCCCATGTTGTCTGCCAGCGGCTTCCACGCCTTGCGGGCGGCTTCCACGTTGCCATAGGCATAATCGCCGGGCTTGACGTAGCCCGCAATGTTGGCAGCGCCGGACATGGTAAGGCAGACCCTGACGCCGTTGTCGCACTCGATGCTGGCGTACTCCGGGTCGCCGGGCATGGGGCTCACGGGCACCAGACGGGGGTTCTGGATCTTGTCGGCATCGGTGAACACCTCATAGTCCAGACCGGCGATGTGGGCGCTGCGGGGGCCGGTATCGCATGCCTTGCCGTCCTTCACCTCCACCATGCTGCCGCCGCCGATGCCGACGGTGCGCACGTCCAGACTGTTCAGGTAGGTCTTGTGGCCGCCCACCTCGGCGTACTTGATCATCACCTTGCCGTCCTTGACACAGGAGATGTCGGTAGAGGTACCGCCCACCTCAAAGAACAGGCCATCGGTCAGCTTTTCGTACATCAAAGCACCGGCAACGCCTGCGGCAGGGCCGGAGAGGATGGTCAGGATGGGGCGGCTGCGCACCTCGTCCACGGTCATCACGCCGCCATCGCAGCGCATGACCATCAGCGGGCTCTTGATGTCCGCATTTTTGATGCTCTGGTCGGTCATGGTGGCGGCATCCAGCATCTTGGGCATGATGCTGGCGTTGATCACGGCGGTGCGGGTGCGGACCTTCAGGCCGTACAGCTTGGAGATCTCGTTGGTCGCTGTGGCAGGCAGGCCCATTTCACCGCAGATCTCCACCACCCGGTTCTCGTTCTTCGGGTCGTCCACGCTGAAGGCCTCGGCGGCAACAAAGGTCTGTGCCCCCTGCTCCTGCAGCTTCTGGATAGCCGCGCGGATGCTGCCGTCCAGATCCGGTGTATTGGTGTCCACATATTCGTTGCAGCTGCGCAGGTATTTGCCCTCAGACAGCTCGATGTCCCCCATGGTGGTATCGCCCTTGCTCTTTGCGCCCTGCAGGCCGCTGCCCAGCGTGATGATGCCGACGGGGGCCACATCGCCCTCCAGCAGGGCGTTGGTGGCCTGCGTGGTACCGTGGGCAATGAAGATAACATCCTCCGGCCGGATCTCGCACTGCTCCATGACCTTGTGCAGCACCTGTACGATGCCGGCAGCAACGCCCTCAGCAGCGGTATGGGTGGTGGGGACCTTTACGCTTCCAACGACCTCAAAGGTCTCGTTATCAATGGCAACGGCGTCGGTGAAGGTACCACCAACATCAATTCCGATACGGACTTTCATAAAGCAAAAACCTCCTGTTTTTCCTTTTTCTTTGCTGCTTTTCGAGCCCGGGCAGATCCGGATATAAGAATGGGCGGTCCCAGCATCTCGCGAAGATGGAACGACAAACGCGCGGGATACTCGGACCGCCCATGCAGCGGGCTGCGTACAGCCCGCTGCAGACGGCTTGTGGGGGAGAAAACAACTCAGAAGTAAAGCATCGCGCCCAGAATGACGCCGACGATGGACACTGCCCACAGATACGGCAGCATCTTCTTGGTGCAGGTGTTCACGTCCACTTCGCAGAAGTTTGCGGTCCAGACGTTCTGGGTGTTGGTGGGGTCGCCGCCGCACTGGATGCGCTCAGCCGCCAGGAAGGCAGCCATGACAGCCAGCGGGTTCAGGGTGCCCAGACCAATGATCAGCGCTGCGATGCCGGAGCCGAGGCCAAACATGTTCATGGGGCCGCGGTACAGCGCCAGAGGTGCCAGAATGGCGAAGAAGATGATGTAGGGCACGCGGCTGGTGGGAACAATGGCCAGCAGCAGCGGGTTCAGAACTTCCTTGACGCTTGCGTTGGTGACAGCCAGGAACAGGATGCCGATGCCGACCATCAGGATAACGGCGGGGCCTGCATCGGTGATGCCGTCGTAGCAGGTCTTGGTCATCTGGTTCATGGCCTTGCTGAAGCTCTGCGAGGTGAAGAGCAGGCACCAGATGATGCCAACGGTGAATGCAGGCGTGACAGGCACTTTCAGGAAGGCGACCAGCACGATGGGGATCAGCGGGGTGATCATGGCCAGACCGCCGCGCACGCCGGTGAGCTGCTTTGTGGGCTTTGTGTTGTCCACGGGAGCGGAGAATGCAAACTTGATGCCGTTGCGCTTGAACTCCACGATGACCATGATGAGGGTGGCGATGGCAGTCGCTGCCATCAGGTAGATCTCAAAGCCCTGAATGTCGGCGATGTCCAGCGAGAAGATGCTTGCAAAGCTCTTCCAGTTTGCAATGTTGCAGGCAAGACCGGTGGTGAACGCCATCAGGAAGATGCAGGCTGCGCTTGCAGCGGGCACACCAACAGAGATGAGGATGGGCAGCACGATGGAGCCTACCATGATGATGGAGCCCAGACCGCTCAGGGTGGTGAACAGGACAGCGGTGGCCACAACCATGATCAGGGTGACTACCAGCGGACGGTCGCCGCCCAGCTCAGCGCTCTTTTTGATGATGTTCTCGGTGACGCCGGTCTTGTTCATCAGCTGACCCAGCCATGCACCAAAGATGGTTGCCATGATGGCGCTGCCCATACGGACGGTGCCGGCTTCAAACACGGTGGTCAGCCAGCCGATCTCTGCGCCGTCCGCGTTTTTGCCGAACATCGGCACACCGGCGATGATGCAGATGACGACAGCCATCAAAGGAAGCGCCAGCAGAGTAGGGATCTTCTTGGTCATCATCAATGCCGCGACGACCAGGAATGCCACAACGATCAGAATGCCTTGTAACATAGTTCTGCTCCTTTTTTTGCGGGGGCAAGCCCCCTTTATTCTCACCGTAAACCACGGCAAGTTTCATTTTCAGGCGTCCGTGCTGCACAGCAGGCTCTGGCGCAGATCCGTTGCCATAAAGGCAGGCGTATGGACCGGATCCGGGTTCAGCACCACCGGACGCATCTCCGGGCTTTTCAGCTTCTGCACCACCCCGCGCATGAACGCCGGGCTTGCAGCCGCCGGGCCGGAGAGATACAGCTTCTCGATCACGAACAGCGAACAGAGCATCCGTGCCACATTGCTCAGCCGCACCGTAAAGCAGCTCACCGGGCTTTGCTCACTTTTCAGCGCTGCCGCCTGCTGAGCGGGCGGTGCAGCTTCAAAGTTCTGCGCCAGCTCCAGCAGAGAGCCGCCTTCGGGCAGCAGCAGACCGGTGATGTCTGCCTGTCCCTCGCTGCGCAGTGCCACCGGCTGTTCCTTCTGCACGATCTGCACCACGGCCCGGTCGCCAAGGTCGATATGTGCATAGTTGGAACCTACCGACTTGCCGGCCTCTGCCAGTGCACGGCTCACGGTATAGACCCGGCTGTATTCCTCCACGATCGGCACTTTGAACTGGGTAAACAGCGCCTCCCGCAGAGAAATGGTCGCCGCGGTATAACCGGTGGAGTACATCACGCGGAACTCGCTGATCTCGGTGTCGTCCTGAAACAGCAGCCCGATGCTCTTCATCTTGCCTGCGTGGAGCTCCTCCATGGAAAAGCCCTGAAAGATCGCATCAGAGATCGAAGTCAGCAGCTCGTTTCCATCCCCGCCGTGGTCGGGCAGCACCGTGCGGAACACACACTGCAAAGCCATGTCGTAGAGATATAAAACCGCATGGCTGCGGCCGATATCCACCACAACGACCCTGCCATAGTCCGGACAGATGGTCAGCCCGGCACGGCTGCGCCCTGCCGTTGCGGCACGCAGGCCGCTCTCCTGCACGATGCCCTCTGCCAGCAGCTCTCCCACCAGCGCCGTGATGGTGCTGGGAGAAAGACCTGTCTGTTTTGCCAGTTCGATCCGGGAGAGCCCGCCCTCGGTGAGCAGTGCCCGCAAAATCAGGCGGCGGTTCTTCTCCTTTACTGTCCGCAGGCTGGATTTTTTCATAGCTGTGATTCCTTTCAGACCCCATTGTCTTCGCTTATTTCGGATTATGAAATAAGCACTGTCTACAGAATAACACGCTGTTTGGGATACATCAATACTTTTTTCGGATTCCGAAATAATTTAGCGTCCTGAACATTTTCAAGGTATGTTTTTTGTGCATTTTTTCTTTTCGAAAAGTGTCGGAACGTGTTCAGTTCCTGTCACCAGCTCCAACAAGCTCCGGGACGCCTTGATCCCGGGGCTTTTCACTTACTTCCGACCCCTGCAAGAAAATTTCCTCAAAAAACATTGACAAACCCTTGCCCCAGTGGTAATATATACAGGCAGTCTGTGAGACTGCGAATTGAATATGGGCGTGTTCCCGAGTGGCCAATGGGGACAGACTGT
>ULQN01015309.1_pt1 | contig 14714 bp, 10 predicted proteins | sample 1954491 | NCBI WGS metagenome assembly ULQN01 (sample SAMEA4835656, study PRJEB28245) | human gut metagenome | biome: gut microbiome; material: fecal sample | place: Denmark | collected 2008
GCCTGACCCTGTGCACCGGCAGCCTGAACGCAAACCCCAACAATAACTGTGCCGAGATCATCCGCAAGCACTGCGACCGTATTGCTTTCGGTCACGTCCGCAACATCCACCACTTCCCCAACGGCGACTTCTCTGAGGCTGCGCACCGCGACTGCTGCGGCGAGACTGGCATCATTGAGGTAATGCGCGCTTACCATGACTGCGGCTTTGAGGGCTACATCCGCCCCGACCACGGCCGTCAGCTGTGGGAGGAAGGCCCCGGCGTCTGCCGCCCCGGCTATGGCAAGTATGACCGTGCTCTGGGCATCCAGTATATGCTGGGTATCTGGGATCTGCTGGACCGTCTGGATGAAGAAAAGAAGGGCTGATTACTATGAAGCTGTCTGATATCAAAAACGGCAATCTGTCCGCCGAGTGGGCAGAAAAGGGCTACGAGCTGCCCAAATTCGACATTGAGGCTGTAAAGGCCAAGACTCACGCCGAGCCCACTTGGGTGCACTTCGGTGCCGGCAACATCTTCCGCGCTTTCCCCGCTGCCGTGCTGAACGATGCACTGAACAGCGGCAAGTACGACCGCGGCGTCATCGTGGCCGAGAGCTTCGACTACGAGATCATCGATAAGGCTTACCAGCCCTACGATAACCTGAGCCTGCTGGTCTGCCTGAAGTCCACCGGCGAGATCGAGAAGAAGGTCGTGGCTTCCGTTACCGAGAGCCTGAAGGCTGACTATTCCTTCGGCGAGGACTGGGCACGTCTGGTGGAGATCTTCCAGAACCCCAGCCTGCAGATGATCTCCTTTACCATCACTGAGAAGGGCTACGGCGTTGCTCCCGCTGACTTGGAGCGCGGCCTGACCCCCGTTCTGGCTATGGGCAAGGTCACCGCTCTGCTGTACGAGCGCTTCAAGGCCGGCAAGCTGCCCCTGACCGTCCAGAGCATGGATAACTGCTCTCACAACGGCGATAAGGTCAAGACCGCTGTCCACGCCTACGCTGCAAAGTGGGTGGAGCAGGGTCTGGTGCCCGCAGAGTTCCTGGCTTATGTGCAGGACGAGACCAAGATCACCTTCCCGTGGAGCATGATCGACAAGATCACCCCGCGCCCGGACGCAAAGGTGCAGGAGATGCTGGCAAAGGATGGCTTTGAGGATAACTACACCATCGTTACCGAGAAGCACACCTTCACCGCTCCCTTCGTCAACGCCGAGGAGACCCAGTACCTGTGCATCGAGGATCACTACACCAATGGCCGTCCTCCGCTGGAGCTGGGCGGTGTGCTGTACTGCGACCGCGAGACCGTGGACAAGATCGAGAAGATGAAGGTCTGCACCTGCCTGAACCCCCTGCACACTGCCATGTCTATCTATGGCTGTATGCTGGGCTACACCCTCATCTCTGCCGAGATGGCAGACGAGGATCTGCGCTCCTTCATCCAGAAGGTCGGCTATATTGAGGCGATGCCCGTGGTCGTTGATCCCGGCGTGCTGAACCCCTACGAGTTCATCGGCGCTGTCATCAACCGCCGTCTGCCCAACCCCTTCATGCCTGATGCTCCCCAGCGTATCGCTACTGATACCTCCCAGAAGCTGGCGATCCGCTTCGGCGAGACCATCAAGGCTTACGAGGAGCGCGGTCTGGACAAGTCCAACCTCGTGCTGATCCCGCTGGTGCTGGCAGGTTATGCCCGCTACCTGAAGGGCATCGACGACAACGGCCAGCCCTTCGAGATCTCTCCCGATCCGCTGCTGGCTGAGCTGCAGGCCATCGTCAAACCCTTGGAAGTCAAGGAAGGCGAGCAGGACTTCAGCTGCCTGAAGGCTCTGTACAGCCGTGCCGATGTGTTCGGTGTGGATCTGTATGCCGTTGGTCTGGGCGAAAAGATCGAGGGCATGGTCAAGGAGCTGTACGCCGGTAACGGCGCAGTGCGCAAGACCCTGCACAAGTACACCCTCGCCCGCTAAAATGTTATAACGCTATTTCCGTACCCACGCTGCGCTTTTGCTTTGCCGCAGCGTGGGTTTTTGTTTTGTCTAAAAGGTTTGTAAACCTTCTAGGCTTGTTTTTCCACGGGAATGGAAACGCCCCCGCAGCGCGACTGTTTCCGAAGGAAACAAGCGCTGCAAATGCAGTTCCCGGTTACGACCCCTCCCTGTGAAAATGAAATCCCGGAGCGTCCGCAGACGCTCCGGGATTTCGAAAAAATCATAATTTTCCGCTATTCATGCGCAGAGCAAAGCGGAGCGCATTAAAAATTGTCCCTATGCCCTTATTTCCGGCAGTCGTGCAGGCTGGCGGCGGGCAGGGCACTGCCCAGCAGGCTCCATGCGGCATCCATGCTCTCGTTCAGCAGATAGGCCTGATTCTTCTGGACGTAGATGTACACCGCCTCTTTGGTGCGGTAGGCGCAGTACACGGTGTTCCAAGTGTAGCGGTTGGTGGGCTCAGCCTTGTTCTGCTCACCGGCCATCCAGACCGAAAGCCCGGCGGCGTCCAGCTCCAACCGGTAGAAGGGGCGGGGCAGACCCAGCTTTTTGATCTGCTTGGAGAGGTTCGAAAAAAAGGTGCCGAAGTATACGGCGGGCAGACCGATGGCTACAATGGCCAGCACGGCGGTCAGCAGCCCGGCACCCTCCCGCTTGCCGATCTGGCTCAGGCAGATTCCGGCGCACACCAGCAGAATGGCAGTGAACACCGCCGGGCGCTGCCAGCCCTTGTTGTGGCGCAGCAGGTCGAAAGATGCAAAATCGTGAAAGCTTTTTTCGTCCATCTGAACGGAAACGCAAACATTCTGGGTCATAAAGTTACCCTCCTTTTTGGGCATAGTACCACATTTATCGGCAAGAAGCAAGCAAAAGATGTACCGGCGGCGGTGCATCCGGCTTGCAAACCGCCCGCAAGGCGTGGTAGAATAAGATATTATCCAACGGATATTATCTAACGAAAAAGGGGGAAGCTTTGCATGGAAAAGCGCAATTGGAAGCGCAGCGTTACGCTCAAGCAGCGCATGGTGCTGTGTCTGGCGGCTTTTTTTGCGGCCTTTGCGTTGCAGCTTGCCCTGAACGGCTATCAGGCACGGGCAGTGCAGCAGGTGCAGGACGACCAGATGAGCAACTTTAATGCCATCAGCCGCTTTCAGGGCGGTGTGGAAAGCTCCATCAGCATTCTGGAAGCTTACCGCTGGGAAAACGGCGAAACCGAGGAAATGCTGGAAAAGCTTCAGGCAGCCTGCTCCACCAGCAACGCATGGCTGTGGCGCATCCGATCCAATATGGATGGCTTGCAGAACGTCAGCGATGAGCAGTGGGTGCTGTACGGTGCGGTGGAGACCACCTACGGCAGCTATAACACCCTGCTGGAAGAGCTGGAAGGTTACCTTACCAGCGGACAGGATGCAAAGGCATCCCAGCTGTACTATAACAAGGTCTCGGTCTGCGGCGGGTATCTGAGCCAGTACACCATGCAGCTGCTGAAAGCCTCGATTCTGGACGCCCAGACTACTTATACCGAGATCTCGGAGCTGGGCGAGCGGATCGCCCTGATGCAGATCGTGGTGGTGGCGCTGTGCGTGGCACTGGGCTGCGCTTCCGGTCTGATGGTCATGCGGCTGCTGACCCCAGTCTCCCAGATGATCGTAGCTTCCCGTGCCATCAGCCGCAGCCAGTTCGACACCCCGGACATCCCGCTGCCTAAGCAGCCGGAGATCGGGCAGCTGGCGGAGTCTTTCAACCGCATGAAGCACTCCATGGCGCAGCAGGTGAGTACCTTACAGGAGAAAAACGAGATCGAGCGGGAGCTGCACCGCCAAAAGACCGAAGCACTGGAATTGCAGAACCGCATGGAGCGCAGCCGGTTACAGCAGCTGCGCAGCCAGATCGACCCGCATTTTCTGTTCAACACCCTGAACGTCATCCAGCAGATGGCGGGCACAGAGTCCGCCTACCGCACACAGGCACTCATCATGGCGCTTTCCCATCTGCTGCGTTACAGCCTGATGAGCAACGATGAACAGGTGCCCCTCTCCCGGGAGGTGCGCATTGTGGACGAATACTACTCCATCTACCATGTGCGATTTGGCGACCGGGTGCAGATGCAGTGGGCGTTTTCGGACTCGCTGGACCTGACCGAGACTATGGTGCCGTCCTTTATCTTGCAGCCCATCGTGGAAAACGCCTTCAAGCACGGCATCTGCCCCAAGGAAGAGGGCGGCGTGGTGCGCATCCGCATGATCCCCCTGCGGGAAAAAGGTCTGCTGTGCATCCGGGTGCTGGACAACGGCGTAGGCATTGAGCCGGAGCAGCTGCAGCAGCTGCGCACGGCACTGGAACAGCCCGCGCCCCGCTGGGAACATATCGGTATTTATAATGTGGCTGCCCGCTTGCGGCTGCTGGATGCCCGCTGCCGGGTGGTGGTGCGCTCCCGGCCGGGGCGGGGGACTGCGGTGATCCTGTATCTGCCGCTGGTGGAGAATGAGGAGGAATTTGAGGAATGATTCGTCTGTTGATCGCGGATGATGAGAAGATGGAACGGGAAGCGCTGGCGGATATCGTCATGCGCCGGTTCGAGCATGAGGTAACAGTGGAAATGGCGGAAAACGGACGTAAAGCCGCCGATACCGCCGTGCTCTGGGGTGCAGACCTGATTTTGATGGACATCGAGATGCCGGGCATGAACGGCCTGGATGCCGCCCGCGCGGTGCTGGAGCAGCGCCCGGAGTGCAAGGTGATCTTCATCACGGCGTACAGCCTGTTCCAGTACGCCCACGAGGCGGTGCATCTGGGTGCCTGCGACTATCTGCTGAAGCCGGTGGATCCGGACGAGACCGAGGCCGCCATCCGCCGCGCTATCCGGCAGATCGAAGCCGGGCGCCGTCTGGCCGAACTGGCTGCGGAAGCCCCGGAGCTGGAAACCGCCCCGGAGCAGGAGACCGAGCCCGCCGGGGAAGGGGAGAGCGACCGCAACGCACTGGTGATGGACCATGTGCGCAAGTATATGGAAGATAACTATATGGCCGACCTCTCGCTGGACAGCGTGAGCGAAATTTTGCACATCAGCCCGGCGTACCTTTCGGCGCAGTTCAAAAAATACCAGAAGATGAATTTTCTGGACTGTCTGACCGAGCTGCGCATCAACGCAGCTAAAGAACTGCTGGCCGACCCCTTCCGCTCCGCAGCGGAGGTGGCCTCCATGGTGGGCTACGAGGACGCCAGCTACTTTGCCCGCGCCTTTAAAAAGCGCACCGGCATGACCCCCACCCAGTACCGGAAGGAAGCGGCAAAGGCAGCCCGGGAGGTGCGGCTGTGACCCGCCGTCAGCTGCTGCGTCTGCTTGCGGCAGCCCCGGCGCTGGCAGTTACAGGCTGTACGGCGCAGTCTGCTTCTTCGCAACAGGAGAAGCCGCTCATCCTGCGCTATGCGGAGAACCAGCCGGAGGACTACCCTACCAGCAAGGCGGCAAAGGCCTTTGCCGAGCTTGTGGCGCAGCGCACGGGCGGCCGGGTGAAGGTGCTGGTTTACAGCGGGGCAGAGCTGGGCGCAGAGCAGAGCGTCATCCAGCAGATGCAGTTCGGCGGGGTGGATTTTTCCCGCGTGTCCCTGAGCCAGCTGGCAGAGTACGAGCCGGAACTCAGCGTATTGCAGTTGCCCTACCTGTACAGCGATGCCCAGCAGATGTGGCGGGTGCTGGACGGCGACATCGGCGATGAGTTTCTGGCCATGCTGGACGGGATGGACTTAGTGGGGCTTTCGTGGTTCGATGCCGGTGTGCGCAGCTTCTACACCCGGGAAAAGGTGACCGGGCTGGATGATTTGCAGGGGCTGACCATCCGGGTGCAGGAGTCGGACATGATGAGCGACATGATCACCGCACTGGGCGCAAAGCCAGCGCAGGTGGTGTACAGCAAGGTATATGCCGCCCTGCATAATGCCGAGATCGACGGCGCAGAGAACAACTGGCCCAGCTACGAAGTGATGGGACACTACGAGGTGGCACCCTTTTTCCTGAAGGACGAGCACACCCGGGTGCCGGAGGTGCAGCTGGCCAGCCCGGCGGTGATGGAAAAGCTTGCCGCGCTGGACGAGAGCTTCCCGGAGGTGATCCGCGCCTGCGCCCGGGAGAGCGCACAGACAGAGCGGGAGCTCTGGGCGCGGCGGGAGGCGAACGCAGAGCAGAATATGCGCAAGCGGGGCATCTGCGTCACCGAACTGGACGAGGCCGAAAAAGCCCGCTTCCGCGCAGCGGTACAGCCCATGTACGACCGGTTCCACAGCCATGCAGACCTGATCCAGCGGATCCGGGAGAGCTGAAGAACAGAATATACGAAATAGCTCGTCTCTATGTGATATATCAGTTTAGAGACGAGTTTTTTTGCGAACGTTTTTCGGCATAATCGACAATGTCCCCCAAGTACGCTTGTTGAATATGCACAGCCGCATTTTCACTTTTTTGTAAAAAACAGGACATTTTATCAATCCCCTTGCTGACTAAATTTTTTTGCACTACAATGAAGTCACCAAGCAATCGTGCCATACAAAAACGCCTGAAATGTACCCCATCGGGATTCAGATCGTGCAAAGCAAAAAAGGAGGAAATTTGGTTATGTTTTCCAAAAAGATCTCGCGCCGCAGCTTTCTGAAGGTCAGTGCTGTGACCACCGCCATGGCCGCCATGGGCCTGCCTGCCTTTGCCGCAGAGGATACGGCAGAGGAAAACTGCTTCCAGACCCTGAACATCCCCCGGGCCACCGGCAGCACCGTGGACAAAAGCGTCCTGCTGAACGAGAGCCGCCTGTACCTCATCACGGATTTTGGGGCTGTTTCGGAGGGAGACCCCGTCCAGAACACTAAAGCCATCAACGCCGCCATCCAGGCTGCCAGTGAGGCCGGCAGGTGACTTTAAGAGCTACACCATCCGTCTCCAGAGCGGCGTCAACCTCCGCATCGACGCCAACGGCATCATCCGGGCTGCCCGGGCAGACCTGTACGACTGGTATGGCAACCAGACCATGGTAGGCGAGGGCGGAAACTACGATGAGCCGGAAGTGAACCTCTACGCCGGTCTCCAGGACCACGGCCACACCTACTTTGCCAACAGCCTGTTCTACGCCGCCGACAAGCACGACATCATGATCTACGGCGAGGGCCTCATCGACGGCAGCTACATGGACGACACCGGCACCCTCATCAATGTGCTGTCCGGCAACGACCCCTCCAACCCCAAAAACCGCACCGACCGGGGCTACAGCTCCACCTGGTACGGCAACAAGGCCATTGCACTGGTGCGCTGCGAGAATGTGGTGCTGGACGGCATCCGCATCCTGAACGGCGGCCACTTTGCCATCATCGCTGAGGGCACCCGGAACATGACCGTCAACGACCTGATCGTGGACACCAACCGGGACGCCTATAACATCGATTGCACCCAGGACGTTACCGTCCGCAACAGCCACTTCAACTCCCTCACGGACGACGCCATCGTCATGAAGGCCTCCTACGGTGCCGGCGTGTTCATGCCCACCCAGAACGTTCTGATCGAGGACTGTGTGGTCAGCGGCTACGATGCCGGTTCTGTGATCACCGGAGCCTGCACCACCGATAAGATCGTGGCCACCGACGCCTGCGGCCCCACCGCCCGTGTCAAGTTTGGCACTGAGTCCACCTGCGGCTACCACACCGTCACCATCACCCGGGTGCGGTTCGAGCGTTCCCGTGGCTTCTGCATGGAGGCCGTGGACGGCAGCTCCCTCACCAACATCGTGATGACCGACTGCACCATGGACACCGTCTCCTCCTCCCCCATCTTTATCCGGGTAGGCGATCGTGCCCGGTACCCTGTCACCGGCCACACCACTGAGCAGGCCATCAACGCCGCCAACGATGTGCGTCTGGACAATTCCGGCTGGGTGCTGCCCAACCGTGCCGAGTATCAGCTGTACCCCGTGGCCCGCTACAGCCCCTCCTATAATAAGAGCAAGACCGTCTCCATCGACGGCGTTTCCTCCTTTAAGGTGGTAGACCCTGCCAACCCCACTCGCATCAACAACGCCAACCTGGCAGAGATCGACGGCAAGCTGTACCTCTACCGCTGGGATGACGCCCAGCACCAGTATGTGCCGGATATGACCCGGGAGATCAGCCGGAAGGACGCTGTCTACTACGCCAACGCTACCGCTGCCAAGGACCTGGCCAGCGTCAGCAACGTGGAGATCAGCAACATCCGCATCACCAACGTAGATCCCCGGTACCCCATCCTGCTGGAGGGCCTGGTGGACAGCAAGGTGAAGAACGTGATCCTGCGGAACATCTCGGTGCAGTACCGGGGCGGCCTGTCCCTCCAGGAGGCTGTGGAGCAGCGGCAGCTGGGCACCTACTGGGTCTACTCCCAGAGCGGCTCTGCCCCCACTGTGCAGAAGCTGCCCTGGCTGGTGAACACCTTCTTCAGCAAGTGCGAGGGCCTGCTGCCCCGTGTGGCCTGGAAGAACGGCACCTGGGTAGACGACCCCTACAATGTGCCGGAGATGGTAGCCGAGTACCCGGAGCCCTCCATCCTGGGCATCCTGCCGGCCTACGGCATCTACGCCCGTCATATAGAGGGTCTGGTGCTGCAGAATGTGGCCCTGAACTATGTGATCCAGGATAAGCGTCCGGCCATTGTGCTGGATGACGTTTCCAACGCTGACCTGCGTACCGTGGCCGCCAAGACTGCCCTGGGCGTCAAGACGGTAGTCACCGTGACCAACCACTACAAGCGCCATGTGGGCAACGAGTATGTGCCTGAGGAGCCCTATTTCACCACCACCTGCGAGAACCTGAAGCTGGGCCTGCTGAGCCGTGAACAGGTCACCGTGGATACCCCGGCCCCCGGCACCCCGGCAGACAGCCTCTATGGCGACATCCGCCTGCCCATCCCGGAAAACGGCTATCAGTTCGCCATTCCGACCCAGGAGTACCCCCTGCCTCTGACGGTGCACCGCCCCTACTTCAGCCACATCGGAGACCAGACCGTCCAACTGGGCCAGACCCTGACCCTGACGGTCTCGGGCCGGAACCCGGCCAACGGCGTCCGCACCACCCAGCCCCAGCCTGCTGCCGTCATCGAGGCTCTGGACGGCGGCCTGACCTACGGCACCGCCGGCCTGCTGCCTCTGGGCGCATCCTTTGACGCCGGTTCTCACACCCTCACCTTTACCCCCAAGGCCAAGGGCACCTACAAGGTCACCTTTACCCTGGACGACGGCGTCATCCCCGTAAGCAAGACCGTTAAGATCACCGTGGCGTGATCCTGTCGGTTTTCTGCCTGCTCATAGGCCCCGGCTGGTCTGCCCCACAGCGGACCGGCCGGGGCCAGAGCAGTTTCGGAGCCACTTGGACCGCAAGTTGTATCCATCTGTACGTTAGTGTTGCACAAATAAAACGGAAAACGATTGTGCAATATGGCAAAAACAATCTTGACATTCTTTCGAAAAACAGGACATTTTTCGAAAGCCCTTGCTTCATTTCGGAAAATTTGCTAAAGTGTGTACAGTCAATGAACGAAAGCTCCGGCACCTGTGCGCCCGGAGAATTTCACAATTATTTAAGGAGGACGATTCCTATGAAAATGATCTCTCGTCGTAGCTTTATGGCCGTTGCCGGTGCAGCTACCGCTGCTGTTGCTCTGACCGCCTGCGGTGGTTCCAAGAGCGGCTCCACTTCTACCGCTGCTTCCACCTCTACCGCAGCTTCTTCTGCTGCTGCCGGTGATGCAGCTGCTGCTGCCAACGATCCCAAGGTGACTCTGGTCTACGCCGAGGTCAACCCGCTGGATACCATCGTTGGCCAGACCGGTTCTCACTTCAAGGAGAAGGTCGAGGAGCTGAGCGGCGGTTCTGTGGTCGTTGATGTGCAGGCTTCCGGTGTTCTGGGCTCTGAGAACGACGTTCTGGACGCTATTCTGGGCGGCTCTACCTCCATTGATATCAGCCGTATCTCTGCTTTCGCTCTGACCAGCTACGGCTGCAATAAGTCCAAGCTGCTGTCCATCCCCTTCACCTTCAACAACCGCGCTCACTTCTGGAACTTTGCCAACAGCGATCTGGCTCCTGAGTTCCTGAACGAGCCCCAGGAGCTGGGCCTGCCCGTTCGCGGCCTGTTCTACGGCGAGGAGGGCTTCCGTCACTTCTTCACCGTCAAGCCCGTTGCAACCATCGATGATCTGAAGGGCATGAAGCTGCGTGTGTCCAACGACCCTGTTATGAACGGCATGGTCGAGGGTCTGGGCGCTAACCCCACCGTCGTTGCTTTCGGCGAGCTGTACAGCGCACTGCAGACCGGCGTTGTGGATGGCGCTGAGCAGCCCATCGCAAACTACAAGTCCAATGCCTTCCCCGAGGTTGCTAACAACCTGATCCTGGACGGCCACACTCTGGGCGCTGTGCAGGCTGTTATCACCGACAACGCATGGGGCAAGCTGACCGCTAACCAGCAGGCTGCCGTTATGGCTGCTGCTGCCGACACCCAGAAGTTCAACGCTGATCTGTCTGAGACTGCTGAGAACAAGGTTCTGGAAGAGCTGCGCTCCTCCGGCTGCAACGTTGTGGATGTGGACGACAAGACTCCCTGGCAGGAAGCTTGCGCTAAGGTCATCAAGGACAACACCTCTGATCAGGCTGAGCTGTACCAGAAGCTGCTGGACATGAAGGCATAAGCTGGCTTTCCATCCAATCTAAGTAGTACATTGCCCGGCGGGAGCCCACGGGAATACGCCCGCAGGCTTCGCCGGGTTTTTATATGGAGGAATTTCTATGCCGAAAATCTTTACCACTCTGGATAAGATCAGACCGGCGTACGACTTTACCTACAAGGTGGTTCTGTTCATCTGCAAGATCCTGCTGATCGCAGATATCCTCATTACCACGATGTCGGTCATTGGCCGTTACGTCCCCTTTATTCCGGACCCCTCCTGGTCTGAGGAGGTCGTTTTGACCTGCATGAGCTACATGGCTGTGCTGAGCGCTGCGCTGGCCATCCGCCGCGGCGCACACATCCGCATGACTGCCTTTGATATGTACCTGCCCAAGAAAGTGGTCAAGGCGCTGGACATCCTGTCTGACGTGGCCGTGATGATCCTTGGTGTGGTGATGATGGCGGTCGGCTGGAACTACGCCACCACGCTGGGCGGCCGTGGCTTCTATGTTTCCATGCCTTGGCTGAGCCGCTTCTGGATGTACTTTCCGGTGCCGCTGGCCGGTGTTGCCATGATCATCTTCGAGATCGAGTCGCTGTATAACCATATCAAGAGCTTTTTTGTAAAGGAGGAAATGTAATATGACAGTTCAGACACTGGCAATCATTGTCCTTCTTGTCAGCTTCTTTGTTATGATCTTCCTGCGCTTCCCCATTGCATACGCCGTTGGTCTGTCCAGCGTGCTGTGCATGCTGGTGCAGGGTCAGGCACTGACCGACGTCTGCCGCCTGATGGTCAAGGGCATCTCCTCCTTTAGCCTGATGGCTGTGCCGTTCTTTATCACCATGGGCGTGCTCATGGGCTCCGGCGGCATCTCTGAAAAGCTGATCGCACTGGCTGACGCCTGCGTGGGCTGGATGCGCGGCGGCATGGCCATGGTCAACATCGTGGCTTCCTACTTCTTCGGCGGCATTTCCGGTTCTGCTTCCGCCGATACCGCTTCCATCGGTTCTATCATGATCCCCATGATGGTGGATCAGGGCTACGGCGCAGACTTCTCCACCGCTGTTACTATTACCTCTTCCTGCGAGGGTCTGCTGGTTCCTCCCAGCCATAACATGGTCATCTACGCTACCACCGCCGGTGGTATCTCCGTGGGCAGCCTGTTCCTAGCCGGTTACCTGCCCGGCGCTCTGCTGGCTATCGTGCTGATGATCGGCTCCTACATCATCTCGGTCAAGCGCAACTACCCCAAGGGTGATCCCTTCAGCATCAAGGCTTTTGTCAAGCAGCTGGGCACTTCCATCTGGGCACTGGCCGCTGTCATCATCGTGGTGTTCGGCGTTGTCGGCGGTGTGTTTACCGCTACCGAGTCCGCTGCTATCGCCGTTATCTACTCTCTGCTCGTTTCCGTGTTCGTCTATAAGGGTCTGGACTGGAAGGGCGTGTGGCACGCTCTGGACGAGTGCGTCAACACCCTGTCCATCGTGCTGATCCTGATCGCTACCTCTGCAGTGTTCGGCAACTGCCTGACCATGCTGCATGTGCCTGATCTGGCAGCAACCGCCATCACCGACCTCACCGATAACCCCTACATCATTGCATTGCTCATCGACCTGATCCTGCTGGTGCTGGGCATGATCATGGATATGGCTCCCATCATCCTGATCGCTACCCCCATCCTGCTGCCCATCGCCACCTCCATCGGCATCGATCCCATCCAGTTCGGTATCATCGTGGTTCTGAACTGCGGCATCGGTCTGCTGACTCCTCCCGTTGGCTCCGTTCTGTTCATCGGCTCTGCCGTTGCAAAGCGTCCCATGGAGAAGGTAGTCAAGGCAACCCTGCCGTTCTACCTGTGCATGTTCATTGCACTGCTGCTGCTGACCTACATCCCCGACATCAGCCTTGCTATCCCCAAGCTGCTGGGCGGCTATGTAAGTCCCATTGCAAACCCGCTGGGCCCTGTGTTCATCCACTAAGCGCAGCATAAGGGAAAACCCCTTGCATCTATAAGACCGGAGCCTGTCAGCCCTTTGGGCTGCGGGCCCCGGTCTTTTTTGCTTTTGCACCAAAATGCGGACAGCTTGCACGGCGGGGAACACTATGATACAATAAAGTGTATAGAAGCTTGGAAGGGGAGAGAACACTATGGAGCAAAAACGCCTGTGTCCGTTCTGCATGGGGGAACTGCCGCCTGCGGCGACCGTCTGTCCCCATTGCGGGAAGATCTTAGAGGGATGCAACCCGGCGGGCTGCCTGCCGGTGGGCACGGTGCTGGCCGGGCGCTACACCGTGGGCGAGATGCGCAGTCTGGACGGCGAGGGTGTGCTGTACAGCGGCGTGGAGAATCTGGGCGCTTTCCGGGTGACCATCAAGGAGTACCTGCCCGTCACCCTTTCTGCGGAGCGCGGGGCGGACTGCATCCTGCGCCCCAAGCAGGGCAGCGAAGTGCTGTTCAAGACCACCCGCATGGACTTTGCAGACCTGTACCGCGCCGTCCAGCGCATTACCCCCGCCAGCGGTCTGGAGGCTGTGCTGGATGTGGTGGAAGCCAACAACACCGTGTATGCGGTGCTGGAAAACTTAGGCGGCACCCCGCTGGAGCAATGGCTGGAAAATCGTCCCGCTCCGGTGCAGGCAGAGGATGCCTGCGCCATGCTGCGCCCGGTGTTTGAGGGCGTGGCGGCCATGCACAAGGCGGGGCTGGTGCACCGCGGCATCTGCCCGGAGAATATCCGGGTGATGTCGGATGGCCGCTGCCGTCTGGCCGGGTACGCCACCGTGGGTCTGCGCACCGCAGGCAGCGGTCTGCACGAGCAGCTGTACGAGGGTTACTCCGCGCCGGAGCAGTACACCACCGCCGAGTTTGAGGGGCGCTACACCGACGAATACAGCCTTGCCGCCGTCTTTTACCGCATGGTGTGCGGGCAGGCACCCATGCCCGCTGCCCAGCGTGTGGTGTCGGACTCTAACCCCCGGGCACGCACCGTAGAGCCTGCCGTACCGGCCTATGTCTCCGATGTATTGCAGCTGGGGCTGCGGCTCAAGGTCATGGAGCGCATCCAGACCGTGCCGCAGCTGTATCAGGCGCTTTCTTCCAAGGAATATACCGCCGAGCTGACCCGCACCATGAAGCCGGAGACCCCGATGCATCCGGTGCGGGCAGAGCAGAGCGCGCAGAGCAGGGAACATCTGCTCAGTTTGAAGGGGTTGCTGGCGGGCATCCTGATCCTGCTTTCCGTTTTGATCTTGCTCACCCTGTGGGGCATCGTGAGCAGCAAGGAGGAACAAACTCCCTCTTCGGAGCCGAGCTCGGAAGCTGCCAGCAGCGAGGAAATGAAGCCCCAGAACCTTGTGCCCAACTTTGTGGGCATTGACTACGAACAAATCAAGAATAACCGCGAGTACACCAGTATGTACCTGTTCCGGGCGGTGCTGGAGTACAGCGATACCGTGCCTTCTGGGCAGGTCATCCGGCAGGAGCCGGAGGCCGGCGAGGTGATGGAGAACGGCGAGGTGATCCAGATCGTGGTCAGTCAGGGCCCGGAGAAGGTGGAGATGCCCAAGATCATCGGTGCATCGCAGGATAAGGCCATTGAGATCCTGAGCAGCCGGGGGCTTGTGGCCAGCTGCTTTATGGTAGTGAACGATGGCTCCTACGCTACGGGCTGTGTGGTCTCTGCCAGCGAGGAAGAGGGCGCTATGGTCACGGTGGGTACGGTGATCACCGTGTATATCGCCGCAGACCCCAGTGTGCAGATCACTACCACCCCGGAGGAGCCTGCCGCTACCGAGCCTACCACCCCGGAAACGCCCCCGGAGGGCAGTACAGAGCCGGAATACGATACCAATTAAACAGCATACAACAAAAGCAGAAGCGGGAGCCTTGAACGGGCTCCCGCTTCTGCTTGTTTAGGATAGGAAAGAGAATGGCAAATTAAAGGTTCGAGTAGCCCATTAGGCAGCGGTCCACCTCGGCGGCGCAATCGCGGCCCTCGCGCAGACCCCACACCACAAGGCTCTGGCCGCGGCGCATATCGCCGCAGACGAACA
>ULQN01005910.1_pt1 | contig 14505 bp, 7 predicted proteins | sample 1954491 | NCBI WGS metagenome assembly ULQN01 (sample SAMEA4835656, study PRJEB28245) | human gut metagenome | biome: gut microbiome; material: fecal sample | place: Denmark | collected 2008
GGATTGGAGATATTTCGCGGAGAGCGGGATCCAGAACGCTACAGTCGGCGCGGCGATCTCAGGCTGGCTTTCCTTAAACCCGCCGGAACAGCTTCAGGACAATGTGGATGAGCCGGTGGTATGGTATTATTTTGATAAAAACGGTGAGCCAAAGACCGGACCGGAAGACGGAAAAGCGTCCACGAGCGATTTTGTCCGCATCAATGGAAAGACGTATCTCTTCGATCAGAAAGGAAATCCGGTCAAAGGATTAAAGAAGGTACGGATCGGATCGACCAGCGAATATACGTCCTACTACTTTGATAAGTCATCCAGAACCTCAGTAAAAGGAAAAATGACCGTCGAGGAAGGCGATGGAAATAAGACCACGTTTTATTTCAATGAAGGGACCTATGCAGGCCGCGGAACAAACGGCGTGAAGAACGGATACCTTTATTATATGGGAAAACTTCAGCAGGCAGACAGCTCCAGCCGCTATGCGCTGATCAGCATTCCGAATGGAAACGGCAGTTATCAGACGTATGTGGTAAACAGCTCCGGACGTATCTCCAAGAATACGACGGTAAAGGACCGCGATGGAAACAAATATAAAGTGAATTCCAGCGGGATTCTGACGCATATCAATGACGAGGCAGCAAGCTCCACGGAAGATTACGGTGAGCCGACTGAGCCGGTATTTGAGAATGACTGATATGGATCCAGGATAAACGATAAAGGATTTTTTGAAGGACCAGGGGCAGAGATGTTCCTGGTCTTTTCTTTTGCATTTCGTGCAGAATTTTGACATCTTGTGTCGAACCGATTGATACGCCTTGTTTTCTAATGATATTCTGGCGACAGAGACTTGACGATAAGAGGGAGGCGGATCGCATGAGATATAATTTTAGAAGATGGATGGCAGGATTATTGACGGCAGTGATGGTGGGATCCACGATCATATCACCAGTGTATGCGGAATCAGCTATGATTCGACCGGATACTGATTTTGAAGTATATACGGCGAGTGATGCAGTGAAGGAGAAAGCGACACAGTCAGACACGGTGAGAAAACCGCAGAGGGCGAAAAAAGATGAATTATTGAAGCTTAAGGCATCGGACTCCAATGCGCTTCTCAGGACATTGAGTGCCGCAAAGGAGTATGATCTGAAGAATGGGGAAGTGATCATTGATCGGGATGGCGATTACACGATCAGCGGCACATATAAAAAGACGACTGGAACGGCCCATATAACGGATCATGTGATCACGGTGAAGAAGGATGTTTCTGCGACGATCACTTTAAAGGGTGTGTCAATTGAAACCGCAAATGCGAATACAGTTAAAATGTCCTGTATTGAACTTGAAGAGGGAGCGGATGTGACGCTGGTTCTCTCCGGAATGAACAACCTGTATACAGTCAGCGATTCCGGCGCGGCGATCCATGTGCCGGAAGGAAGCAGCCTGACGATCAAGGCAGGATCTGATCAGGCTACCCTGTATGCGTTTGCGCGCGCTTATGGAGCGGGAATCGGAGGAAACAGCGGAGAGGGACATGGCGAGATCACGATCGAAAGCGGAACGGTGGCAGCTTGTTCTGGAATGAGTCTGACAGATAAAGGACTGGAAAAAGGAACGGAATCGGACAGTGGAGCCGGAATCGGATCTGGTTCGGCGGGAATTGGCGGTGGTATGATTACAATCGCTGGTGGATCTGTTTATGCAGCAGCATCTGTTGGAGCTGGAATCGGTGGTGGATATAAGGGAACATCGGGAACTGTTGTGATTTCCGGCGGAGATGTAGAGGCACGGGGCGGAGAGTATAACCGTAGCGTGAATGCTGTTGCAATCGGTCCAAAGATGGTCGATGGTAAGAATAATAGTTTTACATTGAAAGCCAGTGAAATAGAAAAAGCAACGGCAGAATTCCGTGGAGTTGATCAAACCAAAACATACACGGTCAATATTGGAAAGGAGCAGACCATCGAGTATCCGGGAAGCCGTGTGGTGATCAAGTATGGAGAACAGACACGAAATGGGAAGCTTACCGTTACTCCAAAAGAAGGTGTTACCTATTCTGGAAACGGAAGAGTTGAGATCGCCGGAGCTGGTCCATATACAGTTACAATGGCAGATTCTGGGACAGCGACATGGGAATTTATTGAGATCAAGAGCAGCTGTACCGTTACTTTGAAACAGCTCAATATTTATCCGAATGTACAGAAGGTTCCCGCAATTGATATCGATGCGGGACTTAAAAAGGTGACCTTAAATCTGGAAGGCAGAAATATTCTTAAGGGCGCTGAGCTTGCGGCGGCGATCGATAATCATGGGACTCCGCTGGAGATAACAGGAAGCGGAAGTCTGGATGCCACAGCCGGCTCCGGGTCTGCGGCGATCGGTGGCAGCTGCTATGTATATTCTGTGCCGGTAGGCAAAAATATTACGATCTCCGGCGGTGATCTGACCCTGCGGTCAAATGGAGAAGGAACCTGTCTGGGAGCTGGTGCTGCCGGCAGCACAAGTACGGGGAGTGCAGATAATCTGGTCATTTCCGGTGGAAATGTAAACCTGATCAAGAGCGGGGGCGGTTATTGTATTGGCTCGACAGACGTTTATGTTAGTTCGGTACCGAATATTCGGATCACAGGAGGAAATGTCACAGCGACGGTGTCCGGAGACACAGGAAAAATCTGTCAGAGTCCTATCACGATAGCGCCTGAAAATGGAAAAACAGCGACACTGTATACAGGAAACTCAGCTCCGGGAAGCGCGGTTCTCGGGCTGCGCGGGGAAGAAAAATATGAGCCCGTGTCAGAGAAGTATATGCGTGTAAAGTTTGGAACACCGCATAACCTTACTGTTACGGGAGGAACGATCACCTCAACAGAGTCCGAATTTGCGGAGGGTGAGAAAGTGCCGGTCAGCGCGAGTGCCGAGATCACGGATGGAGCCGGAGGAACCTTGTATTTTGCAGGATGGACGGTTGAAAACGGAAGCGGAACGTTCGCGGATCCTTTGTCTTCCGGAACAACATTTACGATGTCCGATGTGGATACAGAGATCAAGGCGAACTATACAGGTGGATATTCTGTTACAGTTGCTGACGGAACCATCACCCCGGAACAGGCAAACTATGCGCCGGGAAGTACTGTCACGATCACAGCGAAAGATAAATCTTCGGATAAATTATGTTTCGATCGCTGGGAGATCACGAACGGAAACGGAGAATTCTTAAACGGAACGGCCAGTCAGAAAACGGCACAGCTTAAAGTAAACAGCAGCCTGTCCGTAAAGGCGGTCTATGTTTCCGGGCACAGCCTCACGGTAAATAATGGAACTGGAAGCGGAGCATATAGAACTGGAGATGTAATCGAGATCACGGCATTTCTACCGGCGGGATCAGAATTTTCATCATGGACGCTGGATTCTGGCTCAGGAACCTTTGAAAACTGCTACAGCAGCACGACAAAATTCACGATCGGATCAGAAGATGCTGTGGTCACAGCCCAGTATAAGGGCGAAGGACTCACCGGTGACTTCATCGTGAGCGGCGGAATCCTGGGAACAGATTATAAATATGAGAACGAAACACTGACCATAACGGGCAGCGGAAAATACGAGATCTCCCTGAAAGAGGGCATTGAGACGACTGGAAACCAGATCACGGTTCAGGGCGGAACATCTGTAATTACGCTCCATAGCGTAAAAGTGAATGGAAACAAAGCGCTCAGGATCGGGAATAAAGCAAATGTGACGTTGATCCTGGATGGGGAAAACTCCATGTGTTCCAAACAATGGAACTGTGTGTATGTGCAGGACAATTCTTATCTCACGATCACGAGTATTCAGGGTGATGGAAGCTCTGCGGGAACACTGCGTGCGGAAGGAAATAAGTCTGGCCAGATCAATTATGCCGGAATCAGAGGCGGTTCCATTACTGTAAAAGGCGGAACAGTTATTGCTAAAGGTGAATATGAAGCGGCGGGAATCGGCGGAGACGCACGGGTAACAAATAATAATTTCTCCATTTCGATCGAAGGAGGTACCGTGGAAGCTGACGGCGGCTGGGGAGGTGCCGGCATCGGAAGCGCAAGTCAGGCAGGCGGAAATGTCAATATCAATATTTCCGGCGGAACCGTAAAGGCTGTCGGAGGCCAGGGCTCTGCTGGTATCGGAATCGGATATAATAGCTGGGCGAAGAGCAGGATAACGATTACCGGAGGAAGGACAGAAGGAAAGGGAGGAGACAGGTACGCTGGCGAAAAAACGACCAGCGGTGTCGGCGCAGGATCAAAAAATGATGATGTGGAGTTTTATATTAACGAGAGAGCGCTGATCATGCACGGACCGAGTTCCGCAGATGAGAAGGTTACAGCGAAGGAGATCAATCAGAAGACCACAAGGATGGGACGCTGCGCGGTCATTTATTTTCAGGCCGATGAGAGCGGAGAGGCCGCTTCGATCTCACTGACGCCGAAGACGGAGGTAATGTATCCTGGAAGTTCAAAACAGTTTACCGCAGCTGTTAAAGGAGCAAAGGATCCGACGGTGGACTGGCGGGTATCCGGAAATACCAGCAGCGATACAAAGATCAGTTCGCTGGGAATTCTGACGGTAGGTGCGGATGAGAAAGCGGAAACGCTCAGCGTGACAGCGGGCTTAAGGTCATATAATAAAACTGCATCCGCCAAGGTAACAGTGAAACAGATCCAGACAGGTCTTGCGGTTGGTTCAAAAGAAATTGAAGTTGGAGATTCTGTTTCGGCTGTGATGACGGTTCCGGAAGGAATGAGTGGACAGATCCGGTTTTATGTAGATAAAGCCGCGGTGGGAAGTCCGATCACATCAACGGGAGGCGAAACATCGTTTCCGATCGGAAAAGAACTTCTCCCGCTGGGAACACATGAGATCTATGCGGAATATTACGGAAACGGATTCCGGGTCAAGAGTGGACAGATCTCAGTGACTGTAAAAAAACGTAATCCACAGATTGTAAAATGGCCGGAAGCTATAAGGGAGATTTATTATGGTCAACGGGCATCAAATGCCGGACTGCAGGGCGGACAATCTGGAACTATACCTGGCGACTTTGGTTTTGATGTCGCATGGCCGGAAGTGGGAACAGATGAAGCTCTGTGCCACTTTACGCCAAAGCCAGCGTACCGCGATACGTATGAGACGATCTACCATGAAGTTAAGATTAAAGTTTTACCGTCAACTCCGAAAGTCGAGGAGAATCCTGCGGTAAATATTCAGTATGGACAGTCCCTGAAAGATGCGGTGATCTCTGGAGGAAAGGTGATCAATCCAAAATATATAGAGCAGAAGCAGATGATTGTGGATGGAAAATGGAGCTTTAAGGATCCAGATTCTGTACTTTATCCAGATACATCCTGCGCAGTAGTATTTACCCCGGAGGATACGAAAAACTACACGGGAGCGACTGAAAAAGAAGTTTCGGTTACTGTTTCGGCGGCAAAACCAGATCTCACTATGGAACTTGACCGGGAGACGCAGGTTGCAGGAAAGCGGATAACTGTTTCGGCAAAAGCGAAAAATGCGTTTTCTTCTGCACTTGAGGATGTACCGGAGATCCGAATTTCTTATCAGATCGGGGATGGAGCTGAGCAGACTGCTTCAGGAAATGAGATCCAGATCCCTATTGGTACCGCTGTCGGGACGATCATCACGATCACGGCGAAAACAGCTGCTGTTGATGGCAGATATATTGAAACTTCCGAGACAAAAACGGTGACAGTGGCAGACAAAACGATCGTGGATAAGCAGATATCTGTGACGGTACCTGATGTGGAATATGGCAGCTCACCAGTTCCGAAGGGAACATTTGCGGGAAATGTGGATGGAGATGAGACATGGGCTTACACGTACAGTGTGGATGGTGGAAATACATGGGGTACGGAAGCACCGAAAACAGTGGGAAGTTATCTTGTAAAAGCTTTTTATGAGGATGACTCACAGAAAGGAGAGAATATTTCTTCCTGGAAGATTATTCCCAAAACGGTGATTGTGGCGGGCATTGTACTGGAGGAAAAAATCTATGACGGAAGAACTGACGTGAATGTGAGATCAGTAAGCTTTGGCGGTCTTGCAAACGGAGATACTCTGGAGTCAAAGGATTATTCTGCAGCAGCAGAATTTGAAGATGCAAATGCGGGAACAGATAAAAAAGCTTTTGTAGAGGTTTCCTTATCCGATACGGAAAATGCAAAGAATTACGTTCTGGATCAAGCAGGAAAGTTCATTCTTGATGGACAGAGCATCAAAAAAGCCGAAGCGCCCTCTGTTCCGGAGATCTCTGAGGCGTACAGCTATGGAATAAGCGGAGAGCAGGAGATCGTTCTTTCCGGATTCTCGGAAGACTGTGGAGAGATTTCTGGCGGAAATGCCGATATCATATCGGATAAGTCCGGCATTCTGGAAGAGAAAATTGCCGTAGAGGGGACGCAGTTAAAATTCGCGCTGAAGAAGAATGACAGATCACAGATCGGAGCATCAGCAGTGATCCGGGTCAGTGGCGTTCTTACGGAAAACTATGAGATACCGGATATTCAGGTCGTAATCTCTCTGAATGACAAGAATGAGCAGCATCCGATTGCGGGAACGATTACGTTCCAGCTGAATGGTGATGAAAAAACATTCACAGCTGAGATCGGGGCTGTCGAGGGCGCAGAGTACAGTTTTGACGGTACCACCTGGTCAGACAACAACCGGAAAGATGACTGCCAGCCGGATACCCTGTATCACGGATGGATCCGTCTGAAGGAGACGGAGACAGAAAATGCGGGACCTGCGGCGGAGGTTTCCGGAAGAACTCCGAAACTGGCAGAAAAGCCGCCTGTGGACGGACCGGAGAAGCCCGGAGATGGCGGGAATACTGGAGGAGACAACGGCACAAAGCCTGGAGATGGCGGAAATGCTGGAGAAGATAACGGCACAAAGCCTGGAGATGGTGGAAATTCCGGAGAAAACAATGGCTCAAGACCAGGAAGTGGAACTGGTTCATCCAGTTCAGACTCTTCCAAACCGGAGATCAGTGAAAGAAAGCCGGATATCAGCCGTGACAGTAAAAAGGGATATATTGATCCTGTAAAGGGAATTATCCCGGGCGCTGCGAACAAAGCGGTAAACGATGGACACAGCCATTGGATGAAGGATAAGAATGGCTGGTGGCTGAGATACAGCGATGGCAGTTATGCGGCAGGAAAGATGATCGTGGGAGAGCACGATAATATGCAGACGGTTGAGCATCAGTGGGAACTGATCAACGGAAGCTGGTATACATTTGATGAGCAGGGATATCTGCGTGTTGGACTTTTCTATGATGCCGGTTATAGGGGCTGGTTCTATATGGACGAAAATTCCGGAATGCAGACTGGCTGGGTACTCATCAATGAAAGATGGTATTTCTTCAATCCGGTTTCTGATGGAACAAGAGGAATGATGTTTATCGGAAGAAAAACGCCGGATGAGTATTTTGTGACGGAAGATGGCAGCTGGGACGGAAAGACAAAATAATAAATAAGAGAACAGCCAGGTGAGAAAACTCCCTCTTTGCAGTTTATGGGATAAACGCACAGAGAGGGAGTTTTTATCATTTATGAACCTAAAAATTCAGAGAAATAATCAATGAAAGGCAGTCTCATTAAACTTCTTTACCATTGATCAAAACGTGCTGGATCACACCTGTCACATCAAACGGACAGCCGTCAACAATGACAACATCGGCGTCTTTTCCTTCTTCCAGAGAACCGACGCGGTCAGCGATGCCGATATGCTCGGCCGGGTTGATGGTTACGGCGCGGAGTGCCTCATACTCGTCCATACCGGCTTTGATAGCGAGCCCTGCGCAGAGCGGCAGGTAGTGGAGCGGAGTTACCGGCGCATCTGTGATGATGGAAACATGACATCCGGCTTTCGCGAGAATGCCAGGTGTCTCCCAGGTCTTATTCTGAAGCTCAAATTTGGAGGCATGTCCGAAGGTCGGACCTACCGCGAGCGGGAGATTTTCCTTCGCGAGTTCATCCACGATCATATGGCCCTCTGTCACGTGCTCCAGAGTCAGGCCGACACCGAATTCTTTCGCGATACGGATCGCAGTGAAGATATCGTTTGCCTGATGGGCATGGGCTTTTAACGGGATCTCATGGTTTAATACCGGGATCAGAGCTTCGGACTTCTGGTCGTAAGCCGGAAGCTTGGAAGCATCATCACCGGCCGCCTCGATCTTTGCCTTGTAAACCTTCGCTTTATTTAAAGCCTCGCGGATCTTTGCGGCATTTGTCATACGGCTGGAGATTCCCTGTTTCTGGTAGCAGCGTTTCGGGTTTTCACCGAAAGCGCATTTCATAGCGACCGGGAATTTTACGATCATATTGTCAACACGGGTTCCAATCGGTTTGATAGCAGCGAAGGTTCCGCCAATGGAGTTGGAACTGCCTGGACCGGTTGCGAAGCAGGTAACACCGGCTTTCGCGGCCATCTTCATACACGGGTCAAACGGGTTGATTCCGTCGATCGCCTGTACCTGTGGAGTTACCGGGTCATTCAGTTCATTGTAGTCATGTCCCTCGTAGCCGATCCCGTAGCCGTCAAGACCGATATGGCAGTGGGCCTCAACAAATCCCGGATAAACCTGGAGTCCGGTGGCATCGATAACCTCAGCACCGTCAGCAGAGAGACCTTTTCCGATCTTCACGATCTTTCCGCCGTCGATCAGGATGTCAGCGATAAAAGTTTCCTTTGATACCGCTGTGTGAAGTGTTCCGTTCTTGATACAAATCATTGGAATTCCTCCTCTTTTCAAATCATAACTCCATCATACATGAATTGCGAGAATATTTCAAGGATTCTTTCTGTACAGTAGTTAAAAAAAGGTTACGATTCACGCTTTGCGCAAACAGTAACAAAAAAAGGAACTATATCATCTTAAAAGATGAAAAGTTCCTTATATTTGAGTTATGAAACTACATTCACCGGTTTCCCTTCAAGGAATCCCTTTACATTTCCGGCAAGGATGGAAACGAGACGCTGTCTTGTCTCAAGTCCCTTCCAGCCCATATGCGGGGTGAGGATCACGTTGTCGAGGGTGTAGAGCGGGTTGTCGGCTTTCGGTGGCTCAGTTTCCTGAACATCGAGGCCTGCGCCTGCGATCTGGTGCTTTTCAAGCGCTTCGATCAGAGCCGGTTCATCGATGAGAGCACCGCGGGAGGTATTGATCAGGAATGCGGTCGGCTTCATGAGCGCAAGAGTCTCTTTATTGATCATATGCTTTGTCTGCGGAGTTAACGGGCAGTGCAGGGAAACATAGTCACTGTTCTTTAAAACAGTCTCAAGATCTACATAGCGGACACCGTCTTCGTCGGCTCGCGGTGTTCTTGTATACACGAGAATGTTCATATCAAGAGCTTTTGCAATCTTCATTACAGTCTTTCCGATATGTCCGGCACCGATGATTCCTAAAGTCTTTCCGTTTACCTCAACGTGCGGAACCTGGAGATTTTTCGTAAAGTTATCATGGTTTCCGTTTGCCAGCATTTTCATCTGGACCTGCATGGTGGAGCTTAAATTTAAGATCATCATGACCGCCGTGTGGGCTACGCGCTCGGAGCTGTATGCCGGGATATTGCAGACGGTGATCCCCTTCTCCCTTGCGGCATCAAGATCCAGATTGTTGTATCCGGTACCTGCCTCGCAGATCAGCTTCACGGAAGCCGGGAATTTGCGGATCAGGTCACCGTTTACCGGCATCTCCTTTGTGACGATAATATCAGCTCCCTCAATGCGCTCTAAGAGCTGTTCCGGTGTGGTATCATCGTAGACGGTCACGTCGGAAGAGAGAACAGAAAAGTCGAGATTTCCGTCAAAGTTCATTTTTTTTGCATTTAATACAACGGTCTTGTCGCTCATGGGTAAATCCTCCTGCGAAAATGATAATAAGAAAATTGTGCGTGCTTTGGCGCTATATCCATTATATATCGGTTTTTGAAATGTGACAATAAAGAGTTTGTGGTTATAGGTTATGTGAATCGTTTTAGTATTGTCGTGGTCTGATGGGGATTCCGAAGGTTTTATCCGTCTGAAACTTGTGTGTCAGGGAGCGATACTTCCGGAAAAACTTAAATGGGCCTGTGAGACAGTAAATGGGAAATATGCCACTGCCTAAGTGCTGGAAATTAGCGGGAAGCTACTTGCGCTGTCCGTATTTCGGAAGTATACTTATGCCATAATATTTGAAATGGATGGAATCATATGCTTGGATTAAAACCGGTAAAACTGATGCCTGCGAGGGAGCGGGTTGCTTCGGCGCTCAGAAAGGCGATCATATCGAGACAGATTAAGGAAGGCGAGACGCTGGCGCTCGAGGCGACGGCTCAGGAGCTTGGGGTGTCGATCACTCCAGTGCGGGAGGCATTTCAGATCCTCGCAAGGGATGGGCTTTTGGAACTGAAACAGAATAAAGGAGCCATCGTTTTAGGGGTTACGGAAAAGACGCTGCGGGATCACTATCAGATCCGGGCAGTGCTTGAAGGGTACGCCTGTGTGCTCTGCGTGGAAAACGGGGCAGATCTCTCTGCCCTGCAAAACTGTCTGAAGGTATCGGAGGAGATGATCGCTTCCGGAGACAGCAGCAGATATTCGGATATGAACCAGTCGTTCCATTACGAGATCTGGAATGCGTCGGGGAATGAGAAGCTTGTGACAATGCTCTCAGAACTCTGGAATGGACTTTCCATGGGAGTCCAGACGACGGAGAGGGAGTACGCGAAGAAATCGTTTGCGGAACATAAGGAAATTTATGAGGCGATTGCGGCGAAGGACGCGGAGACCGCGAGAGCGCAGATGGAGAAACATATCAGGAGAAGCCTAGAGGATATGCTGACACGGTACAGAGAATAAATACAATTTATCTATAATGCACAAAAACATAAGCTACAAATTAGACAGTATGATGAAAAAGTAAAATTGGTATTGACTTTTTCATCATACTGTTTTATTTTAAATGCATAAATTGTATACATGATAAAAAATAAAATATCAAATACAAGAAATCAACATGCAGACGAAAAGCAAATGGCTGCCGGAAGTCAAAATTAAAGCACGGACAGTCAAAAATTTTAAGGAGGTTATATGATGAACAGAGAGGAGCAGGTGGAGAAACTTACCACATATATCGCCCATTTTACGGACTATATCGGAAAGCATCTCCCGGACGATGTAAAGGCAAAAATTTCAGAATTAGCAGAGGCGGAGACAAACCCGCTTGCAAAGTCCATCTATGAGACAATGAACTTAAACCAGAGATTAGCCTCTGAGTTAAACAGACCGAGCTGCCAGGATACCGGTGTGATCCAGTTCTGGGTAAAATGCGGAACAAAGTTCCCGCTGATCGATGATCTGGAAGTTCTTTTAAAGGAAGCGGTTGTCCGTGCGACTGTGGATGCCCCGCTCCGCCACAACAGTGTCGAGACTTTTGATGAGTACAACACCGGAAAGAACGTCGGAAAAGGAACACCGACCGTATTCTGGGATATCGTCCCGAACAGCGACCAGTGTGAGATCTATGTCTACATGGCAGGCGGCGGATGCACACTTCCTGGAAAGGCGATGGTTTTAATGCCAGGTGCCGGATATGAGGGCGTCGCGAAATTCGTCCTTGACGTTATGACAAGCTATGGCTTAAACGCATGTCCTCCGCTTCTTGTTGGCGTCGGCGTCGCAACATCTGTCGAGACCGCAGCACTTCTTTCCAAGAAAGCACTGATGCGTCCGATCGGAAGCCACAATGAGAATGAGCGCGCCGCAAAGATGGAAGCACTTCTTGAAAAAGGTATCAATGATATCGGTCTCGGACCGCAGGGAATGGGCGGAAAAGCATCTGTTATGGGTGTTAATATCGAGAATACCGCAAGACATCCATCGGCCATCGGTGTAGCAGTAAATGTTGGATGCTGGTCCCACCGCCGCGGACACATTATCTTTGATAAAGACTTAAATTACACGATCACAACACATTCGGAGGTGACTTTATAATGGTTGAGGTAAAGAACGGAAAAAAAATTCTGACAACACCGATCAGCGCTGAGGATCTGGAAGGAATCCATGTCGGTGATATCGTATATTTAAACGGAAGCATGACGACCTGCCGTGATGTGGCACACCGCCGTCTCGTGGAAGAGCACAGGGAACTTCCGGTGGATGTAAAAGACGCGGCGATCTTCCACGCAGGCCCGATCATCCGCCCGCTTCCGGATGACAAATTTGAGATGGTCTCCATTGGACCGACAACGAGCATGAGAATGGAAAAGTTCGAGAAGGAATTTGTGGAGCAGACCGGCGTCCGCGTGATCATCGGAAAAGGCGGCATGGGCCCGAATACAGAGTACGCATGCAAGAATTTCAAGGCGATTCACTGCGTATTCCCGGCCGGATGTGCTGTTGTTGCCGCAACCCATGTTGAGCAGATCGTGGAAGCACAGTGGAGAGACCTCGGAATGCCAGAGACCTTATGGCACTGTGATGTGAAGGAACTTGGACCGTTAATTGTCTCCATTGATCCGGACGGAAGAAATCTCTTTGAGGAAAACAAGGTCACATTTAACGAGAGAAAAGATAAAGCGTTAGAGGAGATCTATCCGCAGGTAAGTTTCATCAAATAACTGGAAGAAAGCAGCAGATCAAAGAGATGCTTCCATAGATCGCTGCAGGTTCAGATAATACGGGGGAGTACAAGATGGATAACAAACTGGTCATCTGTATGGTCATTTTTGCACTGACACTTTTGAGCTATATCATCAACAAGATCCCGATGTGGGTCACGGCACTTTTATCACTCAGCGCACTTTACATTACCGGGTGTGTGGATGCGAACGGAGCACTTGGGGGATTCGCAAATGTCAACACGATCCTGATGGGCGCCTGTTTCATGGTGGCGTCGGGATTCCGCCGCACATCTCTTGTAAAACTGATGTGTGACTGGCTCCTGAAGCTGACAAATGGTTCTTTTATGAAGGTATATTTCGGATATCTCCTGCTGGGAGTGCTCCTGACAAACTTTATGAACAGCCCGATGGTGGTCTACGCGATCATTGGTCCGCTCCTCTGCGCATTATGTGACAGGACGGGATACAGCCGTTCAAAATACATTTTCCCGCTGATGGTGATCGTGGTTGCCTGCTGTTTTGCACTTCCGCTTCCGACTTCGATCCAGAAAGCGGGAGAGTTTAACGGATATCTCGAGACATATCAGTTCACCGGGCTGGAATTTACCCCGATCAGCTTTTTCTTCGCGAGATTCCCGGTGATCATCCTCTGCCTGATCTGGGCGATGACGATCGGACCGAAGATGTGTCCGCAGCAGGCGGTCTCCGATCTGGCCGAGATCGAGGAGCAGAAAGATATCTCCAGCAAATTATCGCCGACCGTTGACAGGATCGGAATCGTGATCTTCATCGTCACCATGCTCGGTCTGATCTTCTCCACACAGCTTCACATTGCGTCCTGGTGGATCGCACTCGCGGGAAGCATCCTCATGGCAATGTTCGGAGTTGTAGATCAGAAAAAAGCACTGTCAGAGATCCCGTGGGAAATGCTGATCCTCTACGCAGGAGCGCTCGCCCTGGGAAATGGTCTTGTGAACACCGGAGCAGGCGAGGCGATCGGGGGATGGCTTGCTGCAGCAGTCGGAGGAACCCACAACAATTACCTTCTCGGAGCACTGTTCTTTGTAATTCCGTTCCTGATGACCCAGTTTATGTTAAACCGTTCTGTCCAGGCAGTATTTATCCCGATCTGTCTTCTGACCTGCCAGTCCCTGGGGGCTGCGCCGATGGGACTCGTCATGTGCGTGGCATCCGCTTGTCAGACTGCTTTCATGACTCCGATGGCGACTCCGGCTGTTGCCATGTGCATGGGAGAAGGCGGATATGACCTGAAGGCACTCTTTAAGAGCGGCTGGCTGATCTGCATTTTGCTCGCAGTCGTGAACATTTTCTACACAATGACGGTATATCCGGCGTTCTAAGTCTGTCAGGAGGAAAAACAATGAAGATCACAGATGTGAAACTGATTTTTGCGAAGCATTATCTTTTCGTCCAGGTTTACACGGATGAAGGGATCGTCGGGCTCGGTGAGGCGGGCAACTGGGGTTACCTGATGGCGACAGCTGCGGCGATCGAAAAGTTCAAAGAATATTTAATAGGAAAAGATCCATTCCGGATCGAAGATTTCAATCAGAATTTTTACCGGTCTGTTTATTTCCGGGGATCTGTCGTGATGAGTGCGATCTCAGCGATCGACATTGCACTCTGGGATATCAAGGGAAAAGCTCTCGGCGTACCGGTTTACGAGCTGCTTGGCGGTCTCACAAGAGATAAGGTCCGTGTTTACGCATCTCCGATGGTGCGGGATAAGGATCCGGAACAGTTGGCGAAGCGCTATATTGACCTGAAGAAACAGGGATTTACAGCAGCGAAGATTTTTGTCAACGGAAATGACAAGTCCTTAAAA
>ULQN01043683.1_pt1 | contig 14377 bp, 10 predicted proteins | sample 1954491 | NCBI WGS metagenome assembly ULQN01 (sample SAMEA4835656, study PRJEB28245) | human gut metagenome | biome: gut microbiome; material: fecal sample | place: Denmark | collected 2008
CCCCGCCGTCAATCGTAACGGTGCGCGGCGCGTCGGGCAGCAGTGTGACCGCGGCAATGACCGGCAGACCCGTCGTGGCGTCGATGTCGTCGCCGCCGTCCTTGACGATGGCGCACGCGGCCCCGTCTGCCGTCAGGCGGCAGAACTGCGGTGCAACCTCCACGACGATGCCCTTGGGCGTGCGCAGACCAACGCTTTCCGGCGCGTGGCCGGTCAGCAGCAGCCGCGCCGCTCCCGCCGCCCCCAGCGCCGCGCAGGTGCCGGTGGTGTAGCCGCAGCGCAGTAAACGCTGCCCGCTGCGGATGTAGTGCTCAAATTGGGGCTTCGGCTTTGCGCCGCTCCCGGCAAACAGCACCGCGTATTGGTCGGTGCTCAGTCCAAACAGCGCACAGATATTGTCCTGTGCAAAGGCGTCCTGCGGTGCCAGCACAGCGGACACGCCTGACGGCGCAACGCAGACAACGGCGTCGGCCAGCCTTTGGGCCAGCTCCAGCTCATGCAGCGTCACGATGACGGCCACATTCTTCTCATGCGCCAGCACTTGCAGGATGTCCATGAGCTCTGCCTTGCCCTTTACGTCTAAAAACGACGTTGGCTCGTCCAGAAGCAAAATCTCCGGCTGCTGGCAGACCGCGCGGGCCAGCAGCACGCGCTGGCGCTGGCCGTCGCTGATCCTGGCAAAATCGCGGTCCTCCAGCTCCTCCGCCCGGACAAGGCACAGGGCGTCATGCACCTGCTGCCTGTCGGCATCGGACAAAATGCCCAGCCGCCCGGTGTAGGGGTAGCGCCCGGCGGCGGCGACCTCAAAGCAGGACGTCAGCTCGGTGCGGGCCGTGTGGGGCAGCATCAGCGCCAGCTTGCGCGCCCGGGCGTTGGGGGTGTAGGCCGTCAGGTCTTGCCCGTCCAGCAGCACCGCGCCGCCCTGCGCCGCCAGCTGCCCGGCCAGCGTTTTTAAAAGAGTGGATTTGCCCGCGCCGTTCGGACCGATGAGCGCCAGAATTTTGCCGCGCTCGGCGTGCAGGGCAATGTCCCGCAGCAGCGGCGCACCGTAGCCGACGGCGAGATTTTGCGTTTCACAACAGCTCATACCGTGCCCTCCCCGCTGTGGCGGCGCACAAGCAGCCAGATGACCACCGGCGCGCCGAACACCGCTGTGACCGAGCTGATGGACAGCTCGGTGGGTGCAAACAGGCTGCGGGCGATCAGGTCGCACAGCAGGCAGAATGCCGCGCCGCCCAGTGCGCAGCCCGGCAGCACACGCAGCGGTTTTGCACTGCCCAGCGTATGTTTTACCAGATGCGGCACCGCAATGCCGACGAAGGAGATCGGTCCGGCAAATGCCGTGACGCAGGCCGCCAGCAGGCTTGACAGCAGCACAAGCACCACGGAAAACGCCCGCACCGGCACGCCGACGCTGGCGGCGTAGCTTTCACCCAGCTGGTAGGCAGCCATCGGCTTGGAGAGCAAAAACGCGGCGGCCAGGCAGGGCAGAACGATAGCCGCCGCCGTGGCGACGTTGCCCCAGGTCATGCCGGAGAAGCTGCCCATCGACCAGTTGTGCAGGTTGACGATGTTGGAATCCTGCGCGAAGGCGACGACAATATCGGTGACGGCCGAGCAGATGTAGCCGATCATGACGCCGCAGATAACCAAAATGCTCATCTGCTGCACGCGGCGCGCCACGGCCAGCACAAACAGCATGGCCGCCATGGCCCCGGCAAACGCTGCCAGAATCAGCGTCAGTGAGCCGGTGAGCAGACCGCGGTTCAAAAAGACGACCATCGTCAGCGCCACAGCCAGCTTGGCCCCGCTGGAAATGCCCATGACGAACGGCCCGGCAATCGGGTTGGCAAAAAACGTTTGCAGCAGATACCCGGCCACCGAGAGCGCCGCCCCCAGCAGCACGACCATGAAGGCGCGCGGCAGACGCAGCTGCAGCAGGATGTTGGCCGCCAGCGCGTTTGTGCCGCGGCCCAGCAGGGCCGCCGCGATGTCCGCCGGGGAGAGCGCAATGCTGCCCCAGAACAGGTTGAGCGCAAACAGCGCCAGCAGGGCCGCCGCCATGGCGAGGTATGCAATTGTCATGCGTTTGGAGGTGTGCATGCGTGGTTTCCTTTGCGGCGGGCGGCAATGGTGCGGGCGGATAGGGAATCCGCCCCTACGGATGCGCCACGGTTTTGTGCGCCCGTTTTTGCCGCCGCGTTAAATTTTCAGTGCAGCTTCGTCAAAAATGTCAATTCACTGTCGTCCGGGTCATCCTCGGTGAACACCCTGTTCATATCCAGGATCAGCTCCGGCAGCTCCATGCTCTGCTGGAAAAGGCTCTGCGACGTACACCAGACGCTGCCGCTTTGCACGGCCTTGAAGTCCGCCAGCATCGGACATTTGGCGAGCAGCTCATCCATTGTGCGCAGCTCGCCCTCAATCGTGCTGTTGTAGAGCAGCACATCGGCGTCACGCGCCCCGGCGTAGAAATCCTCGAGCGAGATATTGACAGTCGCCAGATTGTTGCCGCTGTCGGTCAGGTCGGCAAAGACGTAGCTGCCGCCCGCCAGCCCGATCATCTTGGCGACGTAATCGCCGCCCTTGCGCACCGTGGCGAGATTGTTTGAGGTGATGGAGAAGAACGCCGCAGTCTTGCCGGTGGGTTCCTCGTCCAGCAGCGGTGCAATGCGCTGCACAGCGTCGTCAAAAATGCGCTCGGCCTCCTCGGTTCTGCCCAGCAGGATGCCGTACAGCTTGACCCATTCCATCCGGGCCAGCGGGTCACTCTCGTAGCTCGAGCGCTCGACGAGGACCGGCACGCCGAATTTTTCGAGCTGCTCCTTCACCTCGGGCGTGTGGTAGATCATTGTGTTCTCGATGGCAAGGCCGCAGTCAGCGGACAGGATCGTCTCGTAATCGGGCGCACTGTACTTGCCCGCGTAGGCGATCTCGCCCTGCTCCATGGCGGTGCGGGCCGCGTCGAGGTACCAGTTTTCGGCCTGCGTGCCGGACAGCGCCACAGCCCCCAGCCCGCCAATGCTGATGATGGGATCCATCGCGGACGACGACACAAGGTAGATATTTTGGATAGGCTGCTGCAAAACGGTGATGTCTGCGTCCAGATTGGCGGGCGCAGCGGCCCCCTCCGGCACGACGAGATAGCGGCTGCCGTCAATCGTGATGAGGTCATAGCCGCCCGCGCACACATCCACCGTGAACTGCGTCGCATATTCCAGCGGATAGCGGTTTTCTATCGTCAGAGCGTTTGTTTGCGCGGGAGCCTGGGATGCAGCCGCGCACCCTGCCAGCAGCAGAGCGGGCAGGGCAAAAGCTGCCGCGCGCCTCATTCGGCGGCAGCCAGCGTCGCGCTGTCAAAGGTCAGGGTATAGTCGATCTCGTGCGGGGTGCTCATGGCGACGGTGTCCGCCGTGACGGCCAGCGCGGTATCCAGCGCGGCAACGGGGATCTCAAACGTCGAGTTGCCGTCGGTGTTGACGGGCAGGTACTTTTCGCCGTCAACGAGCATATAGTCATAGTTCGGGCTGCTCCAGACGATGGTCGTGGTCATAATACCGTCGGCCACGGTCAGCGCGGCGGGGCTTTCGACGGTGGCGCGCCCGCTGCCGCCCTCCAGCGTCACAGCGCAGGTGTAGCTGCCGTCGGCGGGGATCTCGACGGCTGCCGCAGCCGCATCCTCTGCCGCAGGCTCGGCATCGGAGACGCTGACCGTATGGTCATACCAGGTGCCCTTGGTGCCGAGGATGGCCAGCTGGAAATCGGCATCGACAGCCGCAACGGGGATGTCAAAGCCGTATACCTCGTCGCTGGTGCCGTCGGAGTAGGTCACCGTGTCAACGGTAGGCTGCAGCCAGTCGCCCTCGTGGGCGGGGGCGTCGGCGGCCATGCCCGGATACAGGTTGACGATCTTCTGGGACTGCAGACTGACGTGGAAGGTCATCGTGCCGTTTTCCACCGTCAGCGTGCCCATGCCGTCCACGGCTTCGTTGGCGTGGAACATGCTGCTGTCGGTGTTGAACTTAGCGGTGTATACGCCGTCCGGCAGCGCGGCAGCGGGGGCCTGGGCTTCTGTGACGGCAGGGGCCGGGGCCGCGGTGGCGGCAGGGGCGGTTTCTTCCGTGGAGACCGCCTCGGACGTGCTCTCGGCGGTGGACGCTGCGGACGCACCGCAGCCCGCCAGCAGCAGGGCAGCGAGAGTCAGGGATGCGAGTTGGAGCTTTTTCATGCTTTCCTTACCTCATTCTATACATATTTATCAGGCATTAGCGGGAGGCGGCGCGGGCGGATATGGAATCCGCCCCTACGGCGTGGCAGGGCATCACATCGGCCCCTGCCGTGCTTTCCCAAAAACCAAAAAACTGCCCGGAGCTTACCCTCCGGGCAGAATGGGTCTTTCTTAGCCGTTCAGGGAATCGATGGCGGCCCCGGCATGGTCAACGTAGAGCTGCTGGATGTCGCCGATCTCGCCCAGACCTGCGATCTGGGTGTCGACGCTCTCAAAGCAGTCGGCGGCGTTGAACTGGCTCAGCCAGGAATCGTCATCGGCACCGGCCATGTCGTTGTTGGCGTGGTCACCGGCGACGACCATCAGCGGGCGCAGGATGACCTTGGTGTAACCGGCCTCCTTGACCTTCTCGATAACAGCATCGCAGGCGGTGTCCTCGGGCTCACCCTCGACGGTGCCGATAAAGACGTTATCATAGCCCAGCGTCTGCATCGCGGTCTGCATCTGGCTGTAGCTGACCTTGGCGGTGTGGGACGTGCCGTGGCCCATAAAGACAAAGGCGGTACCGTCCGCAGCGGCGGCAGCGGCGTCGTCATACCCGGCGGTCTTGACGGCCTCGGCGGTGATGGCGGCGGCTACGGCCTCCTTGTCGGCGTTGATGACGGTGGCATCTTCGCCGACCTCGCCCAGCAGGGGTTCGGCAATGGCAACGCTGTCGAACTTGTCCCTGTACTGCTCAACCGCCTCGCACATCTCGTCGTACTCGGCGCCGTGCATCAGGTGCGTAGGCTGGACAACCAGATTCTTGACGCCGTTGGCAACGGCACGGTCAAGCGCCTGGTCCATGTTGTCGATCTTCTCGCCGTCGCGGGCCTGAACGTGGTTGATGATGATCTGCGCGGTGAAGGCGCGGCGGACGCTCCAATCCGGGTAGGCGGCCTGCAGGGCGTCCTCGATGCCCTTGATGTCAGCGGCGCGGCTGCCGTTGAAGGAGGTGCCGAAGCTGACGACCAGCAGCTCATTTTCGCCGATGTCGTCGGCATTGCGCGGGTCGTCCTTGCCGGCGTCGCCGGTGTCGCGGCCAAAGTAGTCGGGGTCTGCGTTCTCACCCTCGACCAGTTCCTTCTGGGTGTCGGTCAGGGCATCCCAGGCAGCCTTAGCGGCCTCGCACTGGGCATCGGTGTCGGCGCTGCGCTCCTGCACGTAGATGGCGTCGATCAAATCGGCACAGTTCTTGGCGGCCACTTCGTCTGCATCTCCCTCGTCTGCGGTCTTTTCTGCATCCTCTGCGGTGCTTTCTGCGGCGCTTTCGTCGGCGACGGTGCTCGCGGCAGCGCTGTCAGTACTTGCGGCGGTGCTGCCGCAGCCGACCAGCAGGGCGGCGGACAGTGCTGCGGCCATGGCGACGGCGGCAGCTTTCTTGTAGGTGATCCTTCTCATGTGTTCTTGCTTCCTTTCCTTGTTTAAAGCTGGGAGACAGTACGGGAGAGAACAGCAGGACACACGGAAATTGACCCCGTAAAAAACGAGGTCTTTTGCGTGCAGAATGGCAACACAAAAGACCCCGTATTTTAAGCAGGTGCTTTGCGGTACAACCAATTCCTCGTGATCTGGGGCGGTGCGCCCCCGTACCCGGCAGCAGGCAGGTTTCCTGGCTGAAAGCTCAACGCCTGCCGCCGCCTTCCCGGGTCAAAACCCAGTGACCGGTGCAAATGCACCCTGGCGGCAGGCTCCCTTATCACAGTGACGAGATCGTGCGGGATTTGCACCCGCTTCCCTTTTACCCTTTCCCATGCGCCGAACGGCGGCATAAAAAGGCACCTGCTGTCGTATTCAGTTTTACGGTGTAAAGTATAGCACAATGCGGTGAGAAACGCAAGAGTGCGTCGGTTTCAATTTTGCCTTTATACGCTTTATACGATTGTGAACTGGCACGCTCGCATGGCGTCCAGCGCCGTTTGGTGGGACTGGGGCGTGACCCCGGCGCAGCAGTCGGACAGGATCTCAATTTCCGTTTCCGGGAAGGCCGCGCGCAGCACCATGGCGTTGCTGATGACGCAGATGTCGGTGCAGTAGCCGTAGATGACGATCTTTTCAATGTCGTCCACGGCCTTGTTGTGGGCCATCAGCTCGTCGAGGATCTCGCTCGGCAGCATATAGCTGCCGAAGGTGGGCTTGTTGACGATGTGGCAGACCTCGGGGTCGGTACCGTCCAGCGCGTTCTCCAGCTCGGGCGCAAAGTTCCAGCCGTCCTCGCCCTCGATGCAGTGCTCCACAGGCAGGTGGCGTCCCTCCCGCGTGGCAAGGTAGTTGTCGGGGTGGGTGTCCCGCGTCAGGAACAGCCAGTGCCCGGCCCGGGCATGGGCCTTAACGGTCTCGGCCAGGTGGGCCACGTTGGCCTGTGCCTGGGGGTTCGCCAGCGCACCCGTGATAAAGTCCTTTTGTACGTCCACAACAATATCCAGAATCATAGCGACAGCTCCTGTTTTTATGGTTTGCTACCAGTATACCGCAGACGGTACGCGGTGTAAAGTGCGCGTTTCTCTGGCCGCAGGGGTGCGGATGTGGTATAATGGAAGAAAAATTTCAGGAGGCTCTTCATGACTCCGCGTGAAGCGTTAAAACGATATTTCGGCTACGGCTCCTTCCGTCCCGGGCAGGAGGAGATCGTCAGCGCCCTTCTGGCCGGACGGGACGCGCTGGCCATCATGCCCACCGGCGCGGGCAAGTCGCTCTGCTATCAGGTCCCTGCCCTGCTGCTGCCGGGGCTGACGCTCGTCATCTCGCCGCTGATCTCGCTGATGCAGGACCAGGTCAAGGGGCTGAACGCAGCGGGCATCCATGCGGCATTTATCAACTCGTCGCTGACCGAGACACAGATCGCCCGCGCGCTGGACCTGGCCGCCGAGGGCAGCTACAAGCTCGTCTACGTCGCGCCCGAACGCCTGGAAAGCCCGGTGTTCCGCAGCTTTGCCGCGGGGGCGGACATCTCGATGGTCACGGTGGATGAGGCGCACTGCATCAGCCAGTGGGGACAGGATTTCCGCCCGAGCTACTTAAAGATCCTCGACTTCATCGACAGTCTGCCCCGCCGCCCCATCGTGTCGGCGTTCACGGCCACGGCCACGCGGGAGGTCAAGGACGACATTGTCTGCACGCTGCGGCTCCACGACCCGAAGGTGCTTGTGACCGGCTTTGACCGGCCCAACCTCTACTTTCAGGTCGAGCGCACCCGCCGCAAGGACGATTTTGTCATCCAATATCTGCGCGACCACCCCGGCGAGAGCGGCATCATCTACTGCGCCACCCGCAAGAATGTGGACAAGCTGCAGGAGCTTCTGACCGAATACGGCTTTGCGGCCACAAAGTACCACGCGGGCCTGTCCGCCGAAGCACGCCGCAAAAATCAGAACGACTTCATCTACGACACCGCGCCGGTCATTGTGGCGACGAACGCCTTTGGCATGGGCATTGACAAGTCCAACGTGCGGTTCGTGCTGCACTACAACATGCCCCAGAGCATGGAGAATTATTACCAGGAGGCGGGCCGTGCCGGGCGTGACGGGCTGCCGTCGCAGTGCGTGCTGCTTTTTTCGGCGCAGGATGTCATCATCAACAAATTCCTGCTGGACAAAAAGGATTTTGCCGAGATGGACGACGAGGAGGCCGACCTTTTGCGCCAGCGCGACCTGCAGCGCTTGCAGACGATGGAGCGCTACTGCCAGACGACGGAGTGCCTGCGCAACTACATTCTGGCCTATTTCGGCGAGCATCCCACCGCGCCGTGCGGCAACTGCGGCAGCTGCAACAACGATTTTGACGAGGTCGATATGACCGACGCCGCCAAGTGGATGATCAACTGCGTGGCCGAGCTGCGCGGGCGGTACGGCAAAGCGATTTTGTTCGGCACCTTACAAGGCGCGAACCGAGCGCGTCTGCGGGAGCTGGGAGCCGAGCGCTTCAAGAGTTACGGCCGGATGAAGGACACCCCGCGCGAGACGCTGGAACGCCTGCTGGCCCAGCTGCTGGAGGATGGATATTTGGTGCAGAGCGACGACCAGTACGCCGTGCTGCACATCGGGGATATTGCCCCGCTGAAGTCCGGCGGGCAGGTGCTGGTCAAGCTACCGCCGCAGCGTGAGCCGGAGCAGGCCCGCGCACCGAAGCCGAAGCGCCGCAGCCCGATGGACGCGCTGACGAGCGCCGGACTGGAGCTGTTCAACCAGCTGCGCCAGCTGCGGTTCGACACCGCCCAGCGCGAGGGACTGCCGCCCTACGTCGTGTTCGGCGACAAGTCGCTGGTGGATATGTGCCTGCGCGCGCCGCGCCGCGCGCAGGATATGCTGGGCATCTACGGCATGGGTGAGCGCAAGTATGAAAAGTACGGTGCCGCGTTCTTTGCGGTCATTGACGCCTACCGCGCCGACCACCCCGACGCCGTTTTGAGCCTGGACCCGCCCGCACCGGAGCCGGAAAAGCCGCTGCCGTCCGAGAAGAAGAAAAAGCCGCCAAAGGCCGAGCGCCCCGCGTTTTACCTGACGGCAGAGGACGCGCGCAGCTTCAACTATCAGGACAGCTATACCGGCGCGGAGCTGAAGGCCGCGCTGATCGAGGCCGCCGGTGACCCGGATGTGAAGGCACCGACCATCAAGGAGATCGACGAGTGGCTGCTGGCGCAGCGGCTCATCGGCATGGAGCGTCTGCCGACGAAGGGCTTTTACTACGTGCCGACCCCTGCCGGTGTGGACGCCGGTCTGCGCAGCGAGGACAAGGTCAGTGCCCGCGGCACGCCGTATTCAGTGCTGCTGTTTACGCCGGAGGCGCAGCGGATGGTGGTGGAGCATTTTATAAAACCAGAGGCTTCCCCCTCGGGGGAAGCTGTCACCGAAGGTGACTGATGAGGGCGAAGTTTACGGCTGCAATCCGTTTGCGGACGGTTATGGCACGCCTTTCCCTCATCCGGCCCTGCGGGGCCACCTTCCCCCAAGGGGGAAGGCTTAGGGCTTTTTCGTCATCTTGTCCGTACTGCGCAAATTTTCTTTGTCATATTCGTCGATTGCGGATTTTTTGACACGATGTTAAAATGTTATCAGAGACCGTATACCAATTTATAAGGAGCACCCCATGGACAACGTGAAAATTCTCGAGGTCAAGCAGAGCATCTTTGCCTCCAACGACGAACAGGCCGCCGCGCTGCGGGCTGAGCTGAAGCAGGAAAAAATCTTTCTGCTGAATTTAATGAGCGCACCGGGGTCCGGCAAAACCACGACACTGCGCCGCACGATTGCTGCGCTGCAAAATGAGCTGCGCATCGGCGTGATGGAGGCCGACATCGACTCCGACGTGGACGCCCGCGCCATCGCCGAGACCGGCGCCAAGGCCATTCAGCTGCACACCGGCGGTATGTGCCATCTGGACGCCGAGATGACCCGGCAGGGACTGGCCGGGCTGGGCACTGGGGGTCTCGATTTGGTGATTCTGGAAAACGTCGGAAACCTTGTCTGCCCTGCCGAGTTCGACACCGGCGCGGTGAAGAACGCGATGATTTTGTCAGTTCCCGAGGGTCACGACAAGCCGCTGAAATATCCGCTGATGTTCCAGGTCTGCGACGTCGTTCTTGTCAACAAGATCGACGTTCTGCCGTATTTTGACTTTGACATGGACAAATGCCGCGAGTATGTGGCCCTGCGCAACCCGAACGCAAGGGTCATCCCGATCTGCGCCCGGACGGGCGAGGGCATTGACGAATGGGCCGATTGGCTAAAAGAGCAGGTCAGGGCGTGGCAGGCGTAAATAATCCAGCCGCGTTGTAGGGGCCGCACATGTGCGGCCCGCGGCCTTGCCGCAATCGCCCGTCCGCCATTTACAACCGGGCCGGGCATGCCCGGCCCCTACTGTGCAAAAAACGGAGCAACGGCACAAAAAAGGAGCACACCATGAGCAAACCCACTGCGTTCCCGCTGGATGAGAGCCGGCTGCCCTTCGAGATTCCGAGGGATGAGCCGTACCGCGAGAAAATTGCCAGGCTGGGCCAGATGATCACGGACCGCATCCCGGCCAAAAAGGGCATTCTGACGAAGGATGACCCCGAATACTGGGGTCTGGCGTCCATCGTGACCGACGAGATGGCGGACATTGCCTTAAAAATGAAGGTCCGCAAGCCCATGACCCTGCCCGAGCTGGTCAAGGCCACGGGCAAGCCTGCCGGGGAGCTGGAGCCGCTTTTGCAGCAGATGGCCGTCGTCGGTCTGCTGGAGTACAACTGGGAGAATCCCCGCCGCGAAAAGCAGTACATCCTGCCGATGTTCGTGCCCGGCAGCGCAGAGTTCTTCAACATGAACAAGCAGCAGATCGCCGACCACCCCGAGGTGACAGCCTTCTTTGAGCGGATGACGTTTCTGCCGCTGGAGCACATCACCGCCATGGTGCCCCCGGGCGGCGCAGGCATCGGTATGCACGTCATCCCGGTGGAAAAAGCCATCGAGACCGAGAACCGGTCCGCCGACATTGAGCACATCTCTCACTGGCTGAAAAAATACGACGGCAAGTATGCCGCCGGTCCGTGCAGCTGCCGTATGTCCCGCGCCGCCATGGGCGAGGGCTGCGGCGACGACCCCGACGACTGGTGCATCGGCGTGGGCGATATGGCCGACTACCTCGTCGAGACCAACAAGGGGCATTATGTGACCTACGATGAGGTCATGCAGATCCTGCAGAAGGCCGAGGACAACGGCTTTGTGCACCAAATCACGAACATCGACGGCGAGAACAAGATTTTTGCCATCTGCAACTGCAACGTCAACGTCTGCAATGCGCTGCGCACAAGCCAGCTGTTCAACACGCCGAACATGAGCCGCTCGGCCTACGTGGCGCGTGTCGAGCCGGAGAACTGCGTGGCCTGCGGGCGCTGTGTGGAGTACTGCCCCGCGGGCGCGGTCAAGCTGGGCCAGAAGCTCTGCACGAAGGACGGCCCCATCACCTACCCGAAGCAGGAGCTGCCCGACGCCGTGAAGTGGGGCCCCGACAAGTGGGCCATCGACTACCGCGACAAGAACCGCATCAACTGCTATGACACCGGCACGGCCCCCTGCAAGACGGCCTGCCCCGCGCACATTGCCGTGCAGGGCTACCTGAAAATGGCCGCGCAGGGCCGCTACCGCGACGCGCTGGCGCTTATTAAAAAGGAGAACCCCTTCCCCGCCGTCTGCGGGCGCGTCTGCAACCGCCGGTGCGAGGACGCCTGCACCCGCGGCACCGTGGATCAGGCCGTTGCCATCGACGCCGTCAAAAAGTTCATTGCCGAGCAGGACCTGAACGCCGCGCACCGCTACGTGCCCGACGTTGTCCAGCCGTCGCTGCAGGGCCCGTGGCCGCAGAAAATCGCCATCATCGGCGGCGGCCCCGCAGGTCTGTCCTGCGCCTATTTTCTGGCAGTGCAGGGCTACAAGCCCACCGTGTTTGAGAAAAACGAGCGTCCCGGCGGCATGCTTCGCTACGGCATCCCTTCGTTCAAGCTCGAGAAAAACGTCATCGACGCCGAGATCGACATTCTGCGGGAGCTGGGCGTTGACATCCGCTGCGGTGTCGAGGTCGGCAAAGACGTCACGCTGGCCGAGCTGCGCCGACAGGGCTACCGGGCGTTCTATATCGCCATCGGCTGCCAGGGCGGGCGCCGGGCCGATGTGCCCGGCGAGGACGCCGCGGGCATTGAGACCGCCGTCCACCTGCTGCGCACCGTCGGCGGTGACGAGAGCCGCAAAATGACCGGAAAGACCGTCGTCATCGGCGGCGGCAACGTTGCCATTGACGCGGCGCGCGTGTCTCTGCGCTGCGGTTCCGACGGCGTGACGATGGTCTGTCTGGAGCCGCGGGACAAGATGCCGGCCTCGCCGGAGGAAATTGCCGAGGCCGAGGAGGAGGGCACCAAAATCACCTGCGGCTACGGCCCGAAGGAGTTCCTCTCCGAGAACGGCCATGTGACCGCCGTCGTGCTGAAAAAGTGCATCAGCCTTTACAACGCAGAGGGCCGTTTTGCGCCCACCTACGATGAAAACGATACCATCACCCTGCCGTGCGACAACGTTGTTTTAAGCATCGGCCAGTGCATCGAGTGGGGCGATTTGCTGAACGGCGAGGCCGTGCAGCTGGGCCGCGGCCAGGGCGCTGTGGCCGACGCGCTGACCTACCAGACCGCCCAGCCGGACATTTTCGTCGGTGGCGACGTCTGCACCGGGCCGCGGTTTGCCATTGACGCGATTGCTGCGGGCAAGCAGGGGGCAATTTCCATCCACCGCTTTGTGCAGCCCAACACCAGCCTGACGATTGGCCGCAACCGCCGCGACTTCCACGAGCTGGACAAGTCGAATCTGGCGCTGGGCGAGTATGACCGTGCGCCGCGCCAGTCCGCCGCGCTGGACGCGGGCATTGACGCGCATCGTTCCTTCCGTGACGCACACCTGACGCTGACCGAGGATCAGGTCAAAATCGAGACAGCGCGCTGTCTGGGCTGCGGTGCCAGCGTTGTGGACCCGAACAAGTGCATTGGCTGCGGCGTCTGCACGACAAAGTGCGAGTTTGATGCCATCCGCCTGCACCGCGACCTGCCCGAGTGCAGCAAGATGGTCAGGAGCGAGGACAAGTTCAAGGCCATTCTGCCCTACATGGCGAAGCGCGAGATCAAGATCCGCTTTGCCAAGAAGGAGAAGTAATGCACGAGCTTGGCATTGTATTCCACATCATCCGCACGGTGGAGGACGTGGCCCGGCAGAACGACGTGACGCGCATCCGGCGCGTGACGCTGCAGCTGGGCGAGGTCTCCGGCGTGGTGGAGAGCTATCTGCAGGACTGCTGGAAGTGGGCGGCGGCGAAATCGGAGCTTTTGCCCGGCGCGGTGCTGACCGTGGAGACCATCCCCGCCGTGACCGTGTGCGAGGACTGCGGCCAACAGTACCCCACCGTGCAGTTTGGCCGCACCTGCCCCCACTGCCAGAGCCCGCGCACCCACCTTTTGCAGGGCCATGAGATGTTGATCAAAGAAATCGAGGCCGTGGAGACAGGCCCCACCGCCCCGGAAAGAGCGTGAAGCTGCATGAAATACAAAATTTTCCGCATTGAGGAACAGATGTACGGCTGCGAGGAGCCGCCCGCCGACCAGCCGATTCTGGTTGACGTAGTGCTGGAAGGTGCTGACGGCACGCGGCGCGTGCTCCCCTACCCCGACGAAGCGCTGCGCCGCGGCGGAATGGAGGAAGGCGACAGCGTCGAATTGACCGACGGCATCCTTCACAAGGTATAATTTCCCCAAAACAAAAGGGGCTGTTGCGTGTGCAGCAGCCCCTTCTATGTTTTTCACAAAGGTTATTCTTCCGTTGAAATATCGCGGCCAAAGTATTTTTCGCTCAATGCCTTCAGCGTGCCGTCGGCGCGCAGCTCGTCAATGGCGGCATCAATGGCCGTGCGCAGGGCGGCAGTCTCGTCGCCCTTGCGCATCGGGATGGCGATCTGGTTCGCATCGTCGGTCAGCACGGCGATCTTCACATTCGCGTCGGGGTGCTCCTTCGTGTAATCGTAGAAGGTCATCTCGGCGTTCAGCGTCGCGTCGATGCGCCCGCTCAGCAGCAGCTCAAACGTCTGGTTCAGGTCGTCAACGCCCGTCACCGTCGCACCGTACTGCTCGGCCAGCTCGGCGTAGGTGCTGGAGATCGTGTTTGCGGTCTTTTTGCCCTTCAGGTCCTCCAGCGTGTTGATGCTGTCATCGTCGGCCTTGGTGATGACGGCGGTGCGGTTGAAGGCGTAAGGCGTCGAGAAGTCGTATTTTTCGGCGCGTTCGGGGGTGATGTCCACGCCGTTGACCATGATGTCATAGCGGCCCGCGTCCAGACCGGCCAGCAGGCCGTCCCACTCGCCCTCGACAAACTGCGGCTCAACGCCCAGCTTCTTCGCGATCTCGGTGGCGACCTCGACGTCGTAGCCGACGAGGTTGTCGTTTTCATCGTGGTAGGTCCAGGGTGCCCATGTGCCCTCCATCGCAACCGTGATGGTACCCTTGGCCTGGATCTCGCTCAACAGGTCGCCGGACGCGGCCTCGGCGGTGCTCCCGGCGGCGGATTCCGCAGCGGGCGCGGTGGCGGCGGCACTGCTGCCGCAGGC
>ULQN01003019.1_pt1 | contig 13854 bp, 9 predicted proteins | sample 1954491 | NCBI WGS metagenome assembly ULQN01 (sample SAMEA4835656, study PRJEB28245) | human gut metagenome | biome: gut microbiome; material: fecal sample | place: Denmark | collected 2008
TATTCGTTTCCCGCTCCGATGATGATCTGGGATGCATCGCAGTTCACGCCGCGCGCCGCATGGAGATATTCCCGGATCGCCTCCCTGAGGATCAGGTCTCCCTGCGGATCCCCCTTCAAAAAAAGATCCCGGTCCTCCTCCTTCAGGACAGCACGGCTGATCTTTCTCCAGGTCGCATAGGGAAAGCCCTCCAGGTCGATCCCGCGCGGGGAAAAATCCACTTCCATTTTTTCCGAAAAGAGCTGCTCCCCGGCATTTTCCTGTTCCATGCCGGAGGACAGCTCTCTTTTCTGATCCGTTCTGGCAACGGCAGACCGCGCCACCGGAGGAAAAATTCCGTCCAGTGACGCCGCAAAATAACCCTTTCGCGGAACTGCCTCAAGATAACCTTCCGACACCAGCTGCTCATACGCAAGCTGCGTCGTACTCCTGCTGACCTTAAGGCTCTTCGCAAGATCCCTGGATGAAGGGAGCTGCTTTTCCGGTCTTATATTGCCTTTTCGGATCTCATCTTTGATATATTGATAGATCTGTTCATACAGAGGCCTGTCCCCCTGTACATTTAACGGTACGATCAATTCCATAAATCTTTATTTCGGAAGCTTGAAGGAGCTCTTTAAGGAAACGATACGGTTGTATACCGGCTTTCCTTCCTCGCTGTCCTTGCAGTCTACACAATAATAACCGTTTCTCATAAACTGGAAGCTGTCGTAAGCCTTTGCCTCCATGAGCTTCGGCTCTACATATGCGGTCGTGACGGTCTTGGAGTTCGGATTTAAGTTCAGGGTTCCGTCTGCGTTCAGCTTTCCTTTTTCCTCATCCACGATATTCTCATAGAGACGGCACTCGACTTTTCCGGCTGTCGGAACAGATACCCAGTGGATCGTTCCTTTTACCTTTCTTCCGGTAAATCCGGAACCGCTCTTTGTCTCCGGATCGTATGTGCAGTGGATCACTGTCACATTTCCGTTTTCATCCTTCTCAACACCGGTACATGTCACGAAGTAAGCTCCCATGAGACGCACTTCATTGCCCGGGAAGAGGCGGAAATACTTCTTCGGCGGATTCTCCATGAAGTCCTCGCGCTCGATGTAGAGTTCTCTTGAGAACGGAACCTCACGCTCGCCCATCTCCGGATTTTCAAGGTTGTTCGGGATACTTAACATCTCGGTCTGTCCTTCCGGATAGTTGTCGATCACGAGTTTGACCGGATCAAGAACAGCCATCATTCTCGGGCGTTTTAACTTCAGGTCCTCACGGATGCAGTACTCCAGCATCGCATAGTCGACGGAGCTGTTTGCCTTGGAAACACCGACGAGATCCACGAACATTCTTAAAGATTCCGGTGTATATCCTCTTCTTCTGAGAGCAGCGATCGTAACAAGACGCGGGTCATCCCAGCCGTCCACGATCCCGTCCTCAACGAGTTTTTTAATGTAACGTTTTCCGGTTACAACGTTTGTCAGGTACATCTTTGCGAACTCGATCTGACGAGGCGGATTCTCAAATTCACATTCTCTTACGACCCAGTCGTAGAGAGGTCTGTGATCCTCAAATTCCAGAGTACAGATGGAGTGTGTGATGTGCTCGACTGCGTCCTCGATCGGATGAGCGAAGTCGTACATCGGGTAGATGCACCACTTGTCTCCCGTGTTGTGGTGTGTCATATGGGCAACACGATAGAGGACCGGATCACGCATGTTGATGTTCGGGGATGCCATATCGATCTTCGCACGGAGAACCTTCTCACCGTCCTTGTACATACCGTTCTTCATGTTTTCGAATAACTGGAGGTTCTCCTCGATCGAACGGTCACGGTACGGGCTGTTTTTACCCGGTGTTGTGAAGTCACCGCGGTACTCCTTGATCTGGTCAGCAGAAAGATCGCAGACAAACGCTTTTCCCTTTTTGATCAGCTTTACTGCACACTCATACATTGTGTCGAAGTAGTTGGAAGCAAAGAACAATCTGTCCTCAAAGTCAGCGCCAAGCCACTTTACATCCTCTGTGATCGACTGTACAAACTCCGTTTTTTCCTTCGTCGGGTTTGTATCATCGAAACGAAGATTAAACTTTCCGCCATACTCTTTTGCGAGACCGGAGTTTAAGATGATCGATTTTGCATGTCCGATATGAAGGTAGCCGTTCGGCTCCGGTGGGAACCGGGTCTGGACATGGTCATATACTCCTTCCGCAAGATCTTTATCAATTTCCTGCTCGATAAAGTTTTTGGAAACTACTTCTTTTGTTTCCTCAGCCGGTGTCATATTCTCAGCCATATCAATTTCCTCCATTTCGTTTTTTCAATAACATGCCCGTACATCCTTCTATTTTCAATTTCCGCCGTATTTCCTTTTCCGGCAGGATCAGATATCGAACTGTTATAGATATAATACTAAATATTAGCACACTTTATCAAAGAATTAAAGGGGAAATTTTACAGGATTTACATCCTTGACTATGTTATCTTTCCTTTTTACCGGCAGGAATCTTCTGAACCGAAATTTCTGCCAATGAAAAAGGGTGAAAATTATTGACTGAAAATGTAGAAAATCCTTTGACGAATCTGTATTCAGGGATTATACTGTCCTTATAACCTGCTAAATTTTTCACAATATATAAAATCCGGAGGAAATGATATGGACAAGAATTCTTTCGATCTGATAACATTTGGTGAGATCATGCTGCGCCTTTCCCCGCCGCGTCATGCCCGCATCGTCGATGGCGATATCTTCGAAAAGCGTGCCGGCGGAGCGGAACTCAATGTTGCTTCCGGCGTTGCCCTTTTAGGACTTCGTACCGGTATCGTTTCCAAACTTCCGCAGAATGAGCTCGGAACCTTCATTAAAAACAGGATCCGTTTTGTCGGCGTATCCGATGACTATCTCGTCTATGACGACACACCGGACGCAAGACTAGGACTCTACTATTACGAGATGGGCGCTGCCCCGAGAAAGCCTACGATCGTCTATGACCGCCATCAGGCTTCCGTTACGAGGATCAAAATGAGCGAGATCCCGGATGACATCTACCACTCCGCGAGAATGTTCCACACGAGCGGAATTTCGTTAGCGCTCTGTCAGAACATGCAGAATGTTGCTGTGGAGCTGATCCGCCGATTCAAGGCCGCTGGAGCAACGATCTCCTTCGATGTCAACTACCGCGCGAACCTCTGGAGTGAGGAAGATGCCAGAAAGACGATCGAGGAGATCCTTCCGCTCGTCGATGTGCTCTTTGTCTCCGAGGAGACAAGCCGCCGGATGTTCAAAAAGACCGGTGACCTGAAGGAGATCATGAAGAGCTATGCCACTGATTATGGCGTAAAGATCGTTGCCACCACCCAGCGCACGGTCATCAGCCCGAGAAAACACAACTTCACTTCGATCGTCTACGACGCACGCTCTGATAAATTTTACACAGAGGCGCCTTACAACGACATCGATGTCATCGACCGGATCGGTTCCGGTGACGCCTATGTGGCCGGTGTCCTCTTTGGACTCTTAAAATACGGCGACCCTGAAAAGGCCATGCAGTTCGGAAATGCCACATCGAGCGTCAAAAACACGGTACCCGGCGATCTTCCGTCCTCCGATTTCAAAGAGATCGACCGGATCATCCGCGAACATCATTCCACAGGTCCGGTAAGTGAGATGAACCGGTAAGAAACAGCTGATTTTATCACATAAAACTTTTTGCACAAAAAGGTCTGAGTCTTTAATGCTGCTCAGACCTTTTTTATTCTATCATTCTCCATGTACACAACGTTTAAGCCGATCAGGCAAGTGAAAACACGCTTCGCGAGTTTCCCCTTGTTATCGCGACAGTCGCCAAGGTCTCGCGCAAGCGCGGACTTTGGCTCGTTGTTTTTTACATTTCCTTACAGATCCAGATCGATGAACTCGAAGCCATCATCATTCTCTGTCTTCTTATCAGGAGCTGCTTTCGCGGCTTCCGCTTCCTTCGCAAGATTTCTCGACAGATCTTTTTCCACATCTGCGACATTCTTTCTGACAGGTCTTGCCGGTCTCTCCGGTGCTGCTGTTCCGGTTTCTGCGGAAGGTCTTTCCGTTCTTACCGTTTCACGGGTTTGTACCGCCGGACGGCGTGTCTGTGCAGCCGGCTGTCTTCTGCGCGGCGCTTCTTCATTTTCCTCATACGGAAGTGTTTCTGTGCAGGCAGCCGGTCTTGCGGCCGGTCTTCTCTCCGGTGCTTTCGCTGTCATTCCGGACTTTTTCGTTGTCTGCTTCCCGGACTTTCTGTTTTTCCGTCCGTCTTCGTAGTCATCATATTCGTCATCGTATCTGTCGCGGTCCGGGTTCTTCGGTGCCTTCGGCTTTCTGAGCAGAAGAACGACCACAATGATCACTAAGATAATGCAGAGTGCAAAGAGTCCGATCACAAAGAATCCGCGAATCTCATAGTCCTTTAACAGACTGTTGTAATCCTCCGCAACCTTTAAGTACTTGCTGCGCGCATCTGCCGCATCCGGATCCTGGAAATAACGCTGGAGCGTCATCTCTTTCTGATCATAGCGGTAGAAGCCTTCATCGCCATTTTCGTTCCGGCCGTAGACTACACAGTATTCCGGAGCAGAATCTCCGCTGTCCTTCCAGATCCAGCCGTGAACCGTATGATCTCCGATATCGATGGTGCACTCGGCAAATCCGTCCGGAAGAGCTGTTCCCTCAGGGATGCACTCAGGAGGAAGAACGACAACCGTCTTCTCCGCCATCTTGACGACCACATATGCGGATAATGTTCCGGTCTCACTGTTGTATACAAAGAAATCTCCCTTGCCGGTATCATCGGTCATGTAAAGCAGGGTCATTCCGGAATCATCTGTCGCTGCCTTTACGGTTCTTCCCTCATACTCGATCTCCGTCGCAGTAAAGCCGGACGGGAGTTCCGAATCATCAAAGGTATCCGCAACCGTCCAGTTGCCTTCCTCGCCGACAACACCGCCGCTTGTCTCAGTGGAATCCGCAGTTGTCTCCTCATCGGAAGATGCCGCATCGTCAGACTTTGTCACAACGATCGTGTACGTCTTTGTTGTCTCCCCGTCTTCCGCCGTAACGGTACAGGTGATCGTGTTCTCCCCGTCCTGAAGATCATCGTTTCCGCTGATGGCAACCTTTGCAGCTCCATCTTTTGCAGGTGCACTGACCGTTACGGAAGTCACATCGCTGGAAACCGCAGCCGTGTACTCCGTAACATCGGCGGAGAACGCCGGTTTCAGCGTACCAGGTGAGATTTCAAGGGATGACAGGGACGCATCTTTGGAGGAAGACGCCGCCGCATTGATCTTCACGGAAGCACTTCCGACATGGTCAAGTGTTACAGCCTTGGAATCTGCATCATAAACCTCCTGGGATGTCACCGTGATGGAGGAAGTTCCCGCCTTTAAGGCATTAAATTTCAGTGTAAAACTGAATACCTTCTGGTCTGCGGCTTCCGCAGAACCGGTCACGCGGACCGAACCGGCGCCGCCGTTTGCATTTGTTCCGCTGACAAATTCAAGGGCATCCGCATCATACTGGAGCATCACGTCCGAGGAACCGAGAGCTCCGTCCGAAGTGATCTTCATCGTGACAGATACCTGATCTCCCACCGAAGCGGTCGGGTCGGAAAATGAGAGTTTCCCGGAGGCCGCAAAAGAGACCATGGATCCTGCCGGCAGCAGCATGACCATCAGAGCGAACGCCAGCAGTCCTGCCGCCAGTTTTTTCATACATTGTTTCATATTCTTCTCCTATTCCAGCTCATTCAGACAAATACCTGATCTCCTGCCCGTAAAGGCAATGGGTAAATCACGGTCCCTGTCAGAATAAGCTCCTATATCATCTTGATCCAGGCATAGTCTTTCCAGAAACAGACCTGTAATACGTTTTGTTCTATCTTGACGCTGTCACAAGTTTTCCGCTGCCGGAGGCGCCTTCCGGGTACGAACCTGTACTTCCCGGATTCGTACTTCCGGAGGTACCGGTCGTGCCCGAAGATGTCGTCACGAGCTTTCCGGAGCCGGAAGCACCTTCCGGATAGGAACTCTGTGTCCCGGAAGTGCTGCTTCCCGGACCGGAAGTTCCGGAACTACTGCCGGAAGTGCTTCCGGAGCTCGATGTACCTGTCGAACCGCCAGGTCCCACCGTTGATCCGGACTGACTTCCCGCCGAGCTGCCCGTTGACGGGGAGACAACAGTTGTACTGCCGTTTCCGTTTCCTTTTGCAATGGAAACCTGGTATGTTCTCGTATCACCGTTTTCTGCCTTCACTACGATCTTAACGATTGTCGTTCCGCTGCCGAGACTGATCGTACCGGCTCCGCTGACAGTTGCCTTGGAGTCGATCGCCGTCGCGCGGATATTGACGGAGGAAACGGAAGAATCAACAACAAGGTCATATTTCTCCGTATCCTTGCTGAAAGTCGGTGTCAGGGAATATCCATCGATCGTGATTCCGGACAGCTTATTGTTCGGGCTTCCGTTCACGGTCGGTTTCGTGCACGCTGTTTCCGGCATGTTATTGAACACCGGGATCTTAAAGACAAGTGCCTGTTTCTTCATCGCATCCGTATATGCTCTTGCGAGCTTCGCGCCCTCTCCGGCCGCGCCCTCCACGTTGGTCATATACTGGTGCTTGTACAGATTGCTGCCCTGCACATTAAACTTTTTTAAATAGAAGGTATCCTGTCCGTTTTTCAGGAAATTCTCGCTGTAGTAGGTCGCTCCGCCAATGATGGACTTCTCAATGGAATTCCATGGTCTGCCGTAACTTCCCGACTGGGATGCATACCAGAGTCCTCTTGTAATTGCAGACATGGATCCCGACGCAAAAGCGCCGACATTAAAGAAGTTATAATATCCTTCATAGCCTGCGGTCTTTCCTGAAATACTTCCCGACTTTCCGGTTCCCTGCTCCTGAAGGATCATCGCTCCGAGAACGTAAGGATTGACACCGGTCTGCGCAGCCGCCTTCATGATGATATCCACATAAGTCTGCCCGGTCGGTACCGGAGATGTGTTTGACGCACCGGTATTGTCATCGGTGATCGAGGATGCATCCATTCCCGGGCCGTACTCGACCTCCGGGAGTGCCGTCGTGATCACTTTTCTCTGGCTGATCGTGGAGCTCACTGTGGAACCAGGGCCCTCAAGACTCACGCCCTGACTGCCGGTACTGCCGGAGCTGCTTCCCGAAGAAGTTCCTCCGGATGTGCCCGTGCTCATTCCCGGTCCATAGCTCTCTCCCTGCTGGAGCGAGCCGGAAGTCCCTGTGCTTCCGCTGTTATTGACGACCGGAGAGTTTCCGGAACCGGTGGTCTCCTGCACGCTCTGGGTCGCCGCGGTTGTTGACTCCGGTGTTTTTTCCAGGAATGTTCCGGTGATCAGGCTTGTAAGTCCCTCTCTCGTCTGCGCATTGCTGTCGTAAGCATGATGCAGGAACTGGAACACGTAAGTATCATTCAAAAAGTTTCTCGGATCCATATAGTAGGCGACAATATCTTTTGATGCCGCCACCCAGGACGATCCGTCAAAGCCTGTCCAGATTCCGGTATTCCAGTCATAGGCACCGTACTCTGTGGATTTCCAGGAAGAAATGCTGGATTTTGATACCAGATTCGTTCCGACAGCTCCCTCCGCCGCCATCACGTCGCTCCAGTTCAGCCCCGTCTTCTGAGCCTGAAAGACCCAGGTCGGATGCTCCGTGTGAAGTGTCCGCAGAGACACCTTATAGCTTTCCGGGAATCCCTGACTGTTCAGATAATTCTCAAACGTGGAGTCATAGCTGTAGGACACCGGGAATTTAATATAATCTGACCGGACGTAGCCTTCCTGCGTCCCGGATCCGGAAGAAAACTGGATCTTATACCAGGTTTTTCCATCCGATCCGGCTGTCTCGGAGACCACCGTGACGGCCGCCCCGTAGGCCAGCTTTTTTACGACGGATCCCGTCGTCCCCGGTGTGCTTCTCACATTCAGGGTAGTCGCATTTACCGTCGCCGAACCTGTCGCCGCATACGCCAGAGACAGTCCGGATATCATCGTTCCGGTCCGAGCCGCGCAGTCCCCCAAAAGGACCGCTCCCAGCATCAGCGCCAGAATTCTTTTTTGTTTTTTTGTCATGTTTTTCTTCTCTCCCACTGCCGGTTTCGTGATTTTTTGCATAAAACCGACATCATACCCATTATAATGACAAAGGCACTTTTCTGTCAACCGCGCAGGGAAAACTTCACACAAATTCCAAATATTGCCGCATTTTCTTAAGGGTTTTGTAAAAGTTTGGTTAAATAGAATGTGCCTCGGCACATTCGTGCGCCTCACGCGGTCGCTTGCGACAATCTTCATCTTCGCGCGAGTGTGCATCTTAGGCACGCAGTGCCTTTTTTTAACAGGAAGTTCCATCGGAATTTCCTGTTAAAAAAATCCGGCACCTCCTCTCGGAAATGCCGGACTCACTTTTTTCGTCAATTGATATTCAGATTTACTGCAAAATTATACCGGATAAGCTTTATTCGCTTTGTCAGCAGTCTTCTGGTCAACCTTCGTCTGCTGCGCTTCGCGGTACTCGAAGAAGTCTTTCGCTACAGCCGGGAACAGAGCGTAGGATAAAACATCCTCATCCTGCTGCTTCCACTGTGCGCACTCCTTCTCGAATTTCGGTAACTGCGGCGGGATCAGATCTGCTGGACGACAGGTGATCGGAGTCGCGTCACCGATGATCTTCTTCTGGACTTCTTTGTTGAACGGTTTCACCGTCTTACCAAATTCGCCCATCATGATCTTCTTGGATTCCTTCGGAACCATTTTGTATCTCTCGCCGGAAAGAACGTTCATAACAGCCTGTGTACCAACGATCTGGGAGGACGGAGTTACAAGCGGCGGTTCGCCGAAATCTTTTCTTACTCTCGGGATTTCCTCAAGCACTGCGCGGTACTTGTCTTCCTGTCCTGCTTCCTTTAACTGGGAAACAAGGTTGGAAAGCATTCCGCCCGGTACCTGGTACTGGAGAGTCTTGATGTTGACACCGAGAACCTTCGGATTCAGGAGTCCGCTCTTTAAAGCTTCCTCACGGATCGGAGTGAAGTAATCGGTGATCTCTGCAAGCAGATTCTGGTCGTAACCAGTATCATACTTGGTTCCGCGGAATGTCTCGACCATAACTTCTGTTGCCGGCTGGGATGTACCGAGAGCCAGCGGAGACATTGCACAGTCAATGATATCACAGCCTGCTTCCACAGCCTTTAAGTATGTCATGGAAGCAACACCGGAGGTATAGTGCGTGTGCAGGTCGATCGGCAGTTTAGTGCCCTGCTTTAATGCCGTAACGAGCTCGGAAGCCGCATACGGAGTTAAAAGACCAGCCATATCCTTGATGCAGAGGGAGTCAGCGCCCATGCTCTCGATCTCGGAAGCGATATTCTTCCAGTAATCAAGTGTATACGCATCGCCTAATGTGTAGCAAAGGGCGATCTGGGCATGTCCGCCTTCCTTCTTTGTCGCCTTAACGGCAGTCTCAAGGTTTCTGATATCATTCAGGCAGTCGAAAATACGGATAATATCAATTCCGTTTGCGATGGATTTCTGTACGAAGTACTCAACCACATCGTCCGCGTAATGATTGTATCCAAGGATGTTCTGACCACGAAACAGCATCTGGAGCTTTGTGTTCTTAAAACCGGCTCTCAGCTTTCTGAGTCTCTCCCACGGATCTTCTTTCAGGAAACGCAGGCAGGCATCAAAAGTAGCGCCGCCCCAGCATTCTACTGCGTGGTAGCCAACTTTATCCATTTTGTCAACGATCGGAAGCATCTGCTCAGTCGTCATTCTTGTTGCAAGGAGAGACTGATGCGCATCACGAAGAACGGTCTCAACGATCTTAACCGGCTTTTTCTGAACTTCTGCCATTTTATTATCCTCCTACCGGGAGATCTGCCTGAGCAGACCTCCCCTATATCAAAAGTTTCGGTTTCAATTAAACTCCGAAGATAGCCATGAAGGTACCGGCAGCAACTGCTGTACCGATAACGCCGGCTACGTTCGGTCCCATTGCGTGCATAAGAAGGAAGTTTGTCGGATCTGCCTCAGAACCAACCTTCTGGGATACACGGGCTGCCATCGGAACTGCGGATACTCCGGCAGAACCGATTAACGGATTAACCTTACCACCAGTTACCTTGCACATGAGCTTACCAAAGATAACGCCGGCTGCTGTACCGAACGCGAACGCGATAAGTCCAAGGATAACGATCTTGATAGTTGTAACTTTTAAGAATCTCTCAGCACTTGTTGTAGCGCCAACGGAAAGACCGAGAACGATTACAACGATGTACATAAGAGCGTTGGAAGCTGTCTCCTGTAACTGTTTAACAACGCCAGACTCACGGAAGAGGTTACCAACCATAAGCATACCAACGAGCGGAGCTGTTGTCGGAAGGATCATACAAACTACGATCGTAACGATAACCGGGAAGAGGATCTTCTCAAGTTTGGATACCGGACGAAGCTGTTCCATCTTGATCTTTCTCTCTTCTTCTGTTGTTAAGAGTTTCATGATCGGCGGCTGGATGATCGGAACGAGCGCCATGTAGGAGTAAGCTGCTACAGCGATCGGTCCCATGAACTCTGTCTGTCCAAGCTTACCAGCAAGGAAGATGGAAGTCGGGCCGTCTGCACCACCGATGATGGAGATCGCAGCTGCTGCCTTGTCGTTGAAGCCCATGAAAATAGCCATAAAGTAAGCGGCGTAGATACCGAACTGTGCGGCAGCGCCTAAAAGGAAGCTCTTCGGGTTAGCGATCAGCGGACCGAAGTCTGTCATCGCGCCTACACCCATGAAGATCAGGGACGGAAGAATACTCCACTCATCCAGTAAATAGAAGTAGTGAAGAAGTCCTCCAACGCCGTTAGAAGAATCTTCAATGCTCAGCATAATATCCGGGTAGATATTTACAAGCAGCATACCAAAGGAAATCGGTACAAGAAGAAGCGGCTCAAATCCTTTTCCGATCGCAAGGTAAAGGAAGATACACGCAACTAAGATCATGATCAGGTTTCCTACGCTTAAGTTCAGGAATGCTGTCTGCTGAAGAAGATTCAAAAGTGTATTTTGAATGTATTCCATGTTAATCCCTCCATGTGGAATCTGCAGTCAGCAGAAAATTAGTTTAATGTAGCGAGTGTAGCACCCGGCTCTACGGAATCACCAACAGCAACGTTGATTGTTGCAACAGTGCCGTCCTGCGGAGCAACGATCTCGTTCTCCATCTTCATAGCTTCAAGGATCAGGAGAACCTGACCTCTCTTAACAGCCTGACCTGCAGATGCCTTAACACCAAGGATCTTACCCGGCATCGGAGCTGTAACTGCTACTGCGCCTGCTGCGCCAGCCGGAGCTGCCGGAGCTGCTGCCGGTGCCGGAGCTGCCTTCGGTGCTGCTGCCGGTGCTGCCTTCGGAGCCGGTGCTGCTGCCTTCGGTGCGGAAGCTGCGCCTGTGAAGCCCTCTTCTACTGTTACTTCATATACATTACCGTTTACTGTGATTGTATAATTTTTCATTGTGATTTCCTCCTGATAATATTAATTCCAGTTTCTGTTAGAAACACGTTTGATGGAGCGGACTACAAGTCCGTTGTCAACAGTCTCTTTTCCCTCGTAAGCTGCGATTGCTGCTGTGATTACGGAAACGAGTTCTGTATCATCGGTAAGGTTCTCCGCCTCAGCCGGAGCTGCTGTCGGAGCCGGTGCTGCGGCAGGGGCCGGAGCTGCTGGTGCTGCCGGTGCTGGCGCTGCCGCATTCTTCTTTGCTTTCATCTTTGCCTCAAATACGCTGATGTATTTGAACATGCTGATCAGCCAGCTGATGAAGATCAGGACTACGAATACAACGCCCATACCCATTAAGGTATTCATTCCGGCTTTCGCCATCTTCTCGCCTGTTGTGTAAACCGGGGAGAAGGAAATTGTCTCAACTTTGCTGAGATCTTCGTCCGCGATCAGAGTGAATTCCATCGCTCTCTTCTCGTAAACGGTGTTCATTCTTGCGATATAGCCGTCATCACCTTTTGTAACGACTGCTGTCTCGCTGGAAACGAACGCGCCAAGGTCATCCTTAATGGAATCCCAGGATTTTAACGCATTCTCCATAACAGTATCTTTGTTCTTTACGCTTGTTGCAAGGGCCTGTTCGATGGAAGCGTCATCCATCTGGTTGAACAGATCCAGGTACTGCTGGGAGCCGGACTGCATCGCCATTTCGATCTGTGGATCGATTGTTTCAGCGGTGTCAGCAGCTGCAGAGCATCCTGCAAGCGTGAAGAGGCAAACTGCCATGCAGAGTGCAAGCCAGATTCTTCTAATTCTCTGTTTCATATTTCAGCCACCTCATATTAGATCGTTCCGTGCTTCTTGGACGGACGATCCTCTCTTTTTGTGAACAGCATCTCAAATGCAGCAACTACACGCTGTCTTGTCTCGGAAGCCTCGATGATATCGTCTACATATCCTCTCTTTGCTGCCGCAAGTGCACTTGCCTGCATCTCATTATACTGTGCTGCTTTTTCATTGATCAGGGCTGCCGCATTGTCAGCCTTTGCGATCTCGTCAGCATACATGATCTTCACAGCCGGTGCTGCTTCCATAACGCCGATCTTCGCGTTCTTCCATGCGTATACAATGTCAGAACCGATGGACTTGCTGTTCATGGTAAGACCTGCTGTTCCGTTTGCCTTGCCGACAACGACAGTTACCTTCGGAACGTCAGCGTTTGCGAACGCGTAGGTCAGGCGTGCTGCCGCCTTCGCGATCTTCTTCTCGTTGCATTTGCAGTTCTTGTAACCATCTACATTGACGAGTGTAAGTACCGGGATCTCGAAAGCGTTGCAGAAGTTTACAAATGCTGCTGCTTTCTCACATCCTGCTGCGGTAAGGGCTGCGTCATAAGTAGCAGTCTTCTCGCCGTCTGTATAAACTTCGCTGCGATTTGCAACACAGCCAACGGTAGCTCCGTTTAAACGGATAAATGCCGTTACCATCTCCGGTGCATAGTCCTTCTTCATTTCCATGTAGAAGCTATCGTCGGAGATCATGGACAGAGCGATAGATGTATCGCCTGCGCAATTTTCGATGTCTGTGCAGATTCTGTTTAAGTCATCTTCACATTCGCTGTAAGACATGTCATCCTCATTGTTTGCCGGGAGGATGGAAACAAGGTTTCTGATCTCTGTGAAAATTTCTTTCTCGGAGCCAGTCGCGCATACGTTTCCTGTCTCTTTTGCCTGATACTCAGCGCTGGAATTATCAGCATCGTTCTCAGCGATTACAAACGGAGCATTCACAAACATTTTTGCTTCCTGTTCCATAAATGTAAAATCAGCCATTTCAGATGCCACAGCCATTCCGCCGCCGCAGTTTCCAAACACAGCCTGGATCTGCGGGATCACACCGGATGCCATTGCCTGGCAGACATAAAGTTTGCCGAAGCCGTCCAGAGCATCCATGCTCTCCTGGAGTCTTAAACCTGCACAGTCAACAAGCCCGATAATGGGTGCGCCCATTTTCATAGCCATATGATAGAGCTTCTCGATCTTCTTTGCGTGCATTTCGCCGATGGATCCGCCCATAACAGACGCGTCCTGGCTGTACACATAGACGAGAGCGCCATTGATCGTGCCATAACCGGTAACAACACCATCTGCAGGGGTTTCCTGAGACTGCATGTTGTAATCAGTGCTTCTGGCAGTAATATAAGCACCAACTTCAACAAAGCTGTTGTCATCAAGCAAATCATGAATTCTGTTGATTGCCGACGTTTTTGTCATTTTGCTTTCCTCCATTATTCCTTAAATTGACGAAAATCAAA
>ULQN01000650.1_pt1 | contig 13779 bp, 14 predicted proteins | sample 1954491 | NCBI WGS metagenome assembly ULQN01 (sample SAMEA4835656, study PRJEB28245) | human gut metagenome | biome: gut microbiome; material: fecal sample | place: Denmark | collected 2008
TTGGGGGTGGGAGAAAAGCTGTTGATGGGTGCCACATCGCCCAGAACGATGTAACCCACGCCGCCCTTGGCCAGGCGGGTGTAAAAACCCATGTCCTGCTCGCTGATCATGCCGTTCTTCTCGTAGCCGGTGGTCAGCGGGGGGAACATGATGCGGTTCTTAAAGGTCTGTCCGCCCACTACAATGGGCTGCAGGATCATGTTTTCCATACAAATGCCTCCTTACAGATGTGCTTTGATGAATGCGGCGGTCTTTTCCTCCACGGCGGCACGAGCGGTCAGCGTGGCAAAGTTGTGTCCGCCGCCTGCAATGGTATCCACCTCGGGTGCGGTGTACCCCTCGGCATAGCGGCTGCAGGTGCCCTCGTCCACCAGACGGTCATCGTCGGCCCGCAGCAGAAGCACCGGGCCGTTGTAGCCCTTGGCCTCGGTAAAGGGATCGGGGTGCTTGGCCATCTCGTAGTTAAAGGCCATCTTGTAGCACAGACCCTCCATGTCGGCGTAGTCCTTGCCGGTCTGGGTCACACCGTCGGCGCGCTGGGCGCAGCCGAACCACATCCCTGCGCCCGGGCACAGCAGGATCAGGCCGTGGGGCTGGATCACCGGAGCGCAGGAGGCGGCAATGTAGCCGCCCATGCTCTGGCCGGAGAGGAACATCTTTTCGCTGTCCACATAGGGCTGCTGGGCTGCCCATGCAAAGATATCCTGTGCATCGGTGTGCAGGCCATCGAAGCTCATATCCTCGAACTCGCCGTCGCTCTCGCCGTTGCCGTAGAAATCAAACCGGGCGCTGCCGATGCCCTGCGCTGCCAGAGCGCGGGACAGATGAGTGTACATGGACTTGTAGCCGCTGCAGCTGCCGGCAAAGCCGTGCAGATGCACCACAAAGGGCACCTTGCCCTCCGTATCAGGCAGGGTCACGATGCCGCGCAGGGTGTGACCATTACGGTTTTGAAACTGGACCTGTAAAATCTTCATGGTTTACTTGCTCTCCTTTGCGGCACGGCGAGCTCTTCAGCTCTGCCAGCATCTCGGCCGTCTTCTGCTTGGTCAGGGGGTAGACGAAGAACAGGATGGCCACTGCAATGCCGTAGCCCAGGAAGTAGACGCCGGTGTAGCTCTTCCAGATGGCGTTCACAACGCCTGCGGTCTGCACAGCGCCTGCGGTGACGTTGTAACCGATTGCACCCAGCACAAAGCTGGACAGGCTGCCGGAGATGGCGCTTGCGAGCTTGCGGAAGAAGGAGTAGGTGGAGTAGACGATGCCCTCGTTGCGCTCGCCGGTCTGCAGCTCATGGTAGTCGATGGCATCGTTGACCATGGCCCAGATCAGCACCTGCATACCGGAAGCGCCCAGGTAGCAGATGCCGTTGATAACGATGAAAGCCACGGGGTTATGGATGGGGAAGAAGAACAGGATGCCGAACACGACGGCGGCAAAGCCTGCGCCCATGCAGCACCACTCCTTCTTGCCGAACTTGTTGGCAAGAGGCTGGGTGATGGCAAAGGACAGCACCGCGTACAGCACGCTCAGCATGCCGGAGACAGCCTGAATTTTAACGTTGCCGAAGAAATCCTTGTACAGGTAGGTGTTCAGGCCGTTGACCACGGATGCGCCGATCATGCCGGTCAGGCTGAAGAACATCACGCCCAGGAGGGCTTTGTTGTGGGAGATCTCCTTGAGAACGTGCAGGTAGTTCAGCTTTTCGCCCTGCGGACGCTCAGGCACTTCCACACGCTCCTTGCACCACACGCAGGTGATCTGCAGGCACAGCAGGCCCAGCATGGCGCAGATGCAGGCCAGCATCAGGAAGCGGCCAGCCACAGGCTGGTTGTCCACATACAGGAACAGGGGGCCGACCATGACCATGACGGTCATAAAGATGGTGCCGCCCAGGCTGCGGTAACGGGACAGGGCGGTGCGCTGGCTCACATCATCGGTCATCACGCTGGACAGGGTGCCGAAGGGCACGTTGACGCAGGTGTACAGCGCCTCATACAGCACATAGGTGATGAACATGTAGGCCAGACGCAGGCCGTAGCTGATGTTGCCCACATTGACAAAGGCCAGCACACAGAGCACTGCCATGGGGAACGAGAAAGCGCGGATCCACGGGATGAACTTGCCGCCCTTGGTGGCCTTGCGGGAGTCCACGATAGCGCCGATGATGGGGTCGTTGACGGCATCCCAGATCTTGGTGATCAGCAGCAGGATACCCACATGGAAGGGGTTGACCTGCAGGATCAGGGTGTAGAAGATCGACAGATACATGGCGCGGTACTGCTCCGTGAAGCAGCAGCCCAGATCGCCCAGTGTATAGCCGATCTTGTCCTTCATGGAGAAGGGCCGAACGGTCTTTTTCTGGTCCATTGCGTTTTATCCTCCTTAAAAAACAGATGAAACCACGAGGCTTTTCACACAAGCCTCTTCTCTTCGATTGCATTATACGTTAATTTTGCGTCAAAGCATATCCAAAAAATGATTGAAAACTATCGCAAATTGATGTATTATGCAATTATGACAGTTGTACTTTTCAGTTGTGTACAACAAACTGTCGCATCTGACAGTTCCACGGAGGGAATTTTGGTGAATTATACAGCCAAACGTTATCTTTTTGAACAAAGCACGGTTCGGGAATTCTTTTCCGGCGCGTATTATGACCTGTTTCTGGTCATGCGGGGCAGCGGTGTGTTCCGGTGCAGCGAGGTGGTGCTGCCCGCCCAGCAGCAGAACCTGATCATCCTCAAGCCCGGGCAGGGCGGCAGGCTGGAATATGCCGGAGCCTACGGCCCGCTGGAGATCATCCGGGTGCAGTTGTCTCCCCAGATGCTGGCGCAGTTGTCGGATGAGGACACTGACTTTGAAAAAAGCTTCAACGTGGTGCCCTTCCAGCAGGTGGCTGTCCGGCCGGACAGCCAGATCTATATGCTGCTGAAGAATCTTGCCCGGAAGCTGCTGGTGCTCCCCCAGGAGAGCAGCCAGTTCGGTGCGGCGGCGTTCGAGCACGGCATCCTGCAGATGTTCGTGGTGCTGGCACTGCGTGCCTGCATCCATGCCGAATTCCACACCGCTTCGGTCAGCCGCCACCACCTGATGCTGGATGAGGTTTTCCTGTTTATTCAGGCGCACCTCACCGAGGAACTGACGCTGGAGCGTCTGGAAAAGGAGTTTTTCGTCTCCCGGGAGCACATTGCCCGGGATTCAAGCGCCAGACCGGCCAGACCGTGCACCGCTACATCGTAAAGGCCCGGCTGGACCGCTGCTGCGCCCTCATTGAGCAGGGCCTGCCCATCACCGAGGTGTACAAAACCAGCGGCTTCGGGGGCTACAACCACTTTTTCCGCGCCTTTAAAAAGGAGTACGGTATGACCCCCAAGGAATATTTCAGCACCACCCGGCAGGATGCCCGGGGATGAGCCTTTGCAAAAGAAGTCCCGGCGGCAATTTTTGTGCAGGCTGAAACGTATTTTATATAAAACGGCAGCTGCCGTTTTTCAACGAACGATCTCCATTACAGACAGGAGGAAAGCTCTATGAAATTTTCTGCTGATTATCGTGCCCTTGCGCTGGATGCCCTGCGTGGCAGATGGAAGACAGCTGTTCTGGCCGGACTGGTTGCCAGTGTGCTGGGAGCCAACATTGTGGGCAGCTCAGGCAGGGTCATCTCCAACATGAGCCAGAACGCCAACGGCGACACCCCGGGGTTTGCCGGGCTGTTTTCCACCGGCAGCGGCGGCGTGCTGGCTGTTCTCGTGATCTGCATCCTTGCCTGGGCAGTGTTCACCGTCATCGTGGGCGGTGCGGTGCGGCTGGGCTACGCCCGGTTCAACCTGAACCTTGCAGACGGCAGGGATGCTGCCCTCTCCGACCTCGCTTCCCAGAAGCACCGCCTGTGGGACGGCTTCTGCATGAATTTCCTGCAGGGGCTTTATGTGGCGCTCTGGTCGCTGCTGCTGTTCATCCCCGGCGTGGTAAAAGCCTACAGCTATGCCATGACCCCCTATATCATGGCCGAGCACCCCGGCCTGACGGCCAACGAAGCCATCACTGAATCCCGGCGCATCATGGACGGCAACAAGTGGCGGCTGTTCTGCCTCGATCTCAGCTTTCTGGGCTGGGAGCTGCTCTGCACCCTGCCCATGCTGATTGGTTTCTCTCTCGTCTTTGCCTTCACCCGCTCGGCGGATACGGTCCTCGTTCCGCTGATCCTGCTGTCCATCCCGCTGAGCGCCGGCTTTTTCTTTCTGCACCCCTACGAGGAAGCGGCCTGGGCGATCTTTTACCGGGATATCACCGCTGCCCCTTCTGACACCGAGGAAATCTGAGAATGAAACATACCGCCTGCTATCACCTGCCCGGACTGTTCGAGTTCTACGAGCTCTACCGCCTGTTCCTGCCCCTGTTCCGGGAGCACCGGGAATATTTTTATGACTGGTGCGAGATTGGCTCCATCTACGGCGCGCCGCCGGATTGCATCTGGGGCGGGGGCCGCGTGGAGGCCGGGGAGCACTCCCCCGCCGAAGTTCTGGCTCTGACCCAGGAATACGGCATTTCTGCCCGGCTCACATTCAGCAATTCCCTGCTCCGCCCGGAGCACCTTTCAGACCGGAAATGCAACGCAGTGTGTCAGCAGTTTGCCCAGCGGGGCACTGTGCAGAATGGGGTCATCGTCCACTCCGAGCTGCTTTTGAACTACCTGCAGCAGCATTACCCGGAGCTTTATCTCGTATCCTCCACCACCAAGGTCCTGACGGATCCTCGGGCGTTTCAGGCAGAGGTCCGGCGGCCGGAGTTCCGGTATGTCGTACCGGACTTCCGGCTGAACAAGTCCTTCGATGCCCTGGATACGCTCTCCCAGCCCGAAAAGGACAAGGTAGAATTTCTCTGCAACGAGTGCTGCTGGTTCGGCTGCACCGAGCGCAGGCGCTGCTACGAAGCCGTCAGCCGCAAAAATCTGGGGGAGGTCTGCGAACACCGGTGCACCGCCCCCGGCGCGCAGGAGGGCTACCGCTTTTCCAAGGCGATGGAAAACCCCGGGTTCATCGGCACTGCGGACATCCGGGAGCGCTATCTGCCGTTGGGTTTTTCCAATTTCAAACTGGAAGGGCGCGGGCTGGGCAGCGCGCTGGTGCTGGAGTTTCTGCTCTATTATCTGACCCGGCCGGAGTATCAGATCCACGTCCGGGAGGCGATCTATCTGGACAACATGCTGGATCTCTTTTAAGGGTTGCGCCACCGGCGCAGTGTGGTATAATCAGCATAACAGAGCACTTGCAAGCGGCGCTCTGTTCCGTCCAATCCAAGTCAGGAGGAGATCGTTATGGAATTCACTCAGCTTATTGCACAGCGGTATTCCTGCAAAAATTTTGGTACAGGCAAGGTAGACGCTGCAGCACTCCACACCATTCTGGAAGCCGGTCGGCTGGCACCCACCGCCAAGAACACCCAGGAACAGCGCATCTACGTCGTTCAGTCCGAAGAGGGGCTGGCAAAGATCGATGCTGCCACTCCCTGCCGCTACGGTGCCCCCGTCTGTCTGGTGGTCGCCTATGACAAGAACCACACCTTTACTTACCCCGGCGAGCGGATGAACTCCGGCATGGAGGATGCCGCCATCGTGGCCACCCACCTGCTGCTGGGCGCTGCCAATGCCGGCGTGGACAGCTGCTGGGTCAACTTTTTTGACCCGGACAAGCTGGCGAAAGCGCTGGGTCTGCCCGAAAACGAGGAGATCGTGATGCTCCTTGATCTGGGCCACGCTGCCGAGGGTGCAGGCCCCCTGCCCAACCACAGCTCCCGCAAACCTCTGTCCGAAACCGTCACGTTCCTGTAACATCACAGGGATGCAAAAAAGCCCCCACATGTTGGTTTTCCGGCCAACATGCGGGGGCTTGTGTTTTATTCCAATTTTTAGTTCTGCGGGTGGACGATATCCCGCCAATCCAGATCTCCACGCTCCAGACCGTGGATGAGCACCTCCGCGGTGGCGATGTTGGTGGCCAGCGGGATGTTATGCACATCACACAGGCGCAGCAGGGTCATCTCGTTGGGCTCGCTGGGCTTTGCGTTGATCGGATCGCGGAAGAACAGGAGCAGATCGACCTCATTGCAGGCAATGCGGGATGCGATCTGCTGATCACCGCCCTGAACACCTGCCAGAAAGCGCTGGATCTGCAGACCCGTTGCCTCGGAGATCAGCTTGCCGGTGGTGCCCGTAGCCACCAATTTATGCTGGCTCAAAATCCGGCAATACGCCGTACAGAACTGAACCATCAGCTCTTTTTTGGAGTCATGCGCAATCAGTGCAATCGTCATCGGTCAACCTCTCCTTTGTTTTGCCAGTGGGCATTTTCTTGCATATATCATAGTATCACAGTTTCCGTTCTTTTACAACCGTTTTTTAGACAAACTTCATACTTTTTTCGGAAAAAAGCGCCAGAATTCACCAAAAGCAGTGTTTCAGCGTTTTGTCCTTCTTCAATTGTCTAAAGCATCCTGCCCGGCAGGTGCGGTCTCCTGAGCAACATCCGTGGTGCCTGCGGCGGGATCTGTGGCCGTATCTGCTGCCGCATCCGCGCCGGTTTCGGTCTGGGCGGGGGCAGTCTGGGCAGCAGAAGTGCTGTCTGCGGCGGTCTCCTGCTTGCCGATGGTGCCATCCTCATTCAGGGTGCCATCCTGCATGGCGAACCAGGCGTTGAAGATATCCGCCACCAGGTTGCCCGCGCGGGCGCCGCCGCCGCCGTACTCCACCACGATGCCGATGGCGATCTGGGGGTCCTCCGCCGGGCCGTAGGCGATCATCATGGTATTGGTGTAGTGCTTATAGGTGCTGCCGACGTAGTACCCCTCGCTGCGCTGGGGGGTGCCGGTCTTGCAGGCGATGGTATAGGGGTAGCTGGCCAGCACCGGGATGGTCTGGGACACGCCGATCATGCCCTGCTGCACCAGATCAAAGGTCTCTCCCCTGTCCTCAATGACGTCCATGACCTCGGGCTGGGTCTCCTGCAGCACCTCGCCGGTGTTGGAGTCCAGGATGGCCTTGACGAAGTGGGTGCGGTAGCGGGTGCCCCGGTTGGCGATGGTGGCCGCGTAGGTGGCCAGCTGCACCGGGCTGACCACGGTGTTGCCCTGACCGATGGCGGCCTGGACGTCCAGCGACTCGATATAGTTGGAGTCGGTCTTGCTGGTCAGGTGACCCAGCGCCTCGCTGACCTCCACGCCGGTGCGCACACCCATGCCCAGCTTGTAGGCGTAGGCGTCGTAGACCTCACTGGTCAGGCGGCGGCCCACGTCGTAGAAGAAGATGTTGCAGCTCCACTTGATGGCGGTGATCACGTCGATGTTGCCGCTGTGGCCGTGGCGGGTACACTTGGGGTGGTAGTCGCTGTAATAATTGTACACACCGTTGCAGAACACGGTGGAATACCGGTTGATGAGGCCCGAATCCAGCGCCGCCACCGCCACGGCAGGCTTGAAGGTGGAGCCGGGGGTGTACAAGCCCTGCAGCGAGCGATTGAACAGGGGCAGACTCTCGTCCGCGCTGTACTCGCTGTACTGGGTGGCATACAGGTTCTGGTCAAAGCTGGGGTAATTGGATGCGGCCAGCACGCTGCCGTCCTTCACATCCAGCACCACGGCGGCACAGGCGGCGGCTTTCATGCTGCCGGTGTTGTAGACCCGGTTGATCATGTCGATGTTCTCGGCCAGTGCCTTGTCCACCGCCTTCTGGAACCGGCTGTCGATGGTCAGCTGCACGGTGTGGCCCGGCTCGGGCACAGTGGTCAGGGCCGTATCCACAATGACCCCATCGGAGTTGCGGGTGATGGTCTCCACGCCATCCTTGCCCCGCAGTTCGTCCTCATAGGCCGATTCCAGGCCCGAGATGCCGATGATGTCGTTCATGTTGTAACCTTTTTCGCGCAGGGGGTAGGTGGTCTGGCCGTTTTCATCGGTCACCTTCCACTTTTCAGCGGTGATCTTGCCCACCCGGCCCAGCACATGGGGCAGCACCGTGGATTGCTCATAGCTGCGGGCACTCGTTTCCACGATCTCCACGCCCGGCAGCGAGAGGCTGTGCTCCTTGATGGTCGCCACGGTGGCCTCGCTGACGTTTTCCGCCATGATAAAGTTGTTCACATTGGAGAACGCCTGCAGCTGCATCTCGTAATGGATGCCGCCCAGCGTGCGCTGCCAGCTCAGCGGATAGCTGGCAAGGTCGTAGTCCTCCACCAGCTTCTCCATCACATCATTGGCCGTTGCATACTGCTGTAAACCAAGATTGTCCTTCATGGCGGCAAGGGCTTTCTGATCCCTGGTGCTGCCCTCTTCGGCGGTAAAGGTATAATTGCCCGCTGCATCCGGCTGGCTGATGAGCAGAGTATCGTTCCAGCTCTCACCATTGGCACGCAGCAGCTCGACGATCTTCTGGAGCATCCCGTCCAGATCTTCGTCTCCCATCAGCAGCTTGTTGAGCACCACATTGTAGCTCGTGACGCTGGTGGCAATGCGCTCCCCCCGGCTGTCCACAATGTCACCGCGTGCCGCCGTGACCGCAAACTTGTAGTCGGTGGTGTTGGTGGCCTGGGATTTGAAATCATCCCCGTTGACCAGCTGCAAAAAGATGAGCCGCAGCCCGTACAGCAGCATCAGGATGCAGGCGGCGGCAACCAGAACACGCATCCGCCGGATGGCGGTTTTCCGTTCTTCTTGGTTCATGGATTCTCCTTCCGGCGCGGGGTGCGTTACACCACGCCGTTGTCGATCTTAAATTCTTCGTGGATGCGGCGCACGACCCCGAACAGAGGGAAGCAGACAGGCACCGAGAGCGCCGCCGTGGGCAGCACGAACCACAGCCAGCGGCTGGCCGCGCCGCCGTAACCGGGCATGTAGTAGAAAACCAGCCAGTCCAGCGTGAGCACCAGCAGGGCGGCAGCAGACGCAATGAGTGCAAAATTTGCGGCCGAATTCTTGAAGTAGAGCTGCATCACCGCCGAAACGGCAAAGCAGAGCAGCAGCAGCTCCAGCGCCAGCATGCCCACGGTGCGCCCGGCCAGCCAGTCCCACATCAGGCCGCAGACCGCCCCAAAGACAGCCCCGGCGAACTCGCCCTCAAACACGGCGACCGCCAGCGCCAGCGGCAGCAGCCAGAGCGGCTTTGCCGCCCCGAACTGGAACAGCCCGGGCGTGGTCTGCAAAACAGCGCAAAGAAGGCCCAGCAGCGCATAGCAGATCCATTTGACGATCTGGCCCCGGCTGCGTTTCCGGCGTGATTCCATCAGGGTCCCTCCTCAGAAACTGGTAATGATGAACGCATGGCGCACCGTGCGGGGGTCGGTGCCGGGTTTGATGACGGCAATGGTCGATTTGCCGCTGACCTCGGGCACCAGTTCCTGTACCACGCCCACCAGCAGGTCAGCCGGAAACACCCCGCCCAGCCCGGTGGTGACCACCTGGTCGCTTTTCTCCGTCAGAGTGTTTCGCGCAAGATTGGTCAGCACACACAGGCCATCGGCGGCATATTCGGAGCTGCCGGTGACGATGCCGTTGTCACGGGTGCGGGATACCACGCCCGCCGCGTTGAAGTTGGGGTGAAGAACGGTCATCACCTTGCAGCTGGTGGGCTCAGCCTCCACCACCATGCCCAGCAGGTAGCCCTGGTCACTGACCACGGCATCGTTGACGGCCACGCCATCCAGCGTGCCGCGGTCCAGTGTGAAGCCATAGAAAGAATCCAGCGGGTCACGGCCAATGACAAAGCTGGAAAGATAGCTCATCTCTGGCCGCTGGCTCTGGATGCTTTCCAGTGCCTTGTAGGCCTGGTTCTCGGCTTTGACGCGGTCGTAATCCACCATCTGCTGGCGCAGCTCGGCGTTTTCGGCCTTGAGCGTCTCGTTCTCAGCCATCACGTCATCGATGCTGGTGTACTTTTCCCACAGGGAGGCCACGCCGCCGCTGACCACGGCCGCCACTTTCTGGAATGGAGCAGCCGCCACGCTCAGCAGCTCCTGCGGAGCGGCAGTCAGGCGGCCGTTGGCACCGGCGTAGGCCATGATGCCCACCAGAAACACCGCGATGCCCACCAGGATCTTGAATTTCCAGGTATCGAAAAAGTCTTTCAAGGGGTTTTCCTCCGATTGCAAAAGGGCGCGGACAGCCCAGAGCCGTCCGCACCCTCTGTTACATCGTTACATATGAGCTCCATCGGTGTCCAGCACGTCGTGCAGAACATCCACATGATCCAGCACCGCACCGGCACCCTTGGCCACGCAATCCAGCGGGTCCTCCGCAACATGGACATCAATGCCGGTCTCGCTCTGGATCAGCTGATCCAGGCCCCGCAGCAGGGCACCGCCGCCGGTCAGGGTGATGCCGTGGTCGATGATATCGGCGCTCAGCTCAGGCGGGGTGCGCTCCAGGGTCTCCTTGATGGCGCTGGTGATCTTGACCAGGCACTCCAGCAGGGCCTCGCGCACATCCTCAGAGTGGACGACGATGTTCTTGGGCAGGCCGTCCACCAGGTTGCGGCCCTTAATCTCCATGGTCATCTCAGGGTCCATGGGGTAGGCAGAGCCGATCTCGATCTTGATCTGCTCGGCGGTACGCTCACCGATGAGCAGGTTATACTTGCGCTTGATGAAAGCGATGATGGCCTGATCGAACATATCACCGGCCATCCGGACGCTGCGGGAGGCCACAATGCCGCCCAGAGAGATGACTGCGATCTCAGCGGTGCCGCCGCCGATGTCCACGATCATGCTGCCGGTGGGCTCGCTGATGGGCAGGCCCGCGCCGATGGCAGCAGCCATGGGCTCCTCGATGACGGAGACCTGACGGGCACCGGCCTTGAGGGTCGCCTCACGCACAGCGCGGCGCTCCACCTCGGTCACGCCCGAGGGGATGCAGATGACCACGCGGGGGCGGGAGAACATGCTGTTGCCGCAGGCCTTTTTCAGGAAGTTCTCCAGCATATTTGCCGTGATATCGAAATCGGCGATGACACCATCCTTCAGGGGGCGAACCGCCACGATGCTGCCGGGGGTACGGCCGATGACAGCCTTTGCCTCAGCACCCACGCAGCGCACCTCATCGGTCTTGGTATCCACAGCCACGACCGAAGGTTCCCGCATGATGATGCCCTTGCCCTTCATGTAAACCAGGGTATTTGCAGTACCCAGATCAACGCCAACGTCCTTTGACAAAAAACTCATAATGAAGCTCTCCTTCGTATTTCCGGTCTATTCCAAAACGCACAGCAGTCCAAACTCCACAGGGTTTGACCGCCTATCGCAGAATAACACGTTTCTATTATAGCCGCAAGTCAACGTTTTCTCAAGCGTTTTGTCAAGTTTTTCCGTATTTTTCATTTTTCTGTGCGTTCCGCCGCGCAAACTGTCAGAACTGTTCAAGCAGGCGGACCGTCCGGCTGACGGGCAGGCCCATAATGGTGTAATAATCACCCTCAATGGCATCCAGCCAGACCGCCGCGCGGCCCTGGATGGCGTAGGCACCGGCCTTATCGTAGGGCTCCTCTGTGCCGGCGTACCGCTCGATCTCCTCCTCGCTCAGTGGGAAGAAAGTGACCTTGCAGGTATCCACAAAGCTCTCGGTGCGGGTGCCATCGGAAACGCAGACACCGGTGTGCACATAGTGGGTCGCGCCGGACAGCGCGCGGAGCATCCTTCTGGCATCATCCGGGCTGTGGGGCTTGCCGAACACCTCGCCGTTCACATCCACCACGGTATCGCAGCCCAGCACCACGGCACCGGGGTGTTCCTTGGCCACAGCAAGGCACTTGCCCCGGGCAAGCTGTTCCACCAGCCGGGCGGGGGTATCCGCCGTCACGGCATCCTCGTCAAAATCGCTGACGCAGACGGTAAAATCCGTCGTGTACAGGCTCAACAGCTCTTTCCGTCGGGGGCTCTGGGAAGCCAGGATCAGATCTTTCATACGCTTCACTTCCCCGTTGAGCCAAAGCCGCCCGCGCCGCGCTGGGTATCCCCCAGTTCGGCCGCCTGAGCAAAGGCGGCGGTATACACCGGTGCAATGCAGAGCTGTGCCACACGCTCACCGGGCTGGATGGTATAAGCCTCGGTGCCCAGATTGATCATGGGCACCTTCAGTTCCCCGCGGTAGTCACTGTCCACCACACCCACGCCGTTTGCCATGCACAGGCCGTGCTTGATGGAAAGGCCGCTGCGGGCATAGACCAGCGCCACAGCGTGGGGGCCGGGCAGCTCGATGGCAAGGCCGGTGGGCACCAGCGCCCGCTGCATGGGGGCCAGTGTCAGGGGCTCATCCAGCACGGCGCACAGGTCGGCCGCCGCTGCCCCCGGCGTTGCATAGGCGGGCACCTTGGCCCGGGGGTCCAATACTTTATAGTTTACGGTGATCGGTTCCATAGTATACCTCATAAGTTGTTGCTAAACCTCTCCGTCAAAGCCTGACGGCCTGCGAAGCGAGACTGAGAGGTTTAATTCGTTCCCTTGAAATACAGTCCTCTTGTAAACTCTCCCTCAAAGGGTGCGTGGACACGGATGCTGTCCAGAATGGCGGCTGCTTCCTCCCGGGATTCCAGTGTGAAGTAGGCCACGCCGTAGTCCACAGTCAGAGCACCGGGCTTATCACCCATATAAATAGGTACGGGGTTATAGATCGTCCGCACGCCCATGCCGCAGCGTACCGGGAACTTTTTGGCCTTGCGGTCGGTCAGTTCCCCTGCTTTATTGCAGTGGGCGCAGTCATGGATGTTCTGCAGCGGGCAGGCACGGGTGACCATCAGCGGCATGTGGCCATAGACCAGCACACCGGTGGGCACAGGCTTGCTGTTATGGGTGGGGGCAATGGTGCTGATATCGCTGTCCTTGACTTCGGGCAGGATGAGCACACTGTTCAGGCCATGGTCGGCGTAGAACTGCGCCGCCATCTGGTTGGTGACGTTCAGGCCGAAACCGCCGGTCATCGGCAGGCCACGGCAGAGCCGCAGGTGGGCGATGTTGCTTACCTCATAGCCCGCAAAACCCGCATCCTGAGTAGCGGCAATGCGGCGGGCGGTGTCCTCCTCCAGCGCGCCGAACATCACGCGCGGCAGCTCCAGAAGGGTCTTCTCCCGCCACTCCCGGGGCACCCGGTCGGCCTGGGCAATGGGCAGGATGAGATACTCCACCCCGCTCAGGGCCTGCTCCGGCACCTGCTCCCAAGCTTCAAAGCGGGCGCGCAGGGTGCGGTGAGGCGGCAGAGTGCGCAGGGGCAGAGCATCCGGCTCCGCCTCGTGTACCGGCCAGGGGCGCAGGACCTCCCGCTTTTTCAGCAGGGCCTCCAGCGCATCCCGGCGCAGCTCGTTCACGGCACTGCCCGGCACGAACCAGGGACCGCCGTCCATCTCCACATCGATCTTTTCCACCGCAAAGGGGGTGCCGCCCGTCTTGGAAAGGCTGCGCTGCAGGCTCTCGGTGGGGTCGGTGCGGGCAGGCTGCGGTTCCGCATCGCCGTAGGCAAAGGCCTTGTTGCCGTCCGCGTCGGTCACGGTCAGCTTCTCGCCGCCCTCTTCGATCTCCAGCCTGAACTGCACCGGCACCCGGCTGCGCTCGCGGCGGTAGAGCTCGCGCAGGGCAGGCAGGGTCTTTTTGGTCAGCTCCGCATCGGCTTCACTGCGCACGCCGAACATGGTGCCGTCGATCTTTCCATCCAGATAACCGGAGGTGAAGCCGGAGCGGCTGAACGCATTTTTCAGCAGGTCACGGTCGTAGGCGCGGCCCTCGCGGCCTGCCAGACAGGCACTGA
>ULQN01042128.1_pt1 | contig 13765 bp, 7 predicted proteins | sample 1954491 | NCBI WGS metagenome assembly ULQN01 (sample SAMEA4835656, study PRJEB28245) | human gut metagenome | biome: gut microbiome; material: fecal sample | place: Denmark | collected 2008
GAACTTTTTGGAACGCCGGCAGACGCTCCGACGGTCATTGCTGCAGCAAATCCTTTCGTTACGTACGCCTCCGGCGGTGCCTGGTTTGACGACAATGGAAGGCCGGCCATGGCTTTGTCTTGGACTGAAGGACTGCCGAGTTCTCAGCCTTCGGGAAGCGTCTATCTGGGTCCGGCACCCGGGGCGTCATACGATTACAGCCCTCTTGCAGTCTTGCCCGCGCACGCTTTAGGTTCTTCGCGAATCAGCACTATTCTTCATGAGCTCGCGCACAGCGCGGGCATGTCGAGTATAGAGACGGGTGACTATCTGGGTTTCGAAGGTCCGAACGGCTGGTGTCATACCGCGTTCTCAGAGGAACTCACCTTCAATGGAGAACCGATTGCAGCGGGATCCTCTTTGAGCAAGCTGATTTCCTTGGACAGCATGCCGGGGAACCTTCAGACCGACTTAAACAAAGTGCGCTGGTATTTAGGATATTCCGGGATCGGTTTTCAGGGAGAAAACGTCAGGGAAGTCATTGGTGAGGATACCGTAATGTATTTTCCCGACGAGGTCACGGACAGCAAAGAGGCCGTTCAAAAGGCCATCTTTGTGACTGGAGCGATTCCCGTCTTAGGCGCTGAGATGGGCAACTTTGACTTCAGTCACTTAGAACTTCAAAACGGTTTGCTCTCGCATCAGTCATGGCGAAATTGGGGAACGTTCATGGAAGCCGAGCTCGCCATGCTGCAGGATCTGGGCTACCACTTGGACCGCAAGCGCTTTTTCGGCACCTCCATCTATGCCTCGGGCGCCGAATATACGGTCGGACAGGCCTTTTGGGCTCGCAACGACAGAGAAGAGTGGATTAAAGATCAGCCCTCGCAACAGACGAATGCAGTCGGCGTGCATGTCTACGGCAGCCGCAATGAGGTAACGGTGGCAGCTGACCAGCTTGCGGATGGGGCAGGCTCCATCGGCGTACGCGTGGACGGATCGGCTAATCAGCTCTCTGTGAATGAGAATGTTCTTATTTCAGCCAACGGCACGGGCGGCATCGGCATGGCCTTTACTTATGGCCGCAGCCATACGCTTTTATTAGAGGGAAAGGTCCAGGCACTCGGCAGCGGCGGCTCTGCCCTGGTGTTTGATTTTGGCGGCAGCATTCTCGGTGATGAGAATCAGGTTCGAGGATCCTGGACAGCCGGCGCGGTGACGGAGTACGGGTGGTTGACCTTCCATCCGGAGGAATTGAATTTCCCGCAGGTCCTGCAAGGCTCTTTGATTAAGTCTGCCGTTATTGCCGGAACGCTGCAGGGTTCTGATGCCGCTATTCGTATTGGACCGACGGCTCATGTGGCGCAGATTCGCCTTGCCGACGGAGCCCATATTGAAGGCGATATTGTCTCTTCGTGGTCTGCAGTGGGAACGGCTGAAGATTTTTTTGATGGCTACTGCAGCGTTATTCTTGCTGACTCGGTTAGCCGTGCCGCAGCTTTCGTCCCATTGGGAACGGATGTCACGACCAATCTCATCTTCGGCGGGACCGAAGACGGCGCTGCGGCACAGGCATCTGACTTGAAGCCTTTTGTTTATGCCGGCAATGTCATTGGTCCCTGGTCGATTCGCATGCAGGCTGCCGATGGTACGGATCTTCGTCTAGAAAACACCATTAATCAAGTTGTCGGCATGACGGTGAACAGAGGGGCCAGGCTTTCCGGCTCAGCCGTTTTTGATTTCACCGGCCTGAACGCTCGAATGGCCGAAGTGGGCGGAACACTCATCACGGGCAGTGAAGAAATCCCAAATTTCCAGGTCGGGGCCCTCGTGAATGCCGGAACCTTGGTCTCAACGCCTTCATCCGGTTCTATCGTGATTTTGGGGGATTACGTTCAGTCAGGAAAGCTCGTTTTGGGGATGCGTCCGTCGGGCGAACTGATGCCGCTCTCAGTGTCGGGTACGACAGAGGTGAAAGACGGTGCGTCCCTGGCAGTGGTTCCGGGCGGCGGCTGGTTTGAGGGCGAACTCGCAAAAGATCCCCATCCTTACGGTGCAGTGAGCACCTCCGGAGCAAATACTGATGCATCGGCATCGCTCCTTGAAAAGGCTGCGTGGGATCTGGATCTTATGACAGCAAAGGACTTTTCGCCTGCAGTTGATTTCACCTGTTCGGAGGGGGTGCTTAAAGCTGCGCATCAAAAGAACGCATATTCAAAATTTTTGACTTCATCGGCGCCTTCCTGGCAATGGGGCTTAGCCAAACAGCTCGATCAGGCAGCTTCGCAGGCCCCGGAAGTGCTTCACGCACTCTATGGCGACCTCGATTTTTCGGCGTCGGACGGCTCTGACATCGTGCGGGCACTGGGCAATCTCGGCAATTATTCCCGCGATGATTCGATGCGGGCGCTTTTTTCCTGGGAGCGCCTATTAAATCGTCAGATCTTTGCTCATCACGAAACCACGCAGGAAGGAGAGCGTCAGGTGTGGGCGGTGCCGCTCGCCGCGCATTTTTCGGACGGGGGAGCGGGAACAAATGTGACCGGAGCGGTCTTAGGCGTCGATTTTCTATGGGGTGAGACGCAGACAGCGGTCTATGCTGCAATGGGACACCTGGAGACGTCTGCCGGCCCCGAGCACGGCACGAGCCGCGGGGAGGGCATTTGGCTGGGCGGAAAGCTCGGACGAACTTTAGCTTCGCGTCTTCGGTTTGAAGGTCAGCTTCGCGGCGGCGTCTATTCGGCCGAGCGCAGCCGCACGGTCGAATTAGCGCAAAGCCTCAGCAGGATTAAATCCGATGAAACGATCTATGCGCTCTCCGGGGCCCTGCGCACGGGCTGGTTGGGCACTCTTGGCGAATCGGACGTCGAGTTTTTCCCGCACGTGCTTATGACCGGTACGGTGCTTCGCACGCCGACACTGACGGAATCCGGAACGGGAGCACTCTCTATTCGCCGCTCCGTCCTGCATTCGGCAGCTGCCGGCGCGGGGCTGACCGTGAATGTGCCGGCTCCCTCGCAGTTTTCGGACTATGCCTGGAATTGGAGCGTCAGCCTCGAATGGACGAGGGAGCTTACGGAGCGCGCCGGCAATGTTACCTTTGGCTTAGCCGGGGCGACGGGTGAAACCGCTCGTTCCATGGATTGGCCGGAACGCAATCGTCTGGCCGGCAGTGTTTCGCTCGAGCTCCTCCGCAAGAGCGGTTTTTCTGCCGCGCTGCGGCTCGACGGCGAAACGATGGGGAGCGCGCATTCGGCCGGTGCGGCCTCGGCTGAGCTTCGCTGGACTTGGTGACCATGCCGGTGACTCTCCGGCGGCACAATGGATTCAGCCTGCTGCGGGAGATGGTCTTCAGGCTCAAAACAGCAGAGGCTCTATTCGCCAAACTAACGAATAGAGCCTCTGTTTTGATGCTTCACGAGAATGGTTTACTTGAGCAGTTCCGGGTCAGCCGGGATGCCGAACCACTTTTCATGGAGCTTGTCGAAGGTCCCTTCGGCCTTCAATTGCTTCAGCGCAGCATTGATATCTTGCTGGAGCTTCGTGTTGTTCTTAGCAACGACCATGGCGAAGTAGTCGGCGGTAGCGATTGGCGCGAGATGCGTCGTGCCTTGAGCGATGGACTTATTGGTGTGGAGCATGTAGTCGGTGACGGGCTTGTCATTAATCACCGCATCGGCGTTCCCCGCCATCATATTGAGAACGGCGTCGCCCACATGATCGAAGGTGGTGATTTCAGCGCCGGGAATCTTCTTTGCAAACTGCATTGAAGTTGTGCCGATCTGAACAGAAATGCGCTTGCCCTTGAGGCTATCGAAGTCTGTAATGCCGGCTTTGTTGGCTTTCGGTACCAGAATGGTAAGGCCGGATTTATAGAAGGGGAGCGAGAAGAGCACCCGCTTGCCGCGCTCGGGCGTCACGGAAAAGCCCGATGCGCCGAGATCAACCGAACCCGAGAGAATGGCCGGAATGATGCCGTCAAAGGTAATCTTGTCAATTTTCACCGTATCGCCGAGTTTCTTGGCAATTTCAGCGACAAGATCCATTTCGAAGCCTTGAATGGTGCCGGTGTTGGAATCCTGGAACTCAAACGGGGGGAAGGTCGGATTGGTCGCAACTCGCAGCTCCGCAGCGGAGACGGAACCGCACAGTGAGAGCGTGCAGAGGCCGGCGGCGGCAAGAAGCGACAAGGATTTGAAATTCATTTTGGGTTCCTTTTGTTTGAGCTGCATTGGATGAAAGCCACGAGCTTTGAGCTTTTCAGGGAAGCGGCATTAAAGCGGTGCTTTCTTCATCCGTGATTTGACTATACCGGTCTTTGAACGGATGAATGCGGTCAATTGCACAAAGTTTTGAGGTACTCGAAAAAAGGCTGGGCGATATGCCTTATATATTGATTTTCAGGAAAAAAAGACGCAGTTATGTCGACTGGCAGAAAGCATTGGTCGACGATTGAAGACTGTTGAGCTTTAATACTTTTTCCTGCGGCACGCGGAAAGTATTTAAACAAAAAACGGACAGCTTAAGGAGGCTGTCCGTTTTTAATCCGCTTCTGAAGGAATTCAGAAGTTTGGGCGTTAAATTAAGGCAGTTCCGGGTCGGCCGGGACGCCGAACCACTTTTCATGGAGCTTATTGAAGGTGCCGTCGGCCTTAAGCTGCTTCAAAGCCTTATCCATCTCGGCCTTGAGCTTGGTGTTCTGCTTGGAGGTGACCATGGCGAAAAGGTCAGCGGTAGCAATGGGCTTCAAGTGCAGGCAGCTTTCAGCGATCTGCTTATTCTGCGTCATGATGTAGTCGGTGACGGGCTTATCGTTGATCACCGCATCGGCATTGCCGGCGATCATGTTGAGAAGCGCATCCCCAGCGCCGTTGAAAGTCGTGACTTGGGCGTCCTGAATTTTCTTAGCGAAGGACATGGAAGTCGTGCCGAGCTGAACGGAGATCTTCTTACCCTTGAGGTCGTCAAAGGACTGGATGTTCTTGGGGTTGCCCTTAGGCACGACGATCGTCAGGCCGGATTTGTAAAACGGAATGGTAAAGAGTACGCGCTTGGCACGTTCCGGCGTGATGGAAAAGCCGGCTGCGCCCGTGTCGATCGTTCCCGAGAGAATGGCCGGGATGATGGCATCGAACCCCATCGTTTCGAGCTTCAGGTCTTTATTCATGACCTTAGCCATTTCGCGGACAAGATCGACCTCGAAACCCTGAATCTCACCGGTGGTGGAGTTGTAGAACTCAAACGGCGGGAAGGTGCCTTCCGTGGCGACGCGCCAGGTGTCGGCGACGGCGGATCCGCAGAGAACAAGTGCGGCAATGCCGGCAGCAGCCGTGCGCACAAAGAAGTTCTTGGTCATTTCAAGATGCTCCTAGAGGAATATAGCGATGAAGTTATGAAACCGAACCGCAGACCTGGCAGGCAGAAAACGCTGCGGGATGAGGGAAATATAGGGTTGAGGCCGACCCTCGTGCGTGAATCGGATGATTTAAATACTCAGAAACTGAGCAGAATTTGTCCGTTGCCGCAGAGGACTAAGCGGAGGGGACTAGTTGATGACGTATTGCAGTGAAATGACCCTTTTTGATGGTGAAAATGCAGTAATTTGTCGACCATATCCGCTGCAGATAAAATGTGTAGACTGGAATCGCCCGGTACGCAGGCCATGACAGGACAGAAACGGTATTCAAAGGAGCTTGGCAAACGATGAAGCAGCGCATCACCATTTCGCTTGACGAAGATCAGGCGGCAAAATTTGATCAGCTGATTGCTGAACGCGGCTATGAAAACCGTTCCGAAGCTTTTCGCGATTTAATTCGCGCTGCAGAAGCCTCTCAAACCTTGTCCGATCCGCCTGCCGGCGCGACCTGCGTGGCCGTAGTGAGCTACGTCTACAACCATCACGAAAGACAGCTCTCCATGCGCCTCACTCAGGAGCAGCATGAACACGGCGATCTGGTCATCAGCCAGATGCATGCGCACATCGGACATGAGGACTGCATGGAGGCGGTTTTTCTTAAGGGCACTGTGGCAGAAGTTCGGGCTTTTGCAGACAAACTGATTGCCGAACCTGGTATTCGGCATGGGAGCATCAACATCATTCCGGCGCATGTTCACAGGCATTGAGCGAGGTACTGTGCAAAACAAAAAAAGTCCGGCATAGACGCATGCTGGCGGACTAGCGGGGAATTGACGACGACAATAGGGTGGCGGTCTGACCCGGGCAGCCCCGATTGGGTCACCTTGCGGTTAACCCACCGACCGGATCAGGCCGTAATTATGTCCTGTTCTTTCTGCGTATACAAGATCTGTCATACATTTCTTTGCACTATCATTCCGAAGAATTTTGAGTGTAAATGTAAACTGTTAGCGCCGCAGGCAAGAAGATGTTGTTGCTGATATCTCAGTGTTTGTATCATATTTGATACAAGCCGATATTGCGACGAATTCCGTCTAAACAATTGCGTCTGTCTTCGACATTCAAGTGTTATGTCGAACACTTTAGCTGCTGAAGACAAAAATAGTCTGTACGGTTAGTCTCTCAAGGGAAAGCTCCTGAGACGGTCAAGCCGCGCTCTAATGCGGAAGGCGTTCAAAAGCTTTCACCATTTCAGTTTATCGATGGCTTTCTTTATTTTTTGCTCGGCAGATCAGCGGTATAAACAATTTTTCGATTGAAAGATTTTTTAGCGATGTCTTGGACGGCAAACGTTCCGCCCATCATTGCGCTGGCTGAGGCATAACCGGTTGCGACGTTATACACATACGAAGGTCCGTATTTGCCGCCTGCCATCGCCCCGGAAGCATAAAGACCAGGAATCGGATCTCCGTTTTTACCGATAACCTGAGCATCTTCGTTGACCAGCAAGCCGCCGGCGGTATCACAAATCGTGTGCTGTCCCTTGACGATGTAGAAAGGGCCTTTGCGGACAGGTCGAAGATAACGGCGATCTTTGTTGAAATCGGAGTCGACGCCTTCATCGCAGAATTTGTTGTAGCGATCGACCGTAGCACGGACGGTCTTGGGATCCAGACCGGCTTTCTTGGCAACTTCTTCAATGGTGCTGCCGACAAAGGCAACTTCAGCCATTCGCCCCTTGCCGGAAAAAAGATTGCTGAGGCCCGTCATCTTATCGCCGGGAAGAGCATGACCAAAGTAGCCGAACACTGCGCCGGAACCGGTCTCCAAATCGCGCTTTTCGTCATCATCGACGAGCGTGAAAAGATAATTTCCGTTGATGCGCAAAGCATTGCCGCTCACTGAGAAGTCGCCGCTAAGGCCTTCATTGAAGAAGCGCCGGCCATTCTGATTAAGCTGCAGACTCGGACCTTTATTCAAAACATTAGCTGCGATCCAGGTCTTTTGGTTGATAACCTCACGATAATCAACCTTATAAGGCAGTGCGCCTTCGGAGATAAAGGCCTCGCCGCCGGCAGTCTTAGCACCGATATCAATGCCCATCTGAATCCCGTCGCCCGTGCTGTTCTTGCGGCCGGTAATAGGCGTGTCTGCCGGCATGTCAGGGTTCAAAAGGTTAGGATTTGCGCCGTATCCGCCAGCGGCGAGAATGACGCCGCCCTTGGCATGAACGATCACATCATCATTCAAATAGTTCTTGGCATGGAGGCCGACGACTCGGCCGTCGGCATTTTGAATGAGCTTGTCGGCCCGGGTTTCAACAATGATTTGTCCGCCATTGTCCAAGATAATTTTCCGCATGGCTTCGATGAAATTGCGGTGCGGGAAAACGTTTTTATAGATATGTCCGACGCGCCGGCCGTTCAGTTCCGTGGCCGTGTTGCCAACAATCTCTACGCCGCGGTTGGTGAGCCATTTGATATTTTCGCCGGAACGTTCAATAAAACGCCGGACCATAATGGGGTTCACCATGTAATGGCTGTATGCCAAGAAATCTGCAATCAGTTCATCGGACGGGTAATAAACCTGATCCTGATCCGTGAATTTTGTCCTCTGGCCAAAGGTAATTTCAAGCATCATGAGGTTGCCGCCGACACCGGGAAGCTTTTCAACGAGTATGGGCTTTAGACCGTTTTCGGCTGCATAGGCCGCCGCTACCATACCGGCAGGGCCGCCGCCGACGATTGCAACGTCAGCTTCGTATTTGACTTCTTTGGCCTGTACGGTGAATGCTGCCGCGGCCATCGAAAGGCAGAGAGCCGCAATTTTAAAAGTCTTCATTCTCGTATTCCTCGTTATTTCGCATTCAAAATGAAGTTTTGGTGGCATTCATAGCACGCCGTTTTAGGACTGGCTTGATGTTCTTTGTGGCAGAGCGTGCAGCGGACATTGCCCAGGTGAGAGTCATGCGGATTGACCTCGACGACCGGACGGCGGGGGTTGCGGTCCGGGTTGTAGTCGGCATTAGGTATTGCCTTGCCTTTGTATTGACCGTGACAGCCGATGCAGGCTTCCTGAGCGGCCGGCTGCGCGGGGGGCTGCGTTTTGTGGCAAGCCGCGCAGTCAACCCCCTTGTGTTTGATTGAAAACGGTGTGCCGGCATGGATCGGAGCGGTGACGCCCATGACCAATACGACGGCAGCACAAGCTGCGAATATCTGCTTCAAGATAGTCTCCTGCTTTCTCTAATAGGTTGGGTCAGGGAAAATGAGCAACGTGGTAAGTTTTGCTCTTTTTTAAAACTATAGAAGCAGGAAATAAATTGATTCTAAATTATGTTAATTTAATGATAAACAGAATATAAACTGAAGTAATAATTTTTGATATTAATCAGTTAAGGTGAGGGTCGCTCTTTGATTCGGCTGGCGGCGAAATGAACAAAATTATGCTTGAATTGGTATATATAAAATAAATAATTTACAAGGTTGAATTTATTAAACTTAAAAAGCAGAAATTCTAGAGACTTTTATTTTTAAAGTCTGGATGGTTGTTGGCTGGAGTATGCAGCCGATATCCAATACCGTGAACGGTAAGGATGGGATCGTATCCTAAAGCCTGCTTCATTTTTCCGCGGAGTTTGCCAACTGTTACCCGCAGCGTAGCTATATCGCCTCGGTCATCCTCCCAAAGCGACGAAAGAAGGTAATTGTAGGAAAGCACCCGTTCTCCCGCTTTCACGAGGCAAATGAGCAGTTGGTACTCCAGATTTTGCAGCGGCAGCTCAATACCGTTGGCACTTGCCGAATGCTGAGCCAAGTTGCATTTCAGCGAAGCGAAGGCAAGTGTTTCTTCCGGTTCTTTAGGTTCGGGCTGACTGGGCCTGCTGCGGCGCAGGACAGCTTCGATGCGTGCGGTCAGTTCGTCAATCGCAAAGGGTTTGCCCAAATAATCGTCGGCACCAAGCGACAGGCCGCGGATGCGGTCATCCACACGATTTTTGGCCGTCAGCAGAATGACGGGTATCGAAGAGACATGCCGCAGATGTTCGAGCACTTCGAACCCGTCCATGCCAGGCATCATCACGTCCAATACCACCAAGTCGGGCGAAAACCGTCCTAATTTATCGATAGCCTCAATGCCCGAATATGCCGATTCAGTCTCATAACCCTCAAATTTGAGATTGGTTGCAATCAATTGATTGAGGTTTCGTTCATCATCGACCAAAAGTATGCGCTTATTCATGACTATCTCATTCAATTTATTAATTTTCTGAAAGAAGCGGCAGAGTTACTCTGAAGGTGGATCCAATATCAAGCGCTGTATCTTTTATCGTTAGCGTTCCGCCAAATCTTTCAACGATCGCACGACAGATGGCTAAACCGAGGCCGGATCCTTGCTGTGTTTGCTGTTGAGCTCGTTCACTTCGATAAAACCGCTCAAATATTTTCTCCAGATCTTCCGCAGCGATACCCATGCCGTTGTCTTGAACGTCCACAATAATATCTGCATTCATCGGTTTGACAGACACTGAAATTTTGTGACGGGTTTTGTTGTTATACTTCAATGCGTTATCCAATAGGTTTCTTAACACCTGACGAAGACGGGCAGCATCGCCCATCGTATAAAGCGGGGAGAACTTATAAAGCCGCTGAACGGTCATTTCAGTTTGTTTTTCCCATTCATCAATTTGCTGCGAAATTAATCCAACAACATCCAATCTTTCCATTTTGCAGGATAAAACGCCGCTGTTTAATCTAGAAATATTTAGCCATTCCGTGATTAAATTTTGCAGCCGAAGGGCATCACTGGCCATATTTTCTGTGATCTGGAGACGAAGCGCAGGACTCAAATGACTATTGCGTTTAATGAGTGTTTCCAAACCGATGCGGATAGTGGCTACGGGATTGTTCAGCTCATGCGCAACAAGTCCGATGACATCATCCTTAAGTCGGCTGACCTCATATTCATTGGTGATATCGCGGACAAGGACCGCCAGTCCGTCGAACACATGATGGTCATAATCGCAAAGATGAACTGTCAATCGTGAGAGATTGAAATGTCTGCGTTTAGCGTCTTTGTCTATCAGCTCCAAGACGTCATTCTGAGCTGAAGACGGTCTTTCACGCGCTGCTGACGACGGACTTAAATGATTCAGGAAATCAAAGATTTCGTGCGATGACTTGTCAAGATTGAGCTGCAGTGAATCAGAAGCAAATCTGCGGAAATTCTCATTGGAAAAAATGACGTTGGCGTCTTTATCGAATAGAACGAATCCCTCCGCCATGCCTCCCAGCGCTGCGGTCAATGCAGCGTGCTGTTTGCTGATGTCGATATAGAGGCGCTTATTGTCGAGCACAATGTCAATGAATCGAGCAAACCGCTCAAGGGCTTCTTGGAGCTCAGGGTTCATTGGATATGAGGACCGGACCGCAAGCACTTTTTCGTCTTTAAGCGGAGTAACCGTTTGATAGTGTTCTTTCACTTCGCGATTCGAACAATGATGCTCACCATCCGCAATAACAATTTGATCTAAATCCCAGGCCTGCCCAAATCGTTCTAAAGCCATAGAAAATACGCGGGCATCATTGTCTTTTGGGCTTTGCGCTATAGGGGAAAGCAGAAGATTGATGGCAGAGAGTTCCCGATTGCGCCGCTCTAAATCTGCTGTGCGCTGTTTAACCCGACGCTCTAAGTGCGCATTGGCTTCACGCAGGGCAAGATCACTTTTAACGACATGGTCTGCCATTTCTCGGAACTGTGTGAGCAGGCCTTTTGCTTCGGACACGCGTTCGAGATTGCCGACAGCTGCAGGGAGCGGCTTCCCTTGACTTAATATGCCGATGGATGCAGAGAGTTCGTCAAAAAAAGTCTTCAGCGTCTTGATGTAGGCACGGCCGAAAAGAAAGGATATCGCTGAGACGAAAATGACAACGAGCGTGCCCAAGAGTGAGATTAAATTCGGGCGAGTCAAAATATCGGCTTGTTCAGCCGTTATTTCAATTTTCCATGGGAAATTTGTCATTGCTGCAGATAGTGCAATGGCATTCGCGTGGGGCTTGCGTCCCAGCGAAGCGAGCTCGCTGCGGTTGCTTTCGAGCGTAATGGAAGCATTCGCCGGCATATAAGCATCGGCTGCAGTCTCCAGCAGTTTCTGCAAGTCGACTTTAGCAATCAAAACCGCATCAATTCGCGGATAAATGCTGCGGCTGAAAACGGGCGTTCCAATGAAGACATAAGCACCTGAATTCGAATCGTTCGCTTCCCCTAAAGTTGTCCGGCCGCTCCGGATCGTTTGCCGGAAAAACCAATGTTCGGACGGATTCGTGATGATGCTTTCGGCCTGATCCGGCGTGAGCGCAGAAGAATAGGCGAGCAATTGGCCGCTGACGTTCACTGCGATGCTGGAGCTGTATCGGCCAGACGTAATATAAAGAATTTGCTCAAAAGCCCTGATGTCAGCGTTATCAGGGGAGCTAAAGAGCAGGCCTGCGGCAACGGCAGCTTCTTCAAGCCGTTCTTTCTGACGATCCAATTCCTTTTCAAGAGCGATGGCAATGGTATCGGCATATCCTTGATAAGTCTGAACGGCTTGTTCCTTGCTGTTTTGGGCTTGCATCCACATCGAGGCAGTGAGTGCGAAGAGCGGCGTCAGGGCGATAAGCACCAAAGCAATCAGCTGCTTGTGCTTCAGGCTGCGGATTCTCATTGCCGGCCTCGCTTTGGCAGCGCGGCGGCAATGCGGCCGACGTGACGCCCAAATACCAAACATTCAGAAAGATGGCCGCCGCGGTCATGAACGAATTGACTGACCGGCGCAGTTTCTCCCGCGGCGTAGAGCCCCTCAATCGGGGTATTGTCCCAGCGCAGAACCTGCTTGTTGCGGTCCGTTTTTAGGCCCGCCCCCATATGAGGCACATCAATGGATACAGGCATCGCGTAAAACGGTGCCTGAGCAATGGGTTCCAAAGTACTGGGATCACGGTCGAACTGTTCATCAAATCCCGATTGAGCGGCGCGGTTAAAGTGAGAGATGCTTTTTTGGAGCAGCTCAGCTGAAAGCCTGGATGCATTGTCGGGATGCCGGGCAATGCTTTGGGCCAGTTCCGTTATGGTTTCGCCCGTCAAAATCCATCCCTTGCGCACGGCCTCCAGATTGTCTTCTGACCAGGTCGTCAGGCCGCTGACGGTCGAACCTTCGCCGAGCGTGGCGAGCGGGCCGTTCAGCATCAGAGCGTGATCAAAAATCAGCCAGACCGGAGCGCGCGGGAATGAGAGCGTTGCAGGATCGAATTGAAGCAGTTCCTGATAGAACCCGTAGTGCTGCTCCTGATCGCGAAGCTCCGATTCGCTGGTGAAGCGTCTTCCAAAGTTGTCGACGAGGATGGAGTGAGGGCTTCCGATACAGCTGAGCGGTACGCCCAGACGTATGCCGTTGTACTTTTGAGGCAGGAGCGCACAGAATCGATCAAAGTAACTGCAGGACGCAATGAGTGCTGCACCGGCGCGAAGTCCCATACCGATGCCGTCGCCCGTATTTTCCGGGGCGCTCGAAGCTGCCCAAAATTGATTTCCGCTTGCTGGGAGAAGTGAAGCGCGCATTGTGCGGTTAAAAGCAAAGCCGCCGCAAGTGAGGATAACGGCTTGCCGAGCCAGAAACTGATGTTCGGTGTTCTCTGAAACTGCACGCACGCCGATGACGGCATCGCCGTCGGCAATCAGCTCCGTTGCCTGAAAGGCATAGCGAATCGAAATGCCTGGCGCGGATCGGATGCCTTCATTCAAACAGGCATAGAGCGCTTCTCCGCCGCTGGTTTCCAATTTTGGGGAGCCGAACGTGCTGTGCTGAAAACCTTTCCATCTGCCGTAAGTCGCGATGAGCCCTTGAAGGTGAGGGCGGTAGCCCTCCCAAAGGCGCATAAACCGCGGCGTTGTGAAAAGCGCCGAAGTCGCCTGCCGAAAGTCCGGATCCAAGCTGTGGAGCCATTCATAAGTTTGCGGCCCCAGCTTGGCCCATATTCGAGCAAGCGCAGTCAAATCCGGATCCATCTTTCCTTCCCGATAGGAAACGCCTCCGTCGGGCAGGTAGGTTGACGCTATATATTGAGCAAGGACTTCTTCATTGATGCCTCGGTCGGGACAAAGGTAAATGCCCGAGGACATTCGGGTAGAGGAACAGTGAGACTTCTGGGGAGATTTTTCGAGAACTAGAACACTCGATCCAGCTCGTGCGGCCTCAATGGCAGCTGATGCGCCGGCTGCGCCAAAACCGATGACGATGATGTCGGCCGCATAAGTATTGTTCTGCAGGCGTTCATGCCCCGACGAGGCTGCTGCAGGCCGCAGCAATGCGCATCCGGCAGCTGTGAGCAGACTGCGGCGTGCAATGGCAGGATGATTCATCGAGGATCTCCAGACTGCAGCGGCCGGCTT
>ULQN01034669.1_pt1 | contig 13600 bp, 9 predicted proteins | sample 1954491 | NCBI WGS metagenome assembly ULQN01 (sample SAMEA4835656, study PRJEB28245) | human gut metagenome | biome: gut microbiome; material: fecal sample | place: Denmark | collected 2008
GGTATTGGAGGCTGTGCAGGAAGGAAAAATTACCGAAGCACAGGTAGATGTTTCAGTTCGCCGACTGCTTGAGCTGATCGCAAAGGCAGATGAAAAGCCGCCGGTAGAGCCGTTTGTTCCAAAAACCCATCATGAACTGGCACAGAAGATCGCATCGGAATGTATTGTGCTTCTGAAAAATGAAGAACAGCAGCTTCCGCTTGCCAAAACGGAAAAAATAGCGCTGATCGGTGAGTTTGCGGTAAAGAGCAGGATTCAGGGCGGTGGAAGCTCCCATATCAACCCGACATTTCTGGATACGCTGCTGGAGGAAATGCAAAAGCGCGGCGGCGATGCTGTTTTATATGAAAAAGGATTTTCTGTGGATGCGGAAAGTCTGGATGAAGCAGAACTGGAACGGGCGATTGCGGCGGCAAAGGCAGCAGACAAGGTTGTTTTATGCATGGGACTTCCGGAAAGCTATGAGACAGAGGGACTTGACCGTAAGCATCTGAATCTGCCCGGTGCACAGCTGGAAATGATCCGTGTGCTGAAGCAGTATAATCCGAATCTGATCGTTGTATTGAATAATGGTGCTCCGGTGGTGATGCCGTTTGAAGACGATGTAAAAGCGATTGTAGAAGGCTACCTGCTGGGACAGGCGGGAAGCGGTGCCATGGCGTCGATCCTTTACGGAGAGGTAAATCCCAGCGGTAAGCTGGCAGAGACTTTCCCGATGCGTCTGGAGGATACTCCTGCATACCTGAATTTCCCGGGAGAGGGCTATCAGGTGGAATACCGGGAGGGTGTCTTTGTCGGATACCGCCATTATGATTCGAAAAAAATCCGTCCGCAGTTTGCATTTGGCGAGGGCTTAAGCTACACGACCTTTTCCTATGGCAGCATCGAAACGGATCAGGAGAGCATTTTGGATACCGATCAGCTGCGTGTTAAGGTGAGGGTGACCAATACAGGGAAACGTGCCGGAAAAGAGACGGTGCAGCTCTATGTTCACGACTGCCAGAATGAAATCATTCGTCCGGAGAAGGAGCTGAAAGGCTTTGTAAAGCTTTCTCTGGAGCCGGGAGAAACCAAAACCGCAGAGTTTGTGCTGAATAAAAGAAGTTTTGCCTACTACGATGTGGAGCAGAAGGATTTTCTGGTGCAGAGCGGGCAGTTCGAAATTTTAGTCGGTGCATCGAGCCGGGACATTCGCCTGAAAAAGACCGTTACAGTGACTTCGACAGCGAAGATCCACAAGCATTTCCATGCCAATACAACCTTTGGTGAGTTGTATGCATATCTGCCGACCAGACCGATCGCAGAGGAAAGGATGGATTATTTTAAACGGGAGTCCGGTATTGATTTCGAGATGGGAGAAAATGCGGAGGACTTCGCATTCCGTGTGATCTGCGACTTTCCGCTGAAAACTCTTGTAACCTTTACAGAGGGACGCTATAGCAGAAAACAGCTGGCAGAGCTTCTGGAACAGGTCAATAAGATTGGCGAGGGCTGAGAAGAGTACGGAAAATGACTTGTATCTTTCCTGAAAGTTGTGCTATAATCCAATCTTTGACAGTTGAGTAAAAATAAAATCGCTGTAGCCCTTGTATTTACTGGGCTGTGGCGATTTTTTGCTGCCGTATTTTCACGACTTGTCAGAATGAAAAAAGCTGTTATAATGAAGTTGTCAAGGCAGAGCGCTTTGAATCTATTCTATCATCACTATATTCATATTAAAAATGCGAAACGGGCTTATAGCGGCTGCAGCGTTTCCATTTTTCCAGGGGTACAGCATAGATGGGCTGTGCGCTTCATGACGGCAGGACTGCCGGAATTCAATTTGTTTGGGACAAGAGAATAATGCGCAGCGGAGAGGAATCATTTGAAAAGGATACTTTGACGGAATACTGTGGGGAGGTTGTGTGGAAGTGGTTACAATTTCTTAAATGTGCCGGGTATCGTAAATTTTTAGGTGTGATAGATTTCTGCTGGAAAGAGAGAAGAGGAGTGTGGATGGGAAGACAAAATGACGCATTTGTGGGGTATTTAAACCGGGATGAAATTTTGGCAGACTTGTACAATGGGTGCCTGTATGAAGGGGAGGAGGTGATCTTGCCGGGGCAGTTGAGCGAGGTGCAGAAAAACTATTCGAGGACATTGATGAACTACGGCAGAAATGGACTGAGAAAACACCGGGAACGGGACGCTATTAAAATGTTTTCGAACCGGAAAATGATGGTGCTGTTGGCAGCGGAAGCACAGAACAATCTGCACCTTGCGATGCCGTTTCGGTGTATGGAATACGACACGGAGGAATACAGCAGGCAACTAAAGAAACTGTACGAGGAGAACAGCGGGATGCTGACAGACAGCACAGAATATTTAAGCCGCCTAAGGCGGACGGATCGGTTGATTCCGGTCGTTACGCTTGTGATTTACCATGGAGAGGAGGAGTGGAATGCGCCAAAGAGGCTAAGTGATATGCTCAAGCTGCAGGGGATTGATGAAAAGCTAAAGAGCCTGATCACAGATTACCCGATCCATGTATTTTGTTTAAAAGACCTGCAGGAAGAGTATTTCCATACAAATCTGCGGGAACTGATCGGACTGATGAAACGACAGAAAAACAAGGAAGAGCTTCGGAAATATTGCAAAGACAATGAAGAACGGATCAGTCGGATGGACGCGTCCGCATACGATATGATCTGTATTATGTTAAACAGGGAAGATTTATTGGAAAAGAAAACGAAATATTTAAAGGAAGAAAGCGAGGAATATGATATGTGTAAGGCTATGGAAGACTGGGCAGAGGAGTGTAGAAATGAGGGAAGAGCGAGTTTGCTGGAGCTGATTTCCAGGATGGCGGCAGGTGGAGATGCAGAATTTATTGTCCGTTTGTCGGAAAAAGAGGTGATGGAAGCGATGACAAAGAAATATGAGATGGAAGAAATATTAAAGTAAAGTTTTGGTTTTGAAAATGGTACGCGTGGCGCAGCAACACCATCTGCCATGAAAAGAGGAAGCAACCACTGAAAATGACTTGTATCTTTCCTGAAGAGTGTGATATAATCATACAGTTACAAAAAGTAGTTTTCAAAACTATATGTTGTGTGAGGCACTTATGCAGAAAAAGGTACAGATCATCAGTGACGGTTCTCAGGATTTATCGCCGGAGCTATCCAAAGAAAAGGATATTGAGGTTGTTCCCTTTTATGTTTCGTTTGACGGGGAACACTATTATAAAGAAATAGAAGAGATCACAGTACGCGATTTTTATCAGCAGATGGTGGATCATCCGGATGTGTTCCCGAAGACATCCATGCCGTCTGTACAGGATTTTTATGAGGTGTTTGAAAAATCTGTAAAAGAAAATATTCCGGTGATCTGCATTTGCATCACGGCGAAGTTCAGTGGCTCTTTGCAGTCGGCAACTACAGCAAAGGATATGATCCTGGAGGAGTATCCGGAGGCAAAGATTGCGGTCATTGATTCGACATTTGATACGGTACTGCAGGGACTGTTTGTGCTGGAAGCGTGCAGACTGCGGGATCTCGGACTGGAATATGAGCAGATTACAGAAGCTCTGCTTTCGATCCGGGAGAGCGGCAGGATCTTTTTTACGATCGGCAGCATTGATTACTTAAAGCATGGCGGACGCATTGGAAAGCTTGCGGGAATTGCGGCCAGTGCGTTGAAAATCAAACCTCTCATCACACTGAAAGAGGGAGAAATTTTCAATTCCGGCATTACCAGAAGCCGTCAGAAATCGATGCAGAAGGTTGTGGAGATGACGGAAAAATACCTGGATGAGGTACAGGCAAAGCCGGGAGAATACAGCTTTTGTATCGGCTATGGCTATGACTATGAAGAGGCTGTCGGCTTCCGGGAGATGTTGAAGGACCTGATCCGGGAACGGCTTGGAATTGAAGAAATCGGCATTTATCAGATCGGTGCAACAATTGGAGTGCATACCGGACCGTATCCCATCGGGATTGGAATTGTCCGGCATGCCAAGGTGTAGCTCAGGATTTTAAACGTGCATGACAGGAACAGGAGGGACAGCTCTCCTGTTCTTTTTTTGTCGTGCTGCGGCGGGACAAAACGTTGTCGCTTTCGCAGCATGCCGCGGACGGAGTGTTCTGCAACACGGCATTTGGTGCAGAAGCTGTAGAGGATGCAGCCATAGCATGGCTGTCGGTCATCGTACATGCCGGCGTAAGCCCTTCGTCCTGCATCAGGGCGCTGCCCCAACGATACATCGCTTCGAGAATCGGGAAAAGGCTTTCACCGAGCGCCGTCAGCGAGTAATCAACGCGGGGCGGAACGACAGGATAAACTGTGCGGGAAATCAGACCGTCTTCTTCCAGTTCGCGGAGCTGCTGGGTCAGCATTTTAGGAGTCGCTTCGGGGACGAGACGGTGCAGCTGGTTGAAGCGCAGCGTCTGACCGGTCAGGTGCCAGAGCAGCAGCGCTTTATATTTGCCGCCGATTAAGCGGATTGTAGCGGAAACGGGGCAATTTTTATTGACCGAGGGATTTTCTTTTGAAGCCATAGCGATTTCTCCATTCTTATTCATGACAATAGAATGCTCGCAGAACGTGCATACTATTGTTGTGAGGTGAACACTATCCTTTTGGGTAGTATATTACAAAATAGTGCATTCTTTATTTTTTGTGCCTAATTGTTATAATGGTAGCAGAGGATAGAAAAAAAGACAAGATGAGTTCTTTAAGGGCAGCCTTTAAAAGCTGTAAAGCAGGAAAGACTATACAGGACGGCTGCAGAATGGAGATATATGAAAAAAGAAACCTATGATATTACCGGCATGTCGTGCGCGGCATGCTCAGCGCGAATTGAAAAAGGAATTTCCGGAATGGAGGGCATGCAGCAATGCAGCGTCAATCTGCTGAAAAACAGTATGACGGTTTCCTATGATGAAGCCAAACTGGATTCCGGGGAAATTGTTCATCAGGTAGAAGACATCGGCTATGGCGCTTCGCTTCACCAGACACAGGGCAGCAAAACGACAGGAGCATCAGGCAGAGGAAAAAACGGTGCAACAGATGCGGCTGCGGCGGCAGCAAAGCAGATGAAGCAGAGACTGATCGTTTCGTTAGTCTTTACGATCCCGCTGTTTTACATTTCGATGGGACATATGGCTGGCTGGCCGCTGCCACCGTGGCTGCTGGGAGCAAGAAATCATATGATTTTTGCATTTACCCAGTTTTTGCTGGTGCTGCCGGTTTTGATTGCAGGCGGACATTATTTTAAAAACGGATTGAAAAATCTGTGGCATCGCTCTCCGAATATGGATTCGCTGATCGCATTGGGCTCCGGCGCGGCGTTTGTGTATGGCATCTACTCGATTTACAAAATCGCCTGGGGCTTTTCCATCGAAGATATGGATATGGTCGAGACCTTTGGCATGAATTTGTATTTTGAATCCTCGGCGATGATCCTGACACTGATCACTCTGGGAAAATTCATGGAGGCCCGGGCAAAATCCAAGACGTCCGAGGCGATCACGAAGCTGATGGATCTGGCACCGAAGACCGCGAAGGTATTAAGGAATGGACAGGAAGAAGAAATTTCCGTAGACGATGTACAGAATGGAGATATTCTGGTTGTTCGGGATGGTGATACGGTTCCGGTGGATGGAAAAATTACAGAAGGCTTTGCTTCTGTGGATGAATCTGCGATCACCGGCGAAAGCCTTCCGGTGGACAAGCAGACCGGAGATCCTGTGACCGGCGGTACGATCAACCGAACCGGATATTTTCAGATGGAAGCAACTGCGGTTGGAGAACATACGACGCTGTCAAAGATCATTCAGCTGGTAGATGATGCGACGTCCTCCAAAGCGCCGATTGCGAAGCTGGCAGATAAGGTTAGCGGCGTGTTTGTGCCGGTTGTCATTACAATTGCGCTGTTGGCGGCAATCCTCTGGCTGCTTGCCGGTCAGAGCTTTGAGTTTGCACTTTCTGTTGCGATTTCTGTGCTGGTAATTTCCTGTCCGTGTGCACTCGGACTGGCAACGCCTACGGCGATCATGGTGGGAACCGGACGGGGTGCGGCGAAGGGTATTTTGATTAAATCTGCGGAAGCGTTGGAGATTACACATAGCATCGATACGGTTGTTCTGGATAAAACCGGCACGGTAACCCAGGGCAAGCCGGTTGTGACAGACGTGATCGCGCTGGAAGCAGACGGAAAAACAGCAGGTGAAAACACGCAGGCGTATACAGAGCTTTTGCAGCTGGCCTTTTCTCTGGAAAAAATGTCCAGCCATCCGCTTGCAGAGGCAATTGTCAAAAAAGCGGAAGCATGCTCAGCAGCGTTCCAGGAGGTTTCAGATTATGAGATGATCCCGGGACAGGGCATCGCGGGAACGATCGACAAGGTACGATGCCTTGCGGGAAACCGAAAACTGATGGAAACCAACCGGATCGACATTTCCGTAGCGGCAGGATTGCAGGAAAAACTGGCAGATGAAGGCAAGACGCCGTTGTATTTTGCACAGGGAGGAAAGTTCCTCGGCGTGATTGCTGCTGCGGACGTTGTAAAACCCACCAGCAGGGAGGCAATCGCCAGACTGCAGGAGATGGGGATGGACGTCATTATGCTGACCGGCGACAATGCAAGAACGGCAGAGGCAATCAAAAAACAGGTTGGCATCAAGACGGTTATTGCGGACGTGCTTCCGCAGGATAAAGAGGAAAAAGTTCGTCGGCTGCAGGAGCAGGGACACAAGGTTGCAATGGTGGGAGACGGTATCAACGACGCACCGGCACTGGCGAGGGCGGATGTCGGAATTGCGATCGGCGCAGGAACAGATGTGGCGATCGAATCAGCGGATATCGTACTGATGAAGAGCGATCTGATGGACGCAGCATCTGCGGTAAGCTTAAGCCGTGCGGTGATGCGCAACATCAAGCAGAACCTGTTCTGGGCATTTTTCTACAATGCGATCGGCATTCCGGTGGCAGCAGGCGTGTTGTATCCGGCGTTCCATATTTTATTAAACCCGATGATCGGTGCGGCGGCGATGAGCTTCTCTTCTGTATCCGTCGTATCGAATGCGCTCCGCCTCCGGTTCTTTACGCCGAAGTGGAAGCAGGAGAGCGGTACTGCAGATTTGCAGACAACCGGAAATGGCGGTATGATGGAGCAAAGCACGGCAGCCGCGGAAATTGCGGATAGAATAGCCCAAAATGATGAATCAAAAGGAGAGACTACCATGAAAAAAACAATCAAAATCGAAGGCATGATGTGCCAACACTGCGTAAAGGCAGCAACAAAAGCGCTGGAGGGCGTAGCGGGCGTGACCGCTGTAACCGTAAGCCTGGAGGATAAGCAGGCAGTTGTAGAAGGCACAGCAACCGATGAAGCGTTGACTGCAGCAATCGTAGATGCCGGCTACGAAGTGAAGGGGATAGAATAAAATCTTGACAGCTCCTTTCCTGATTCTGTATAATGGATGAAGTAAACATGTCAAAAGCGGATTGCCTGAAATAAAGCAGAGAGAACAGCTTTGTATAAAGATCGCTTCGCACAGGATTTATTTCAGACAGGGAAGGAACCGAATTTCATGGATAACGCGGACCCTGACGGGGAAACGAATTTTCTGAATTCCAATCACAATACAAAATGGACAGAGCCTGTGCTCTGTTGGAGAAAGCTATAGGAGGCATAGCCTGTTGGGAGTTCCCAATGGGTTATGTCTCTTTGTCGTAGAAAAAGGAGAGATTTTAAATTCATGGTAAAACTACTTTTGTTACTGATCATTCTGATCCTGGTCAATGCTTTTTTGGCGGCGTCCGAGGTTTCCGTTGTATCGCTGAATAAAAACAGGCTGCGGGAGCTGGCAGAGGACGGCGATCGGAAAGCACAGCGGCTGCTGAAGTTTGCAGAGGAGCCGAATATTTTTTTATCTACGATTCAGGTCGGGATTACACTGGCAGGATTTCTGGCCAGTGCAGCTGCAGCGGACGGATTTGCAGGCAAATTGATGGCATGGTTGTATGAACGGTTGGGAACAAGCGGCATAAGCCTTTCTGTTTGTCATGTGCTGGCAGTTGTGCTGGTGACAGTTGTGCTTTCGTACTTTGCATTGCTGTTTGGCGAGCTGGTGCCGCGTCGGATCGCGATGCAGCGGCCTGAAGCTGCAGAAAGAATGACATGTAGTGTAGTCGGTGTGCTGACGGTGGTACTGCATCCGGCAGTATGGCTGTTGTCGAGGTCTGCAAAGCTGATCTTAAAGCTGCTTCACTTTAAAACGGAATCCGTAGAACGCAGCGTTACGGAGGAAGAGATCCGGCGGCTGGTTGACCTTGGCGGGGAAAAAGGAACGATAGACCACGATGAGCAGGAGTGGATTCAAAACGTGTTCCGGTTTGACGACATTTCGGTGCGGGATGCGATGACGAGAGAAGCAGATATGGTCTGTTTTTCGCTGGATGAGGCGGACGAGGACATCATTTCGACGATCCGGGAAAGCGGTTTATCCAGATATCCGGTTTACGATGAAGATATTAACGATATTATAGGTATTCTGAATGCCAGGGATTATCTCCTGGATCGTAAAAATGACAGCCCGTCAGGGTTAAAGGAGCTTTTGCGAGAGCCTTATTTTGTACCGGATACGATTCATGCAGATGACCTGTTCCGGGATATGCAAAAAGGAAAAATCCATATGGCCATCGTTATCGACGAATACGGACAGACGGCGGGGGTTATTACAATGGAGGATCTTCTGGAGGAGATCGTCGGAAATATTTACGATGAGTTCGATTCCGAGGAGCCGCCGGAAATCGTTCAGCTGGAGGACAATTTGTGGAGGATCTCAGGCGGCGCATATGTTGAGGACATTGCGGAAGCACTGGATCTGGATCTTCCGGAGGATATCGATTATGACACGCTGGGCGGCATGATCTTCAGCTGCTTGCGGATCATTCCTGCGGACGGCAGCCAGTTTGATGTGCAGGTCAACGGACTGAATATTCATGTGGAAAAAATGGAGGATCAGAGAGTGGAATCTGCACTGGTCAGCAAGATCCTGCCGGAGAAAGAAGAGGAAGAGTGAGCTGTAACGAACATAAAAAGCCGGTCGGCACAGAAGAATTTTCTTCCATGCCGACCGGCGTTTTCATCGTATAGGAAACTTCGTTTCCATACGATAAAAACGCTCCGCGAGGATGCGCACTCGGCGCAGGGGTAGATGGTTGCCGAGGCAACCGCGCCTCGGCGCGAGAATGTGCCAAGGCACATTCTTTTTCAGATAAGCTATTGTCAGCTTCAGTCCTGATATCCCATTGCTTTGTGCGTTCCGTTTTCTTTTTCAGGAGCGGCCTGTGTGTTGTCAGTAGACTGGCTTTCTTCAGAGCTCTGTGCGGAGGAAAGGGTGATGGTCAGCTCCTTTTCTGTATAAATGCCGCCCTCGCCGGGAGACTGTACCGTAATAGAAACCGCTTCTCCGGCTGCGTAGTACTGCAGCTTTTCTTTCAGCTCCTGAATGGTGCTGACGGTCTTACCATCGAATTTTGTGATGACGTCACCCTTGCGGATGCCGGCCGCTTCTGCACCGCTGCCCGGAGTAACGCTTGCTACATAAACACCTGCGGGGATGCCATAGGCTGCGTTGATGTTGGAATCTACGGTGATGCCTGCGATACCGATGCTGGATTTCTGGCTGTCAGCAACCTTGGTTCTGGTCGTCTCATTCATCAGCTCTTCGATGATGCTGGATACTCTGGTGATGGGGATTGCATAGCCCATGCCTTCCACCTCTGTGCTGGCAAGCTTTGCAGAGTTGATACCAATAACCTCACCCTTCATATTGACCAGTGCGCCGCCGCTGTTGCCGGGGTTGATGGCTGCATCTGTCTGGATGTAGGTAGGTGTCTCTTTTGTGGTAACAGTGCTGGAAATGAGGGCATTGCTGTCATCGGAATCCGAAGAGGAAAGGGTACGGTCTGTGGCGCTGACAATGCCGGTTGTAACGGACTGACCATAGCCGAGTGCGTTGCCGATGGCAACAACCTGTTCACCGACCTTTAAGGAATCGGAATCGCCCACTGCAGCCACTGCGATCTGGGACATTGTATCATCGGAAATGCTGGAAAGCGGAACGGCGATGACTGCCAGGTCGTTGTCGGAATCTGTACCCTTGATAGTTGCTTCATAAACGGAGTTGTCAATGAAGCTTGCAGAAAGGGTATCCGCGCCTTCCACAACGTGATTATTGGTGACAATCAGCAGCTCCGTATCGTTTTTCCCAATGATAATACCGGAACCAACGCTGGTGCTTTCTACCTCCTGAGCCTGACCGCCGTAGCCGAACATGCTGAAATAGTTCTGTACCTCCTGTACAGATTTATTTGTGATGGATACGATAGAAGGCATAACGGATTCCGCAACGCTGGAGACGTCCAGACTTCCGGAGGATGCTGCGCTGCCTGTGCTGACCGGTGTGGTAGCCTTTAACAGGCTGCTGGAAGAGCTTGTTGTCTGGGAAGAAGCGGAAGCACTTTCCGAGGATGCAGCTGTTGAAGCATTGTTCCGATAGCCTGCCGCGTAGTTGACACCCAGAAAGGTACCGGATGCAACGCCGCCAAACAAAACAGCGCTCAGTGCAATTGCACCGGCTTTTTTGGCAATGCGTGCTGCACTCGTATTTTTTTTGCGGGGACGAGTCGGTGCCTGCTGTTCCGGGGTATTGGTATAATGATAATCCTGCTCTCTGTTGTCGAAGCTCTGGTTTTCATTTTCGTACATAACTGTCACTCCTTTTCTTATTCTGCCGGCGAGCTGCCTGATCGGTATCAGTCTGCCGGGAAAAACGGTTCAGCGCAAAGATTTATGCTGAACCATTGGTCTTTCTCTTTATCTGAGAAACAGTATAAAAAGGATTTGTGAGGAATGTGTTGGAAAAGTGTGAGGATTATGAGGAAAAATTGCGAAGGAATTGTGAAAATAGCTGTTGACAGCCGGATGGAGCTTCAGAATACTTTTGTATTCTGAATGGTTCCGGTTTCCCGGAAAATTTCCCATTCGCAGATATTGACCGCATGATCTCCGATGCGTTCGAGGTATTTGGCCAGCATCAGGGCATCGAGGCTCTCTATCGCATCGGAACGATCTTCTTTTATGTGGATAACGATATCATTCTTTACCTTATCAAAAAGCTTGTCGATGATATCATCGGAAGCGATGACATCATTCGCTTTTTTCTGATCCCGGGCGACAAAGGCGCTGACTGCCTCGTGTACCATCTCCCGGGAAGCTGCGATCATTGGCTGCAGATGTCCGGAATAACGTTCCAGCTGCTTGTGATCCATCTGCTGAATCAGCTCTGCGATATCAGAGGCGTGGTCTCCAATGCGTTCGATATCCGTAACGACCTTCAGAATAGAAGAAACCGTGCGCAGATCCTGTGCGATGGGCTGCTGGGTTGTAATGAGCATCAGGCACTGAGCTTCGATGCTGCGCTCCAGGTTGTTGACATTGCGGTCATCGGCCACGATCCGCTCTGCCAGCTGCATATCCTTGTTTTCGATGGAAAAAAATAAATTTTTCAGGGAAGCTTCAACGAGGTTTCCCATTTCCTCCAGGCTTTCGGAAAGCTGTACCAGCTCTTCACTGTATAATTTTCTTGTTGTCATAGATACCTCCATTTAAAATGAAAAATCGCAATGTAATGCCTGTTTACTATGCTGGGAAAGAGAAAAACGGGTAGGGTCTGTCAGGATTAGCCGAACCGTCCGCTGATATAATCCTCTGTGCGTTTATCCTGCGGATGGGAAAAGATCTGCTTCGTATCGCCGAATTCCACCATTTCTCCTACAAGGAAAAAAGCGAGATCGTCAGAAATACGGGCAGCCTGCTGCATATTGTGAGTGACAATGACAACCGTGTATTTTTCCCGCAGGTCTGCCATCAGGTCCTCGATTTTCATTGTAGAGATCGGATCAAGGGCGGAGGTGGGTTCATCCATCAACAGGATTTCCGGTGAAACAGCAAGGGCACGGGCAATGCAGAGACGCTGCTGCTGACCGCCGGAAAGACCGAGGGCAGATTTTTTCAGGCGATCCTTGACTTCATCGAAGATCGCAGCGTTTTTCAGACTGGTTTCAACGATTTCGTCCAGCTGAGCCTTGTTTTTGATACCGTGGATCCTGGGACCGTAAGCGATATTGTCGTAAATGCTCATGGGAAAAGGATTGGGCTGCTGGAATACCATACCGGCTTTTTTACGCAGCAGAGTGACATCTACGTGGGGATCGTAGATGTCCTCGCCGTCAATTTTGACCTCACCGGTGATCTTTACATTGTCCACGAGGTCATTCATACGATTTAAGGTTTTTAAAAAGGTGGATTTACCGCAGCCGGAGGGACCGATAAAGGCGGTGATCGCTCCGGCCTTGATATTCATATTGATGTTTTTAAGGGCGTGATTTTCGCCGTAATACAGATCGAGGTTCTTCGTGCTGATTTTGATATTGCTCATGAATTCTCCATTCTGCAGGCGCTGCTGCGTCTGCGTTATCCTCCGGTTAATCGAGTTTGGAAACATCGAATTTCTTTGCGAGTATTTTGGTCAGAAGGTTGATAAAAAGGACGATGATCAGCAGGACAGCGGCAATTCCGAAGGCTGCGTCATATTGTGCCTTGGACATGCTCAAGTACAGCTGGATCGTAAGGGTTCCGCCGGATTCGAAGATTTTTTTGAAAAATCCTGCAAAGGTCTTTGGCAGAAGATAGCCGCTTCCGGCGGTGAATAAAAGGGCGGCGGATTCTCCGACGATACGTCCGATCGCAAGAATGATACCGGTGATAATGCCGGGCATTGCGGAGGGGAGCAGGATTGTGCGGATCATGTACCATTTGGTTGCGCCGATGCCGAGTGCGCCGCTGCGGTAGGTCGCAGGAACTGTTTTTAAGGCTTCCTGTGTGTTTCGCGTGATCAGGGGAAGAACCATAAGGGTCAGGGTCAGGGCGCCGGTCAGGATGGAATAGCCAAGTCCCAGGGTGGTTCCGAAAAATACCATACCAAACAGACCGAAAATGATAGAAGGAATACCGGAAAGGGTTTCTGTCGTAAATTCGATCAGCCGGACGATTTTTCCGGGCTTTGCGTATTCGTTTAAGTAGATCGCGCTGCCGACACCGATGGGAGTTGCGATCAGCAGGGTAAGGATAATGATGTAAAGCGTATTGACGATATTTCCGGCGATACCAAAGGTTCCCTTGATGGTGCTGGGAACGGAAGTCAGGAAGGAAAGGCTGATCTGGGGCAGACCTCTGAAAAAGACATAGCCCATAATCGCGATCAGTAAAAGGATGGAAAATGCCGCAGCCAGATCGATCAGAACGGTGAGAATGAGATCGGAAGACCGGATTTTTTTGTTTAAAATACTGGAGGAACCGGGGACCGTAAGCTCTGTGCTCATTACTCTTTTTCTCCTTTCAGAATTTTGTTCAGGGTCATGTTAATGATCATAATGAATACGAAGAGGACAAGGCCAATGGTGAATAGTACCTGACGGTGTAAATCTGCTGCATAGCCCATTTCAGCAACGATGGCGGTTGTCAGGAAGCGGACAGAGTGAAAGGGCAGAG
>ULQN01019360.1_pt1 | contig 13354 bp, 14 predicted proteins | sample 1954491 | NCBI WGS metagenome assembly ULQN01 (sample SAMEA4835656, study PRJEB28245) | human gut metagenome | biome: gut microbiome; material: fecal sample | place: Denmark | collected 2008
TTCGAGAATGCCCATAAGACGGGTAATATTACCTTCCACCGGCGCTTCGTAGACAACACCAGCATGTCCGATACCACTCTGGGGAGCTCCGACACTGTTGTTGCCCATCATCACGGCAACCGGTCTTCTCCGTCCAATGCTCTCCGGAACATTTTCGCCGGTAAGATAGCTCTTTACCTGAGTTTCTTCCTGCTTTTCCTCATTGGGGACAAAGCCTACCAGATCCTGCCCTGCTCCAAAAGCGGGAACAGTCTGGGCAATGCAGATGCATGCAGCTGTGATACCTGCCAGGATACCTGTCTTTTTCATTCTCATATATTACCTCCTTTTCTTAAAGCGGAAGAGTTTTCCGCTTAGCTTTTCCGTGGGACAGCCCGTCTAGCGGTTGATCCCCAGCTCCTTCAGTGCCGCTGCCTGCTTGGCTTCCATGACCTTTGCCTCATCCTCTGTCATATGATCATAGCCCAGAAGATGCAGCATACTGTGTGCCACCAGGAAACAGAATTCCCTTGTCACACTATGTCCGTATTCCTCTGCCTGGGCAAAAACCTTAGGCACGGAGATCATGATATCTCCAAGAAGGAGTTCATCACTGTCCAGATCAAAATAGGACTCATCCTCTTCCACAACGGAATAATCCGCCGGTGTCTCAAAGGGGATCATAGGAAATGACAGCACATCCGTAGGAGCCTGGATATTCCGGAATTCCGTATTTACCCTCTTAATTTCCTCGTTGTCTGTCAGGACAAGATTGACCTGTCCGTCATAGGGACATTTTTCCATTTCAAGAACCTTGTCCGCAACCTGGGATGCAAGGGCAGCATAGTCAATGCCCAGCTCCTGATCTGTCTCATATTCGATATTTATGGTCATCTTCTGTACTCCTTATTTTTTACAGCATACCTGTCATCCTTCCTAGATTTGGCAGGCTTCTGTTTTTTTTCATAATCGTCATAGGCCTGTACGATCTGCTGTACAAGTGGATGACGTACAACATCCTTGCTGGTCAGCTGACAGAATCCGATGTCATCGATCTTCTTCAGCACCTTCATCGCCACATCCAGACCAGACGTGGCATCCCTGGGAAGGTCCTTCTGGGATGCATCTCCTGTGATGATCACCTTGGAACCGAAGCCGATCCTGGTCAGGAACATCTTCATCTGGGCAGGTGTGGTATTCTGCGCCTCATCCAGGATGATGAAAGCATTATCCAGTGTACGTCCTCTCATATAGGCAAGAGGGGCAACCTCGATGAGCCCCTTCTCCATGTTTTTGGCAAAGCTGTCTGCGCCCATGATCTGATACAATGCGTCATAAAGAGGACGCAGATAGGGATCGACCTTGCTCTGGAGATCGCCGGGAAGGAATCCCAGCTTCTCGCCTGCCTCAATGGCCGGTCTGGTAAGAATGATCCTGGAAACCTCCTCATTGCGAAAAGCAGTTACTGCCATAGCCATGGCAAGATAAGTTTTGCCGGTTCCGGCAGGTCCCACGCCGAACACGATCATCTTCTTACGAATCTGTTCCACATAGTCCTTCTGTCCGAGAGTCTTGGGCTTGATGGGTCTGCCCTGTATGGTATTACAGATAAAATCCTTGTCGATCTCCTCCATCACGGAGCCGATCTTCTCCATGGCAAGGGAAAGTGCGTAATTCACATTCTGCTGTGTGATGGTATTGCCTCTGCCCGCAAGTGTGTTCAGTTCCTCCACGATCGCCCTGGCCTGTGTGGCTCCCTCCTGGCTTCCCAGGATCTTAAGAGAACCGTCACGGAAGATCATGGTTACGTTCAGAGTACGTTCGATCAGCTTCAGATGCTCGTCAAACTGTCCGAAAATATTCGCCTGGCGGTCTGCCGGCACATCCACATATAATTCGATAATGCTGCTAGCCATCCTCTGGTGTCCTTTCTTTTGGCTGCGTCTTTTTTTCTGTGGGGGCTTCTCTTCCGGTCCGTTCAATGACGGTAAGAGTGCCTCTGCTGACGCAGTCCTGGTGATTTATTTCTATTTTAACATTATTTTCAGATATTTGAACCCCTTTTTCTATTAATTTTTCTTCATAGGCATAAAGCCTTTGTATGGCCTGTTTTTTTGCGGCATCCTCTGTCAGCTGCTCTTTCTGTACTTCGTACTTCCTGATTGCAGCGATCCCCAGGGTAACAGGGGAACGAAAAATCCCGATACTGAAAAGAGGTCCCCGGCTGACGAGGCGTTCCTCATTTTGTTTCAGAGGAGAGGAAAAGTCCAGAAACCAGTTTCCCAGCTGAAAAAAAAGCCTTGTTTTCTTTTTACCGGACCATACCTTTTTCTCTATGTCCAACGGAAAGGTATCGTAATAGGCAATGGTATGTCGGATGTAAATATCCGCATCTGCCTGAACATATGCATAGCGGATGACCTCCTGGCTGTCATCGGTGATGTCCACGATCCCGGAAACCAGTTCCTGGCCTTTTTTTATTTCATCCCCGGCTCTGACAAGAGGAGTTCCCTGCCGTGTGACCATGGAATCGATCACACCGTCCAGGGTTGAAAACAAACTGCATGATCTTTCTTCCGGCTCTGCTTTTTCTCCGGCAGTTCCCTCCCGGATCTCAAAACGCAGGCCCGTTCCCGAAAATCCGGCAGACAGCCAGGTGATCTCCGGAAATTCTCTTCGCAGGGAAGCTGCAAGTGCACTGCAGCTGATCTTCTTTCTGGACATTCCGAAATGGATTCCCTGCTCTTTCAGAAAGCTCATCAGCTGGGGTGTGGGATTTAAAATATTTCCCCGAATTTCAACGTTCCACACTCTGCCTGACAGAAAAAAAAGGAGGCAGCAAACTGCCAGAAACCCCGCAGGGATCATCTTTCTTCTTTTACAGAAAAGCAGAAAAAACAAAGGCCCTTTTTTTTTCAGGATGTGGATATGTACCCCTGTTTTTCTCCGCAGTGGCGAGATCTGCAGAAAATCCGCTACCTTCATAGTCAGCTGAAGCTCCGTCTCACCGGTGCGGATGATCCTTTTCAGATCCATTTCCCTGCCTCTGCAAAGGTTCACGAACCGCTGACATTGCTGTCCCTTAACAGAAACCCGCACAAAACCTGGGACCATTACTTATTTCCCTCCTCCAGCGTAATGCTTTCGATCTGCCCGCGGATACATAGTTCAAGGGTTGTGTAGCAGGGGATCACAAGGTTTTTCCCACGGATCACAAGTCTACCGGAAGGTGTCAGTATCAGGATCTCCTCCCTTGTATAGCTCTGGATATTCCGGTAATTTTCGATCACTGCCCGGCGTTTTCCCGTAAGTATCACCTGCACCTCCCGAAATGCCGGTTCCCCGGGAAGCTCCAGAAAAGCTGACATTTTTCTCATTAAAAAAATCCTCCCGCTTTTATCATTAATCTATGCCGGAGGATTTCTTCTTATGTATCTTTCACTGTATCTGCTTTTTGTCTTTTATCTGCGGATCAGCACCATGGAAAACCAGAGAATGGTATTTCCACCCAGATTGTATTCCATAGCTTCCTTTTCTACGATCTCACTGACTACCACGCCATAGCTTTCCAGACATGGATGCATATGCTCCGGAAAACGGCATGGTTTTCCGTCCAGATAGGCACAGCGTTCACAGAAGTCACAGGATTCCGTGGAAAGCGTAAAGGTCTCATAGCCCTCTCCCTCCAGAAAATCACGTACCTTCTCTGTAAGCGCTTCGTGTTCCATTCTTGTGGAAAGCATCTCCTTCATGTTCATGATATCCGATACCTCCGCAACGCTGGAAAAGAAAACTGCTTTCGGATAGCTCCGGATCTTCTTTTCGCATTCTGACAGCTCTCCCACTGCCGGAGGACAGGCCCATGTGCTCCCATAACGTTCACATTCCTGTTTACAGATCGTACGCACACGTGACTGTACTTTAATATCCCCGGTATCCAGCACACGATACTCAAAAATGGGATACTGGGAAATAAACTCATCAAATTTTTCTTTTATACTGTTCATACCTTTAAGATCTCCTGTTCTCCAAAAAGGCTCATAACTGCTGCCTCATAGTCACCAAAATGCTGGGATTTTTTGATCTTTTTCAGATATCTGGCATAATTGGTAAAGCCCGGTGCCATATAACTCCACAATTCCTTCATGCGGAAAAGTACATTTCGTTCTCCTGAAAGATATTCCTGATAATCCCGGTAAAGACGGTCATGGAACTGCCGCAGCTTTTTTCGGTATTCTTCCCGGTGATCCTCTCCGTCTTCTTTTTGCATAATGGCATCCAGAAGATAGGGCCTTGCGATCAGGCCTCTTCCGTACATAACGCTGTCTGCATCCGGAAATTTCTCCCGAATTTCCTGATAAGCCTCCGCCGAAAAAATATCCCCGTTATATCCCAAGGGAACCTTCAGCTTTTCCCTTGCCTCCTCATACAGTTCATATCTGGGACCCCCCTTATAATGATCCTTCAGAAGGCGTGGATGGATGATCAGCTCCTTCAGCGGATATCTGCCGTAGATCTCAAGAAGCCGTTCCCAGTCTTCCTCATAATCCGTTCCCACTCTCGTTTTTATGGAGATCTCCATCCCGGTCTTTTCGAAGATCTCATCCAGAAAACGTTCCAGCTTATCCGGCTCGCCCAGGAAACCGGCACCCTTTCCCTTGGCTGTGACAGTTCCCGAGGGGCATCCCAGATTGAGATTTACTTCCCTGTGTCCGTATTCATCCCGGAAGATATGCGCTGTTTTCACAAAATCCTCCGCATTGTTGGTCAGGATCTGGGGGATCACCGGAAGATCTCCGTTGGTTTCCGGTGATACCTCTTTGATCTCCTTGCTGCTGAGACGTTTATTGGGCTTGGCAGTGATGAAGGGAGTAAAGTATTTATCCATGGGATAAAAACAGTCATGATATGCATTCCGGTAAACCCAGTTGGTTACGCCCTCCATAGGTGCCAGATAATTCTTCATTGTTTATCCTCCTTCATCCGGAAATAGATCTGCTTTCTCCCTCCGCTTCCTGTGGGGATCCTGCCTGTCTCATAATTTCCCAGAGATTTGATAAAGGGGGTCAGCTTGGAATATCCGTAATTACGCACATCAAAATCCGGAAGTCGTTTCCCAAGCTGATCGCCCAGCTGTCCGGAGGAAAGCCATCCCTCTTCGTCAGAAAATTTCTCGATGATGGCATTAATGGCCTTGCGTACCCGCTTGAGATCTTTGTTCTTCCTGGATCCGGAGCTGCTCTGTTTGCTGCTGTTTCCGGATTTTTTAGCTTCTGCTGCAGTAGCCAGATCTTCCTTCTTCTCTTCCTCCTGTTGGTTGCGGTAGAGAAGATCTAGATATTTAAACTGGTTGCATGCGGAAATAAACGGCTTCGGCGTCTTCTCCTCTCCCATACCCAGGACCAGCATTCCGGATTCCCGGAGCCTTGCTGCCAGACGGGTGAAATCACTGTCCGAAGAAACAATACAATATCCATCCACATTTCCGGAATACAGAATATCCATGGCATCAATGATCATCGCCGAATCGGTGGCGTTTTTTCCGGTGGTATAGCTGTACTGCTGGATAGGAATGATGGAATCCTCCAGAAGAACCTTTTTCCAGGAGGAAAGCCGTGCACTGGTCCAGTCTCCATAGATCCGTTTGTAGGTGGCTATGCCGATGTTTGCCACTTCATCCACGATGATCTTGATGTATTTGTCTGATACATTATCTGCATCAATCAGTATTGCAATTCTTAATTCGTTGTCCATAAATCCAACCTTTTCTGTTTAATCTGTGCCCTCTCCGCTACGGATCAATGCTCCAGCATGATCTTGAGGATCTCTCTGTCTGTTTCCTTCATACCGTCTTTTCCGATCTGTCCCACACAGCTGATGGTCTCTGCGGTTTCTTCCTGGAGAATTCCTGTATAAGGTGCATAAGACTGCCCGTTCATGGCAAGATGATGCGCCAGAAAGGCTGCATCAAGACAGGCTGCGATCTTGGCAGCACAGGAAATCTTGGCCCCATCACAGATGATTCCCGGAATATTGGCGAGGGTATTTTCGATCGTTTTTTTGATCAGGGAAATATCTCCGCCTACCATATAGGTAATGGCAGCTCCGGCTGCACAGGAGGCCGATACCGCACCGCAGAAGGCAGACAGCTTCCCTATGTATTGCTTCTGATAAACTGTGAGGAGATTGGAAAACACCAGAGCCCTGTAGAGGCTGTAATCCGGCAGCTCCATCTCTCTTGCATAGACGATCAGCGGAACAGAGCATGCAATTCCCTGATTTCCGCTTCCGGAATTGATGACAACCGGCATATCACAGCCACCCATACGTGCCTCAGAAGCCGCTGCAGTAAGACTTCTCATTCTGGTGAGCATATCGTGAGAATAATTTTCACGGATCACACGCCCGATACCCAGGCCGTATTTTCCGGTCATTCCCTCATGAGCAATGGCCATATTGCTTCTGATCTGCGCATCCAGAAGTTCCTTTACATCGGAAAGCTCTACGGTATCTGCAAATTCCCGAATATCCTCCAGATTTAACAGGCCGCGGTCCGTCTCTTCCTTTTCTTCCACTGCTTTATCTGCATCAAGGAGGATCTCTCCGTTTTTGCTGATCCTGGTCACGTTGATATGGTCGTATTTGATCTCCAAGCTGACGGCATCTTCACCGGCATACATTTCGATGATAATATGAAGGACTACCGGCGTGTCCAGAAGCTCCACCTTACAGATATCTGCCTCCAGAAGTTCCCGGCAGCGTGCCCTGCCCTTTTCATCGACTTTGGAAAGAACTTCCATATTCAGTGAGGCATCTCCTGCCACCGCCCCAAGGATCACACCTGCAGGAATCCCCTTTAAGCCTCCTGAATTGGGAATGATCACACAACGCACATTTTTAATGATATTTCCGGAACATTTTGCTACGATACGCTCCGGCTCTTTCCCAAGGATCTCTCTTGCTCTTGCCGCACCATAGGCCAGAGCGATCGGTTCTGTGCATCCCATAGCCGGGATCATCTCCTCACGGAGGATCGCCAGATAGTTTTTATATATATTTTTGTCCACTTTTTTATTTACCTTCCCGTATTTTATGATTATTTCTTTTCCTGATATTTATGACATGCTACCATATGTCCCGGCTCCACCTGACGAAGTGCCGGGGTTTCCTGTCTGCAGCGTTCCTCACACCACGGACAGCGGTTATGGAAGCGACAGCCCCCGATAGATCTGGACTGTACCCCAGTATCCGTAACGATCTGATCCAGAGTTTTGACTCTCGGGTCCGGAACCGGAATCGAGGAGATCAGCATTTTTGTATAAGGATGCAGCGGATTGGAATAGAGCTTATCTGCATCTGCGATCTCCATGAGATTTCCAAGATAAAGCACCCCGATCTCATCACAGATCTTCTGGACCACCTGCAGCTGATGGCTGATGAACAGATAGGTCAGCCCGTATTTTTCCTGAAGATCCTGAAGCATCTGGACGATCTGGGCCTGCAGGGAAACATCCAGCGCAGAAATGGGCTCATCGCAGACTACAAATTCCGGCTGTACGGAAAGTGCTCTTGCAATGGAAATCCTCTGACGCTGTCCGCCGGAGAACTCATGAGGATACTTCAGAAGATCCTGCTCTTTGAGGCCAACCACGCGGATCAGTTCTTTTGCACGCTCCTTACGTTCTTTCTGCGTGTACATTTTATGGATCGCCATAGGCTCACAGATGATATCCTGCACTGTATGGCTTGGGTCCAGAGAGGAATAGGGATCCTGAAAAACGGACTGCATTTTTTTGCGGTATGGAAGCAGTTCTTTTTCCCCCATGGCTCCGATCTCTGTTCCTTCATAAAAAATCTCACCGCCTGTGGGTTTATGATAACGTAGGATTGCCTTTCCGATGGTAGATTTTCCGCTTCCGGATTCTCCTACCAGACCGAAGGTTTTCCCCTTTTCAATCGAAAAGCTTACCTGATCCACAGCCTTCAGTATGCCCGGCTTAAAGGACAGAAGCTTCGGAGATTTCTGTTTAAAATATACTTTCAGATCTTTTACTTCAATTAAGGGTTTGCTCATCTCTTCTCCTCCCTTCTGTGACAAAATATCCTGTGTCCCTCTGAAGCCTCATAATATTTCGGAAGACAGGCTTCACAGGTTTTGTCCGCATATTTACAGCGATTCAGGAAGGGACACAGATCACCGTTTCCGTCCGAAAGATCTCTCTCCAGAAACTGTTCAAAGGTACCTCCCACCCGCGGCATGCTTGCGATCAGTGCCTGTGTATATGGATGTCCCGGATGAAGAAAGATTTCTTCTACAGTTCCCTCTTCCACCACGTAGCCACCACACATGACAGCTACCCGTTTACAGGTCTGCGCTACAACGCCCAGATCATGGGTGATCAGGATGATGCTCATATTGTTTTTTTTCTGAAGTTCCAGAAGCAGATGAAGGATCTGCGCCTGGATCGTAACATCCAGGGCTGTGGTGGGCTCATCTGCGATCAGAATCTTCGGATCACTGCTCATGGCCATGGCGATCATCACACGCTGGCGCATACCGCCGGAAAGCTCGTGGGGATAGCTGTTCATAGCCTTTTCCGGGTCTGTGATGCCAACGGCTGTGAGAAGCTCCAGCACCCGGGCCTTTGCTTCTTTTTTGTTCATATTGGTATGGCGCCGGATCAGCTCTACCATCTTATTGCCAACAGTGTAAACCGGATTCAGTGCGGAAAGAGAATCCTGAAAGATCATGGCGATCTCACCACCGCGGATCTCACAGAGCTCTGCTTCATTTTTCTTCAGGATATCTTCTCCCCGGAACAGGATCTCACCACCCATGATCTTACAGTTGGATGGTCCGAGACGGAGAATGGATTTGGTGGTCACGCTCTTTCCGCTTCCGGACTCTCCTACGATCCCGAAAAAATCCCCCTCACCGATGGCAAAGCCTGCACCTTTTACTGCCTGTGTCTCTCCAAGGTCTGTAAAGAAAGACACCTTCAGATCTTTTACTTCCAGTAATTTTTCCATATGTAAATGTCCTCCTTACTTGGGCTCGAATACTTTTCTTAATACTTCTCCCAGATAATTGAAGCTGACGACCGTGATCAGGATCAGGAGTCCGGGGAAAATAGCCAGATACGGTGCCTGCTGGATATAGCGTTGCGCATTGCTCAGCATACTTCCCCAGGAAGCCGTAGGCGGCTGGATACCCAGGCCGAAAAAGCTCAGTGCAGATTCCATCAGGATGGCATTGGCAATGTTCATGGTTGCAGCCACGATAATGGTAGGCATGATGTTAGGCAGGATATGATGTACAATGGTGGAGAATTTCTTCTGTCCGGAGATCTTTGCATAGATGACATACTCTCTCTCGTTCAGGGAAATAGTCTCGCCACGGACGATCCTGGCAATATTCATCCAGGTCAGAAAGCCGATGATCAGGACAATGTTCTGAAGTCCCGGTTTCAGGAAGGCATTCATAACGATCATGATCAGGAATGTCGGAAGGCTCATCAGCGCATCCACCAGACGCATCAGCACTGCATCCACCGTTCCTCCCACAAAACCGCTGATGGAACCGATGATCACACCAAGGGCTGTCGAAAGCACCATGGAAAGGAAGCCCACCAGAAGGGATGCTCTTCCTCCGTAAATACAGCGAGCCAGATAATCCCGTCCCATATCATCCGTACCGAAAAGGTGTGCCATGGATGGAGCATTCAGTCGCTCTGTGGCGCTGATGGCATTGGGATCTACCGGATACAAAAAGGCAAAAATGGAGATCAGTGCCAGCAGGATGATCGCTGCTGCACCTACCACTGCAAGTTTATTTGTCTTAAAACCAAGTTTGATATTTTTCCAGATATTTTCTCTCATGTCCCTTTACCTCCTAACATCCTGCTTTGCGGATCCTCGGATCAAAGACAGCATACAGGATATCTGCCAGAAGATTTCCGAGCACCACGAGAAGCGCGGTAAACATGGTGATTCCCATGATCAGGGGATAATCATACTGCATAACAGCGGTCACTGCCAGCTGACCGATTCCCGGCCATGCAAAAACCTGCTCGGTGATAATGGCACCGGAAACCAGAGACTGCAGGCTCATTCCGAGAACTGTGATCATAGGAAGCATGGCATTTTTCAGTACATGCCGGAAAAGGATTCCAGACTCTTTCATTCCATAAGCCTTCTGCACCATAACATAATCGGAAGACATTTCCGTAATGGTACTGCTTCTTAAATACCGGATGTACTGTGACGCATTTGCAAAGGTCAGAACTGCGCAGGGCATGACCATATGCAGGATCAGATCTCCTAAGGAACGGTTGCCGTCTGAATGCATACCGATACTTGGCAGGATATGGAGATGCACACTGAAGAGATAGATCAGCATGATACCGAACCAGAACGTAGGAATGGAGATACCTACATAACAGAACATGCTGGTGATCTTATCCAGAACACCATTTTTATTCTTTCCGGAATACAGGCCCAGTACAATGGCAATGAGAAAACCAAGCAGCATGCTGATTCCCATGAGAATCACGGTTGCGGGAAGTCTCTCCAGCATCTGTGTCAGAACCGGTCGGTTATTCATCAGGGAATTTCCGAAATTCCCGTGAAGGATCCTTCCCAGCCACAGAAAGTACTGCTCATAGACAGGCTTTGTAAGTCCCAGGCTTTCTCTCAGGTTCTGGATATATTCTTCACTCATATTTGGTTCCACATAAGTCAGGACAGGATCTCCGGGCGCTGCTTTTGTCAGTGCAAAGCAGAGAACAGAGACAATAAACAGTGTCAGAATACACTGTATCAGACGGTTTACGATCTTCTTCAAAATGTACCTCCTTTATTTTCCCCGAAAACGGGAAATCGGCTGGCGCAAAAAACGCGTCAGCCTCTTTCTGTTTCCGGTATTCATCCGCTATAAAATTATTTATTTCTCCAATGTGTAGATCTTGGAATAATCATAATAAATAGTTTTTAACAGACATTCATCAAAGCCTCCGAAATCTTTACTTACCGCATAGAAACCATTGGAATAAGCGATCGGATAGATATACATGTTATCATTGATCGTATTCTGGATCTCCTTATAAATCTCGCCACGTTTTGTCTCATCTGCAGTGCTGTTGCCCTCTTCCCACAATGCATCCAGATCTGTATCCTTGATCCTGGAATAGTTGGAACGGCTGACGGAAGAACTCATGTCTGCATAAAGGCTCGGCTCTTCTCCCAGAGTGTAGAAGCTCAGTACCAGATCATAATCTGTGCACTCCGTATCCTTTGTCTTATTCTTGAATGTAGACTCATCTGTAGGAAGAAGATTGATGGTGATTCCTACATTGGCAAGGGCAGACTGTACATACAGAGCCTCACTCTCCATTGTCTTATCTGTGGAGATATACATCAGGTTCAGAGAAAGACTTGTCTTTCCTGCTTCGGAAAGGAGCTCCTGTGCTTTAGCCGGATCATTGTCGTAGGTATTGTCCGGTTTTGTATAGTAGAGTGTATCCGGTGTAAAAATAGAATCTGCAGGCTCTGCATAATCCTCGGAAAGGAAAGCAAACTGACAGAACTCCTCTTTATTCAGTGCGTATGCAATCGCCTGACGTACCTTTACATCCTGAAGATCTTCGTTCAGCTCATTCATGAACATGGCGTTGACACGTCCGGAATTATAGGTATTGATGTTTACGTTATCGTAAGCACTGACGGTATCGTAATCATCTGCGCTGATCAGACGTGCATCCAGATCTCCGCTTGCAAGTGCCGCATTGGCGGAGCTGGAATCCTTTACGATCTTGAAGGTGATGGAATCCAGATTTACATCATCAAAATAGTCATCGAATTTTGTTACTTTATAATACTCTCCGGATTTGTATTCCTCGAACTTAAAAGGACCACTTCCCACCGGTTCATTGTTGAGATCACTTTCTCCGATATTCTCCACGCCGTCATAAATATGCTTCGGAATACAGTAAACCTGGCTCAGTCCACCAAGAAATCCTGCGGAAGATGATCCAAGGGAAATCTTGACTGTAAGGTCATCAACCTTCTCTGCCTCTACTGCCTTGTCATTAACGTATCCGTAAGAAGAATACGGAACATTCTGCTTCTCATCTACCAGCACCTGCATGGTGAATACCACATCATCGGCTGTGATCGGCTGACCGTCATGCCATTTCAGTCCGTCTTTGAGCTTCAGTGTGAATTCGCTGGCATCATCATTGGCTGTTACACTTTCGCAAAGTCCGTTTCCGTAATACATCTCTCCGTTCACGATCTCAAAAAACGGGCTGTACAGTGCCTGCATCATATCGAAGCTTGTCTGATCCACAACATAAAGCGGATTGATGTTCTGCGGATCTGCTGTTTCTGCAATGGTAATATTTCCGCCTTCCGCCTTGGTTCCTTCTGTTTCTGCTGCAAAAGCAGTCATTCCTGACATAACAGTTGTTCCTGCCACTGCAGCAGCCAGAAGCGCTGCCAGTACTTTTTTTCTCATTTCCTGTTCCTCCTGTGTTTCAGTGAGTATTCCTCTTTTCCCACCAGTTTAATATGATATAGGTAAAATAATACTATACCATATTACCTTTGTCAAGCTGTCCCTGGCTCTTCAGAGATTTTTTTACTGCATTTCGTTAAAGCTTGTATTTATTCTACATACAGATCACACAGGCGTCAAGATAAATTTTCTGTATCTTGCCTCTGATCTATATATATTTCCTTAATTCGTCATATTTTTGATCCAGCGTCCGTAATTGCACTTCAAAAATGCAGGCACGCATTTAAAGATCTGATCTGCATTCAGGCAGCATACCACCACTGCCGGAGATGCCTTGACCACAAATGCCATAAACATGGACAGAGGGATCACGATCCCCCAGGTACTGATCAGGTCCACCTTCATGGAATAAGCAATGCTTCCGCTTCCCCGGATGATACCACCGTTTGTCGGCATCTGATAGGACATTCCTACCATCACTACACTTAAGTTATTACCGAAAACCCGAAGGCAACCCCTGCAATTTCCACACAGCGCAGTGTAGCAAGCAGGATCTGCGTCACCGCAAAGAAAAAGTAAGTAAACCGGATGATCGCCAGATAGGAAAAACCGGCTTCGATAATCGTCTGGTCTGTTGTAAAAAGCCCCAGCAGCTGTGTTGGAAAAAGGCTGGCCAGGATAAACAGCACAAGGGCAATAAAAAAGCCTGTGCGCATGGCCCAGGCACCGATCTTCCTTACCGGCTCTGTCTCTTTCTTTCCCCATTACTGACTTCCGAATATGACAAGTCCGTCTCCCAGCGCCATAAGCAGCTGCTGAAAGACGAACTGTACCTGGTTTACGGTAGTCACACCGGATAAT